>Ga0066797_1000240_pt1 | contig 16974 bp, 14 predicted proteins | sample PersoiDNA2013193_FD_76335 | JGI IMG/M metagenome (GOLD analysis project Ga0066797, IMG submission 76335) | Permafrost soil microbial communities from the Arctic, to analyse light accelerated degradation of dissolved organic matter (DOM) -... | ecosystem: Environmental > Terrestrial > Soil >... | reverse complement strand
GGCGGGGAGACTGGCTGCAGGGCGGGGCGCTTTGCTGAGCGGTCGGCCTTGGCGCCGTGCAGGCGGCGGTTCGCCCATGGGAGCAGGTATTCCGTTGTCCACTTGGCGGTGCTGATCGGGGCGCCGTCGCGGTCGGGGGCGACTCGCCAGTCCTCGGTGACAGGGACGCCGAGGACCTCGCAGGCGCGCAGCGCCACCCGCTGGTGCGACTGCGCGGTCAGGTGGATGCGGTCGGGGGCCCACGCGGCCGGGTCCCTGAGGAAACGCATCGACCACAGGTCGACGAGGGCGCAGCCCCTGGCGTCCGCGATGGCGCGCAGGTGCATGTTGTAGGCGGCGATCCGGCCGCGCAGCAGCCGGAGCAGGGGGAAGCCGACCGGGTCGAAGCCGGTGAACATGAGCACCTGGCTGCCGGTGGCGCGCAGCCGCGCGATGGCGCAGTCGAACAGCTCGCCAAGCGTGTCGAGATCGGCGCCGGGGCGGAGGATGTCGTTGCCGCCGCCTGCGATCGAGACCAGGCCAGGCGACATGGAGACCGCGGCGGGCACCTGCTCGGCCACGATCTCGCGGAGCACCTTGCCCTGCACCGCCAGGTTGGCGTACCGCAGGCCCGGGTATTCGGCGGCGAGCTGGCCGGCGAACCGGTCGGCCCAGCCCCGGTACCCCCCGCCGGGCACCGGATCGCTGAGTCCCTCGGTGAAGCTATCGCCGAGCGCCACAAAGGACGTTTCCCCTGGGGGGTGCGGGAATAGGTTGTCCATAGATCACTCATCATGCCAGGACACGCCACGTGACGCGCCAGATGCAAGCTGTAACAATTTGATAGGGTCAGGGATTACAGGGACAGGAGTGAGTGGTACGCAGGGGGCTGTGTCCCGCATCCTGTCGCAGCGAACATGGCATCGGGGGAGACTGATCGTGCGGGGGACGGTACTGGCGGCGGCAGCGTGCGTTGTCGCGGCCTGCACGGGGAGCGGCGTCGTCGCGAGCAGCGCGTCGGGGAGCGTCCCGACGTGGCCCGTTCCGACGGGACCTGTCACGGCACCGCCCGCGACAACGGTGGCACCGGGCGCGAAGGGGCACCCGGCCGCGGTGTGGCCGCAGTTCGATCAGAACGCGGCGCGGACCGGCGCGGCCGTCGGCTTGCGTCCGGCCGGAGCGCTCAGCACCGCCTGGACCGCGGACCTCGACGGCGCCGTCTACGGCCAGCCGCTTGTGGTCGGCGGCGACGTGATCGCGGCGACCGAGAACGACACCGTCTACGCGATCTCGCGGGCCACGGGCAAGACGGCCTGGTCCAGCCACGTCGGCACCCCGGTGCCGCGGGCGGCCCCGCACGGGTGCGGCGACATCTACCCGCTCGGCATCACGGGCACGCCCATCTACGACCAGTCCGCCGGCCTGATCTACGCGGTGGCGGAGACGACCGGGTACCACCACGTGCTCGTCGGGCTCAACGTGATCACCGGCGAGGTCAAGGTGCGGCGCGACCTCGACATCCCGTCAACCGCGAATCAGCCCGCCTACAACCAGCAGCGCCCGGCGCTCGCCATCGACGGCGGCCGGGTGTACGCCGCGTTCGGCGGCCTGGCCGGCGACTGCGGCGCGTATGTCGGCTCTGTCGTCGGGGTGGCGCTTGACGGCACGGGCCCGCTCGTGAGCTGGCACACCCCGACGAGCAGGGAGGGTGCCGTCTGGGGCACGGGCGGCCCGGTCGCGGGCCCTGGCGGCGTCCTTTGGGTCTCCACGGGGAACGGCGCGGCACGCCCCGGCGACCCCTATGACGGCAGCGACTCGGTCACTAGCCTCAGCAGGGACCTGCACCGCACCGATTTCTTCGCCCCCGCTATATGGGCGGACGACAACGCGACCGACAGCGACCTCGGGTCCACCCAGCCGGTCCGCGCGACAGGGGACGCGACGTTCATCATGGGCAAGCGCGGCATCGGCTACCTGCTGTCGTCCACCCGCTTCGGCGGGATCGGCGGGGAACTCGCCTCGCTCAGCATCTGCCGGGCCTTCGGCGCCGCCGCCGACATCGCGTCGATCGCGTACGAGCCGTGCGGGAAGGGCGGCATGGCCGCCATCTACCTGAACGCCTCGCGGAAAGAGATACGGGTGCTGTGGCGCGGCCCCGACGGCGCGCACGGCTCGCCCGTCGTCGGCGGCGGCGCGGTCTGGGTCACCTCCTACAGCGACAGCGGCGGCACGCTCTACGAGCTTGATCAGTCCACCGGCGCGGTCAAGTGCCAGATCTCGATCAGCCAGGGCCTGCCGCACTTCTCGTCGCTCTCCCTCGGCGGCTCAACCGCCTATCTGGGCACTCTGGACGGCGTCACCGCCATCAACGGCGCCTGAACGAGGCGGGGGCGGGTCGGAGCACGGGACCGTTCCGGATGATGGGCGTTGAATTTACCGAGAGCAACCATACGTATCGTAAAGTAATGTTTCCATTATGTTTCGCAGCGGTTAGGCTGAACGGGACCAGACAGTCGGCGCGGTGCCGTTGGATGGGGTTCAAGGTCACTGCGAGATGTCAGGAGGCGATGCATCGTGGTCGCGGTGCGTCGAGTCGTGGTCGGAGTACACGGGTCGCTTGGAAGCCTGCAAGCGCTGCGCTGGGCAGCCGAGGAGGCACGAGACAGACAGGTCGTCCTCGTCGCGGCGATCGCCTGGATCCCCCCTGGCGGCGATCTCGCCGAACGAACCCACCCCTCCACCACGCTGCGGCGGGTGTGGCGGGACGCAGCCAGGCAACGGCTGCTCGACGCGTTCGACAATGGCTTCGGCGGGCTGCCGAACGACATCGAGGTGCGCGCGCGCGTGGAGCGCGGCGAGACCGGTTCCGTTCTCGTCGAGATCGCGGACCAGCCGGGCGACCTGCTCGTCATCGGGACGGGACGCCGCTCGTTCATCAGCCGCACGCTGCGCACCTCTGTGGGACGGTACTGCCTGGCGCACGCGAAGTGCCCGGTGCTCGCCGTTCCGCCGTCGGCGCTGATGGACGAGATGGGCCATGGCTGGCTGCGCATGAGGTCTGTTAGGAACGCCTTCCCCGCCGCATAGCTGCCGTCAGGACCGCCAATCATCTCCTCTGACCTGGTCTTAGCTAGATCCGTAACGCATTCCTTTTCCACAGGAGTTGTGATGTCGGATCTGATCTACGTCGGCTTGACGATCGTCGTCTTCGCCGTGCTCCTCCTCATCGTCAAGGGGGTCGAGCACCTTGAGCGCTGAGAACTGGATCGGCTTGATCGCCGCGATCCTCCTCACCGTGTACCTCGTGTACGCACTCGTCCGGCCGGAGCGCTTCTGACATGAGCAGCTCACTAGCCGGCATTCTGCAACTCGTCGCGCTCGTCGCGGCGCTTGCGATCTTCTACAAGCCTCTCGGCGACTACATCGCCCGCGTCTTCACGTCGGATAAGCACCTCAAGGTCGAATCCGGTCTCTACAAGGTCATGGGCATCGACCCAGACGCCGACCAGCGCTGGGGCACCTACGCCCGGTCGCTGCTCGCGTTCTCGGCCGTGTCCGTGCTTTTCCTCTATCTGCTCGAGCGGGTGCAGCACTGGCTGCCCTACTCGAACGGCATGGCCAACGTCAACCCGGTCACGGCCTGGAACACCGCCGCCTCTTTCGCCACGAACACGAACTGGCAGAACTACTCGGGCGAGTCCACCATGGGCTACGTCGTCCAGATGGCCGGCCTCGCCGTGCAGAACTTCGCGTCCGCGGCGGTCGGCATCGTCGTCGTGATCGCGCTGATCCGCGGCTTCAACAGGAACAAGACCGACCGGCTCGGCAACTTCTGGGTCGACATGACCCGGATCATCATCAGGCTGCTCATCCCGTTCTCGGTCATCGGCGGCATCATCTTGATGTCCACCGGCGTGATCGACAACTTCAACCTCACGCACACGCTCCACGCGCTGGCCGGCGGCGTGCAGACCATGGTCGGCGGCCCGGTGGCCTCGCAGGAGGTCATCAAGGAGCTGGGGAACAACGGCGGCGGCTTCTTCAACGCCAACTCCTCCCACCCGTTCGAGAACCCGAACCCGTTCTCCAACTGGTTCGAGATCTTCCTGATCCTGGTCATACCGTTCGCGCTGTGCCGCACCTTCGGCAAGATGGTCAAGGACAACCGGCAGGGCTACCTGCTCGTCGCCGTGATGGTGTCGATCTGGCTGATCGCGGTGGGCGGCATCAGCTTCTTCGAATGGCAGCACGCCGGTACCGCCCTGCAGCAGGCCGGCGGCGCGATGGAGGGCAAGGAAGTCAGATTCGGCATGCCCGGATCGTCGCTCTTCGCGGGGTCGACCACGGTCACGTCCACCGGAGCGGTCAATAGCTTCCACGATTCGTTCACCGCGTTCGGCGGCGGCATCCTCCTGTTCGACATGATGCTCGGCGAGGTCGTCCCTGGCGGCGTCGGAGCGGGCCTGTACGGCCTGCTCATGCTCGCCATCCTCACCGTGTTCATCGGCGGCCTGATGGTCGGCCGCACCCCCGAGTACATCGGCAAGAAGATCCGCCCCACCGAGATGAAGTACGCGGCGCTCTACATCCTGGCGACACCGGGCGCCGCGCTGATCGGAACCGGGCTCTCGCTCGGGTTCTCCGTGCCGCGGCGCGCGATCCTGAATGCCGGACCGCATGGCCTCACCGAGGTCATGTACGCGTTCGCCTCGATGGCCAACAACAACGGCTCCGCGTTCGCCGGCCTTGGCACCGCCCAGACCTGGTATCAGGTCAGCGGCGGCATCGTGATGCTGATCGCCAGGTACGCGCCAATGATCTTCGTGCTCGCCCTGGCCGGCGCGCTGGCTAAACAGCAACCGGTGCCCGCGTCTCTGGGGACTCTGGAGACGCATAAGCCGCTCTTCGCCGGCATGCTCATCGGCGTGATCATCATCCTCGTCGGCCTGACCTACTTCCCCGCGCTCGCGCTTGGGCCGTTCGCAGAAGGACTGCACTGATGTCCGCACTTACTCCGCAATCGCAATCACAATCAGTCGAGGTAACGGGCCGTGGTTCCGCCCCGGCCGACCCGGGATCCCCGACTCCGGCGCGACGCGTCGTCGGCGGCGGCCTGCTCGACCCCAAGATGCTCTGGCAGTCGCTGCCCGACGCGTTTCTCAAGCTGGACCCCCGGGTTCAGCTCAAGAACCCGGTCATGTTCGTCGTCGAGGCCGGCTCGGTACTGACCACCTACTCGGCGATCATCCACAACTCGATCTTCGCCTGGACGATCACCGTCTGGCTCTGGCTGACCGTGCTCTTCGCCAACATGGCCGAGGCCGTCGCCGAAGGCCGGGGCAAGGCGCAAGCCGAGACGCTGCGGCGGACCAAGCGCGAGACCGTCGCGCGACGGCTGCTGAACTGGCAGCCGGGCGGGGCACTGGCGAGCACGGTTCGCGAGGAGCCGGTATCTGGCACCGCGCTCACGATCGGCGACTTCGTGGTCGTCGAGGCGGGCCAGGTCATCCCCGGCGACGGGGATGTCGTGGAAGGCGTCGCCTCGGTCGACGAATCCGCCATCACCGGCGAGTCCGCGCCGGTGATCCGCGAGTCCGGCGGTGACAAGTCCGCGGTGACCGGCGGCACGAAGGTGCTGTCGGACCGGATCGTGGTTCGGATCACGTCAAAGCCCGGCGAGACGTTCATCGACCGCATGATCGCCTTGGTCGAAGGCGCGAGCCGGCAGAAGACGCCGAACGAGGTGGCGCTCAACGTCCTGCTCGCCTCGCTCACGCTGATCTTCGTGCTCGCGGTGGTGACGCTGCAGCCGATGGCCTACTACTCGAACGCGCCGCAGAACCTGGTCATCCTGGTAGCGCTGATCGTCGCGCTGATCCCGACGACCATCGGGGCGCTGCTGTCCGCGATCGGCATCGCCGGCATGGACCGGCTGGTGCAGCGGAACGTCCTGGCGATGTCGGGCCGGGCCGTCGAGGCGGCCGGCGACGTGAACACCCTGCTGCTCGACAAGACCGGCACGATCACCATCGGCAACCGGCAGGCCTCGGAGTTCCTGCCGGTCGGCGGGGTGACCGTCGATGCGCTTGCCGACGCGGCCCAGCTCTCCTCGCTCGCCGACGAGACGCCGGAGGGCCGCTCGATCGTGGTCCTCGCCAAGGAGGAGTTCGGCATCCGCGAGCGCGGCGTTGGCGAACTGCCCGGCGCAGTGTTCGTGCCGTTCACCGCGCAGACCCGGATGAGCGGCGTGGACCTGGCCGACGGGCGCGAAGTCCGCAAGGGCGCGGCGTCGTCGGTCGCTAACTGGATCCGCGAGAACGGCGGGACCGTGCCGGCGTCGCTCGACGAGCTCGTCGACGGGATCTCGGCAGCCGGCGGCACACCGCTTGTCGTGGCCGAGCGGGACTCCTCGTCCGGCACCGCGCGGGCGCTTGGCGTCATCCATCTCAAGGACATCGTCAAGGGCGGCATCCGCGAGCGGTTCGCCGAGATGCGGTCGATGGGCATCCGCACCATCATGATCACCGGCGACAACCCGCTGACCGCGCGCGCCATCGCCGAGGAGGCCGGCGTCGACGACTTCCTCGCCGAGGCCACGCCGGAAGACAAGATGGCGCTGATCAAGAAGGAGCAGGAGGGCGGCAAGCTCGTCGCGATGACCGGCGACGGCACCAACGACGCGCCCGCCCTGGCGCAGGCCGACGTCGGCGTGGCGATGAACACCGGCACCTCGGCCGCCAAGGAGGCCGGGAACATGGTGGACCTCGACTCCAACCCCACGAAGCTCATCGAGATCGTGGAAATCGGCAAGCAGCTGCTGATCACCCGCGGGGCTCTGACGACGTTCTCCATCGCCAACGACGTCGCGAAGTACTTCGCAATCATCCCTGCCATGTTCGCCGGGGTCTTCCCCGGCCTGAGCAAGCTCAACATCATGCGCCTGCACAGCCCGGATTCGGCGATCACCTCGGCGATCATCTTCAACGCGCTGATCATCATCGCGCTGATCCCGCTCGCGCTGCGCGGCGTCAAGTACAGGCCCGCCTCCGCCTCCGCCATGCTCCGCAGGAACCTGTGGATCTACGGCGTCGGCGGCCTGATCCTCCCATTCATATTCATCAAGGGGATCGACCTCATCATCATGAACATCCCCGGATTCAGGTGAGCTGGCTATGAATCGCCTTCCGTCCTCCCTCAGGCAGTACATCGCGGCACTCCGCATGCTGGCGGTCCTTACCGTGATCTGCGGCATCATCTACCCGGTGGTGATGTGGGGCGTCGCCCAGGCCGCGTTCAAGAACCAGGCCGACGGGTCGCTCGTAACCGTCAATGGCAAGGTCGTCGGGTCGAGCCTGCTCTGCCAGGAGTTCGTCGACGCCAAGGGCAACCCGCTGCCGCAGTACTTCCAGGAGCGGCCGTCGGCCGCTTCAAGCAGCAGCGTCAAGAACGACTACGGCTGCGACCCCGGATACTCCGGCGCGTCCAACCTCGGCGCGAACAACTCGACCCTGCTCACCACCGTCAAGCAGCGCCAGGAGCAGATCGCGGCATTCGACCACGTGGCGATCTCCGCGATCTCGCCGGACGCGGTCACGGCCTCGGGATCGGGCCTCGACCCGGACATTTCACCGGCGTACGCGGCAATCCAGGTGACGCGAGTCGCCGCGGCCAGGCACCTGCCGGTGTCTGAGGTCAAGTCGCTGGTCAGCAAGTACACCCAGGGCCGCAGCCTCGGTTTCCTCGGCGAGCCACGGGTAGACGTGCTCACGCTGAACATCGCCCTGGACAAGCTCCCGGGCCAGTAGCGGTAATCATTGCCCGTATTGCCCGCAAGGACGTGACGTCTTGCGGGCAATACGGGTAATCTCTGCGTGCTGGCTGGGTACCACGGGGCCTGGGAGCGCGGCCGCATAGGAGCATGGATGGAACCGCTTTCCGCGAGCGACCCTCGGGCGATCGGGGAGTTCGCACTGCGCGCCCGGCTAGGGTCGGGCGGCATGGGCCGGGTCTACCTGGGCTTCTCACCGGGCGGACGAGCGGTCGCGATCAAGGTCGTGCACCCGGAACTCGCCCGCGACCCCGAGTTCCTGCAGCGGTTCGGCCGCGAGGTCGCGTCGGCCCGCGCGGTCAGCGGCGTCTACACCGCCCCCGTGGTCGCGTCCGGCCTCAACGACGACCCGCCGTGGATGGCCACCGCGTTCGTGCCAGGCCCGCCGCTCGCCGACGTGGTGAGCAGGCACGGGCCGCTGCCGGAAACCGCGGTCTGGCGGCTCGCCGCCGGGCTCACCGAGGCGCTGCACGCGGTGCACGCCTGCAACCTGGTCCACCGCGACCTCAAGCCGTCCAACGTCCTGCTGGCACCCGACGGCCCGCACGTGATCGACTTCGGCATCTCCCGCGCCTTCGAGGGGACCGCCCTGACCTCGGCGGGGATGGTGGTCGGCACACCAGGCTACATGTCGCCCGAGCAGGCGGAAGGGCAGCAGGCCGGCCCGCCGAGCGACGTCTTCTCGCTCGGCTGCGTGCTCGCCTACGCGGCGACGGGAATCGCTCCCTTCGGCGGCGGCAGCGCCGCCTCCGTCCTGTACCGCGTGGTCACCGCGGAGCCTGATCTGCGCCCGGTGCCGGAACGGCTGCGGCAGGTCATCGCCGCCTGCCTCAGCAAGAACCCGGCGGACCGCATCGGCCTTTCCCGGCTCGCCGCGATGATCTCCGCGCTCGGGCCCGCCACCCCGCTGGCGCTCGGCTCCTTCTGGCCCGAGCCGGTGGCCAGCTACGTCGCCGCCGACCAGGGGTACCCCACGCCGACCCAGGTGAGCCAGCCACCGGTCAGCCCGGCACCGGCCGGGTGGACATCGGCGGTACCCGCTCCGGCGCCTGGGGCTCAGCCGATGTCGGCGGCCCAGCAGCCGCCATGGCAGGTGGCACAGCCGATACCGACGGCCACCTCGCTTGGCGGCACTCCCCAGACGGGGATGGTCGACCCGGGGATGGCCCAGCCGGGCGTGCCCCCGATGACACCGGCGCACGGCGCGACCGGGCACGCGCCCATGGTGGCCGATGGCTACTACACGGCGGCCGCGAGCGGCATGGCTCCCGGTGGCCTGGCCCAACCGCAGTACCCGCAGCCGGCCGGCGGGCAGCCGTCGTGGCAGCCCAACGGCGTCGCACCGCCGGCAGGGGGGCAGTACGCGGCGCCCTCGCAGTACGCGGCGCCGTCCTGGCAGCAACCCGGCGGGAATACGCCCGCGCCACAGCAGCAGCCCATGACCCCGTGGCCCCAGCCCGCGCAGGCGACGCCGTGGCCGCAGCAGCAACCGGGAATGCCGGCCCCGCTGGCCCAGTACGCCCCAAGCCGCCGTCGCCCCGCCAGGTCAGAGATTCCCCCGGCCGTTCGCACCGCGACCCGGCTGATGTACCTGGGCTCCGCGGTCACCCTGCTCTACGTGATCTTCGGCGCCGCCGCCGCGCACCACTACGACCTGCTTCGTCAATACAAGATGGCCGGCGATGTCGCGCTCACCGCCGGGTGGGGCGGTGCCATCGGCATCGTGTGCTGGATCGTGGTAGCCACGTCGTGCCGCCGGGGCCATGGCTGGACGCGGATCGCCGCGACGATCCTGCTCGCCCTGCACACGGTCGGCATGCTGACCGTCCTGCTTGAGACGCACGGCGATCCGGCGGTACGGGTCGCCACGATCGCCATCTGGGCCATCGGCCTCGCGGCGATGATCTTGCTGTGGACCCATCAGGCCTACGCCTTCTTCTTCGCCTGGAGCAAGCGGGCCCGCTAGGACGTCCGTTCCCTGCTGCCACGGTCGGCCATGTCCAGGCTGGCCACTGGCCCGCCGCCCGGGGATCATATCGCCGCATTCCGGGCAGGATCCCTGGTCGCGGCAAAGATCTTGGTAGATAAGCGTGCGCAGAGCACGCTTATCTACCACCAGGAAAAAGTTACCAAGATCTTTTAGTGAGCCGGGAGATCAGATGTCATCAGATGTCACATGAGAGCGCCGGGGCATCATGGGCATCCCCCGGCTGAGCGGCATCGGGCCCGCGCCCGCCGTCACGGAAGCGACGAAACGGGCGGAACGGGCGGAACGGAAACCGGCCCGCGACACGCGGGAACTCGGGTTATTTCGTTACGCTCCCTGGGGAGCGGGCAACGATCCACCATCTACCGATCAGCTGCGGGGTGACACCAGACCATGAGCGTGGATTGCGGCCGGATGCCGGGCTAGACCTCGCAGATGAGGCAGCCTGCGTGGGTCGTGATGGTGAATGGTGCACCTGGGCCGGCGGAGAGCCGGGACAGGACCGCCGCGACATGGCGCTCGGGATCGTCCGCGGCCTGCGTGAGCGACATGGACCGTAGGTAGTCCGCTACCGGTTCCTTGACTGGCAGGCGGAGCTGGCCCACGAAATCGTGCCTGGTCACCGTGGAGAAGCAGGAGCGGGCCATGGCCTCGCCGACGTCGAGGGTCAGCCGCTCGCGCCGTTTCCAGCGGTCGTTGCCGCTCGCGGCGGCAACGATCTCGCGCAACTCCCGAAGGTGGTCGGCCCCGTTGAGGCCGATGACCACGCGCCCACCGGTCCGGGTGACGCGGCGCAACTCGCGGGCCGCCTGCGCCGGGTCGGGCGCGTGGTACAGCATGTGCATCGCGAGCGTCAGATCCGCCGCGCCATCGCGCAGCGGCAGTGCGGTCGCGTCCGCGGCGAGCAACACTGCCGAGCCCGCCAAGTCTGCCGAGCCAGCCAAGCCCGAAGAGGACGCCGGGCCTGCCGAGTCCGCCGGGCCGCTTTCGCCCGAGTCGCGGAGCTTGACCGGCCCGACGGTGGCGCTCAGCCGCTCGCGCGCGGCCGTCAGCATGCCGGTCGAAAGGTCGGCCCCGATGATCAGGCCGGCGAGCCCGCGCCTGGCCAGTTCCGCGAGGTACCTGCCGTTTCCGCAGCCGACGTCCGCGACCGTCTCTCCCGGCTCGACCGCGGCTAGGTCAACCACCAGGGCCTGCAGGTCAATGCGCGGATGCTGGTAGGAGTAGATGGACTGGCGGGCCGCCAGGTTGGCATCCGACTTGTACTGAACGTCGCGCAGGAAAGCGCGGTCACGCCACGGATCGGCTGGTTCAGTCATGACCAGATTCTCGCGGATCCGCCCGTCTTGAGCCAGGTCCGCGGGCATGTCATCAGGACTGCCCGGAACCGCCCGCGATCTCGTAGGACCAGAGCTCGCTGTGCACGCCGACCGGCTTGGGCGCCTCGCCTCCTGACCGCTCGGCGGCCGAGCGGTGCCCGTGCGCGAACGACTGCGAGCTCAGCCACGCCTTGAACGACTCCTCGTCCCGCCACCGCGTCACCACCAGCCACGTGGTCCGGTCATCGACGGGCTTGAGCAGCTCGAACCCCTCGAACCCTTCGGCCGCATCCACCGCGCCCGCCCGGGCAGCGAACCTCCGTGCCAGCTCGTCCCCGCTGTCGGCCGGCACCGTAATCGCGTTGATCTTCACCACAGTCATGGTCTGTTATCTCCTTTGAAGTCCACTCACATGACGTATTTTCTCACCCCTCGGCCGCCGTCGCTGCCACCGAAATATTTCGGAGAATTTTTGCCCGCCTATCGAGCCGATGCGATCAATTACCTAGCTCTCATCTACTCACATTTCATGCTATATGTGCATAATAGGCGCATAATTTTTGCTATTGACACCGTTTATTATCACATTTATGTTGCCATTACTCGACATAAACCATTCCGAAACTTTCGCATTGGAGCGAAATGTTTCGGAATGACTTGGAGGCAACAATCCCATGAGACTCCGTCGTCTTTTCATGGTGGGCACGGCCGCGGCGGCAGCGCTGCTCGGCCTCAGCACAGCCGCCGGAGCGGCACCCTTCGGCCCGTCGGGCCATGATGCCGTGGCCGGCCACGCGGTGGCGGCCAGCACCGCAAGCGACACCGGCCGCCCCGGCTCGCTGCGAGCGCTCGCGGCCAAGGTTGGCCTGCGCATCGGCACCGCGATCATCCCGCAGGACATCAACACCCCGTCGTACGCGGCCATCGCGGCCAGCCAGTTCTCCGTGGTCACCCCGGGCAACGAGATGAAGTGGCAGGTGGTCGAGCCGACCCAGGGCACGTTCGACTGGTCGGGTGCCGACAATCTCGTCGCGTTCGCGCACGCGCACGATCAGCTCATCCGCGGGCACACGCTGCTCTGGCACAACCAGCTGCCCACCTGGCTCACCTCAGGAGTAGCGGCGGGCACGATCACCGACGCCCAGCTCAAGGAGCTGCTGCGGCAGCACATCCGCACCGAGGTGTCGCGCTACCGTGGCGAGATCTGGCAATGGGACGTCGCCAACGAGTTCTTCACCGACTCGAGCCCCTCGGGGATCAACCCGAACGACTTCTGGGTCTCGCACCTCGGGCCCGGCATCATCGGCGAGGCCTTCCGCTGGGCGCACGCGGCTGACCCGCACGCGCTGCTCTGCTACAACGACTACAACATCGCGGGCGAGGACGGCACGAACGCCAAGAGCGACGCGGTGTACGCGTGGCTCAAGCAGCAGCTTGCCGCGGGCGTCCCGATCGACTGCGTGGGCGACCAGGGGCACCTGGACACCCAGTACGGGTTCTCCGGCGCGCGGATGACACAGGACCTGGCGCGGTACGCAAGCCTCGGCCTCAAGGTAGCGATCACCGAGGCCGACGTCCGCACGTTCGTGACCAACGCGATCACCCAGGTGCCCACCGACAGCCTGGCCCAGTTCGCGCAGCCGCAGGAGTTCTCCCTGATGCTGCGGGCCTGCCTCGCCGTGCCGCAGTGCATCTCATTCACCATCTGGGGCTTCACCGATGCCGACTCCTGGGTACCGGGCTTCTTCACCGGCGAAGGCTACGCCACCATCTACGACGTCAACCAGCAGCCCAAGCCCGCCTACTACGAACTCCAATCCGACCTGCAGCTAGCCGCCCACGGCGCCCCGCACCGAACCTGACCGAACCACGAACGACCCGAACTGCACCGCCAGCACCACGCAGTCACTGCTTCCCACCGCCCGGCCGGCGCCACCTCACCGGTCCGCTCCGGCATTTCCGCCGTCATCTCGCCTGCGGCGCAGCACAACACCAACCGCCATCACTATTATCCCGACCCCGATAATGACAAGCGGGTAGCCGCTATGCGGCTCCTCAGATGCGATCCCGATAAGCACCAGGCACCCGCCGAGGCTCATGATCAAATTAGGCCAACCAACAATCCCGCCTTTCCGGACTTCGCCTCCCGATCGCCCAATGCCGCTTAGCTTAAGTTGATCTTGTCGTGCCCGGCGTGTCGTTCCGGGGTGTTTGGGCTGGTTGCCGGCATGATCGCGGGTTATGACGCAGACTGTTGACGTGGCCGGAAGCCGTTTGAGTGACTGGATCTCCCTGGGAGTGCTGGCGTCCTGGGTGCCCCGGGACGCGGTCGAGGAGGCCGTCGAGGCGACGGGGAAGACTGCGCGGCGCAAGGGCGGGAAGTGCCCGCCGCAGGTCATGGTGTATTTCGTGATGGGTCTTGCCCTGTGGGCCGAGGAAGACTACGAGGAGGTCTGGGCCCAGATCACGAAAACGCTTGCGGACTGGGGCTGCTGGGATGACGCCCAGGCGCGGGTGACCACGGGCGGGATCACCCAGGCCCGGCAGCGGCTCGGCCACGAGCCGCTGAAAGAGACGTTCACGCAGGTCGCGCGGCCGGTCGCGACGCTGGACACGCCCGGGGCGTTCCTCGGGCCGTGGCGGAAGATGAGCATCGACGGCCTCGAATGGGACGTCCCCGACACGCCGGCGAACGCGGCGGAATTCGGGTACCCGTCGGAGAAGGACGGCGTCCGGGCCGCGTTTCCCAAGGCCAGGGCGGTCACGGTCGGCGAGTGCGCGTCGCATTCCCCGGTCCTGGCGGCGATCGGGCCGTGCACGTCCAAGGGCAGCGGCGAGCAGTCCCTCGCGCGGGAACTGTACCCGCACCTGCAGGAAGACTGGCTGCTGACCGCCGACCGGCTGTTCTACTGCTGGGAGGGCTGGTGCGCCGCGTCGGACACCGGGGCCGCGTTGCTGTGGCGGGTCAAATCGGACCTGATCCTGCACCCGCTGGAGTTCTATCCCGACGGCTCCTACCTGTCCGTCGTCATGAATCCCAAGGTCAGGGGCGGCGCGCGGACGAAGCTCCTGGCTGCGGCCCGCGCCGGGGAAGACCTGGACCCGTACCGGGCCCGGTACGTCCGCGTCGTCGAGTACGAGGTCACCGACCGCGAGGGCGACGGCAAGGACGAGATCATCGCCCTGATCACCACCATCACTGAATGGACTGCCGCCCCCGCCCCGGAACTGGCCGCCGCATACCATGAGCGCTGGGAGCACGAGACCGGGAACAAGCAGGTCAAGACGTTCCTCCGCGGGCCGGGCAAGATCCTGCGCTCGGAATCCCCGGACATGGTCCGCCAGGAACTCTGGGGCTACTTCCTCACCCATTACGCGCTCACCGCGCTGATCTGCACCGCGGCCACCGCAGCCGGGATCGACCCTGACCGGGTGAAATTCAAGAGGACCGTCCGCATCATCCGCCGCCGGGCCGCAGGCCCGGCGGCTTTCCCCCCCCTGACCAGCAAAAACGCATCCTGGACCAGCTCATGGCCGAGATCACCCGCCCGCAGGACCTCAACACCAGACGCGAGCGGACCTGCCCCCGCGTCGTCAAGCGCGCCCGCCACAACCACTACGCCGTCAAGAAACCCGGCCAGCACAGCATCCACCACGACGCCCCGCCCACGGTCAAGCTCTCCAACCCGGCTCTCACCAGGGAAAACATAACGATCGTCGCGTGAGTCCCAAATAAGCTAAGTGGCATTGCCCGATCGCCGAAGCATACCGATCAAGCTCCGGAACCACAGATAGGAGAAGAAAGCAGCTACCGCCACTGCCGCGATACGGAACAGCAGCAGTGCCATCGGGAACCTCCCTGACCGAAGGGGGCGGGAACCCGTCCCGCCCCCTTCACTTCTTGGTTACATCATCGCCAGCGGCTGCCGTCAGTATATCCCCTGCAGCCAGACGGCGTACGGGATCCACCAGCCGTCCCATGCGGACCAGGTGACCGACCCGTACCATGTGAAGTTGCTTATGTAGGCGGTGACAAACCGCCATTCAGCGAACTCGAGATATTCCCCATTCCCGTAATCGTTCCAATATACGTACGCGGCAATGGCCCCGAATATGGCGCCGACGATCATGCAGGCCGGAATGGCGTCCGCACAGAGCTCTGCCAATGCCATCCTGCGGACGGCGGCAAAACCCGCAGCCGTGAGCGACCCTCCGACCCCACCGCCAAGCAGCCCGAATCCGAGCTCGACGTTATGGATCTGGCGCTCGCTGATGTAAGCCAAGCACCTGCGTGTACTGGACCACGAGTTGGTCTGCGTGCAGGCCCACTGCCCGGTGGGGTCGGTTGCGGAGACCGGATTGCCGTTGGCGTAGCCGTATGGCTGAACCGTCTGGCTAAGGTCAGGGTCGACGGAGATGAACTGGCCGGCCTGCGGGTCGTAGTAGCGGTTGATCAGGTACACCAGGCCAGTCGGGTCAGTGTAGCCGCCCGTGTAGCCGAACGGCGTGGCCGCGTGCGGGGCGGTGACCCGCACACTGGCTTCCTGCCCTGCGGGTGCGCGTGCCACTTCGAATTGGTATCCAGATACGCGCCCGTTGCTGCCACAGGGCATCTCGGTATCAAGCCCAAGCAACGGGCTCATGACCAGGTCGGACATCGTGCCCCAGCTCATCCTCGTCCGTAAGATATGCCTCCACCTGCCCGATCCATGGATGATCATCTAGAGCAAGGACATTGGCACTACAGTCCGGATATTACACTTCGCTTCGATCCGTTACTGTTTGTGATTGACGGCAGGCGCAACTGGCCGGACGGGCGCTTGCCAGCTCGTTACAGTCGGTTTCGGATGTCATCTTATGTGATCGAACATGCGTTTGAATTACTTCTCAAACGGCCAATCTGGTGATGCCATCGCGCAGTCGCCTGGTGTTTTCTGCGCCATTTCGACCAGCGCAGATGAAAAGCTTTCCGCGCATCGCTGATCCCGCAAACTGCTATTTCTCTCAGGCGCAGCACCTCGGCGACAGAGATCCGGATGAAGCCGATTCTGTCAGGCATTTCCTGTCCGGGCTCATCTGGAGTGATCGAGTCGCCTAGTGGAATCAGGAGATCATCAGGGACGAATTCAGGCTCTTCTTCCGCGGGCGCCTCTCCGGCCGCTTCATCTTCATTCTCAGGCTTGACCGGAATGATTACCTCTCCGGTTTCGATCTTTTCCAGGACCCGGATCAGCATGTTCGCCCTGAGTGCTGCGAGGCCGGCTAGAGCCGTGTGCCGGCAGAGGCTCTTCCATTGACGGAACTGGTTTTCATCCCAGCCCACCGGCCCCTTTTCAACGGCATTCGACTCTTCGATTCCCCAGCGTCTCCCGGCCATGAGTACGAGATTTGTCATCGTCGGCTTTATGACGGATCCCGGCGGTACGTAGCAAAAACAGAACGTCATTCCCTGAGCTGCGCTCGCCGCCTCCTCATGCTTACCTTCGTTCTTCCCGCCACCGCTCTTCCCTGTTGTCTTCATTCTCCTTTTCGGCCCCGCTGCCCCGGTTTCCTTGTCGTTCTCATCCGGCCATTCCCGGACTGGTCTCCTGATCAGGAGATAATGGTCAGGAGACTTAATTCCTATCATCGCCCACTCGTAATACCGGGGGCCGTTCACGCCGGGCCCGGCCGAGCGTTCCTCGAACTTAGCCTCCTTGAGTTCCGGCAGCTCATCGACCTTCTTCCGCTGCCCTGAGGGTGTCCATTCACGGGGTGAGGTGACTGGGTAGGCTCGGAGCACCTCACCCTGGGCTGCGGGCGCGGGTTCGGCGTGCGTCTATTTGATGAGTGGTGCCGGCTGTGGGAGCCTCGGCGCGTGC
>Ga0066797_1000239_pt1 | contig 17006 bp, 21 predicted proteins | sample PersoiDNA2013193_FD_76335 | JGI IMG/M metagenome (GOLD analysis project Ga0066797, IMG submission 76335) | Permafrost soil microbial communities from the Arctic, to analyse light accelerated degradation of dissolved organic matter (DOM) -... | ecosystem: Environmental > Terrestrial > Soil >... | reverse complement strand
GGGCGAGGCTGCTGATGGTCGTCGTGCCGTCGACGAAGTCGCGGGCGACGTCGGACAGGCGGAGATTACGGGAGCGGGCGTAGTCGCGCAGGACGCCGAATGCCTGGTCCGTGTCGATGCCGAGGCGCTCGGCGAGCTTGCCCTTGGCCTGCTCGATGGCGACGCGGCTGTTCAGCGCGGTCTGCAGCTGCTCGTTGAGGATGTCGCTGTGGCGCATGCTGCGCTCGTGCAGCAGGCCGATGGTGGCGACGTCGGCGAGCGCCTGGCCGACGCGCACGCTCGCCGGGTCGAAGGGGCCCGGGGTGGCGCGGAAGAGGTTGAGCGCGCCGATGACCTGGTTGCGCAGCCGCATCGGCAGCGCCTGCACGGAGGCGAAGCCGGCCCGGGCGGCGGCTTCGGCGAAATGGGGCCACCGCGGGTCGGCGGTCAGGTCGGCGGAGGTGACGGGCTGGCCGGTACGGAAGCAGTCAAGGCACGGTCCCTGGTCGCTTTGCAGCTGGAACAGCTCAAGAACCCTGGCCGCCTCGCTTGAGGCGGCCACCACGCGCAGCTCGCCGCGCGGGTCGGCCAGCAGCAGGCCGACGGCGGAGACGTCGAGCAGGGCGGCGCTGCGGCCGGTCAGCATGTGCAGGAAGTCGATGACGTCGAAGTCGGCGACCAGGGTGTCGGTCAGCTCGACGAATGCCTCCGACAGCAGTTCTCCGTCCATTCCGCTCACCCTTCTCGGCTCGGGAACGCATCAGGGCTCGTAACCGGGCCATCTTGGAGGTCGGAACACCAGCCGATATCCGGGGAGTATCTCATGCGTCACAGCTCCAGGATGGCCCGGGGTCGGGATACAGTCGCAGGCGGCGGGCGACGATGTCTCCGGCCACATCGCTCAGCCGCAAGTCGTTGACATAACTATAGGCGCGCAGCCGTACGAACGCGTCGGTGATTCCGACGCCGAGCTGCTCGGTGATCATCCCGGTGGCCTGGTCGATCTCGGCCCGGTGCGCGGCCAGTTCCGCGGGCTGGCCGCCAGGCCGGCTAGTTCCATCGTCTTCCGCGGCCTGGGACTGGGCGTCGAGCAGCAGCAGGGTGGCGGTATCGGCGAATACCAGCGCATCGCCAAGCTGCGAGTCGCGCAGCCGGCCGGGCCTGTCCCGGTACAGGCAGAGCACTCCGGTGCTGATCGCACCGATGACCAGCGGGAACGCGAAGACCGCCGCCGCCCCGGCCTGGCTTGCCGCCGGCGCGAAGACGGGCCAGCGGTGCCGGGAATCTCCGTCCGCCAGATCCGAGGCAAGCGCCGGGCCGCCGGAGGCGGACGTGTCAAGCGACGGTCCTTCCCCCAGGGTCAGCTCAAGCTCCGCCAGTCGCTCGCTGACCTCATCGGTCACCCGCATCAGGTGCCCTGCCTCCCGGCCCCGCGCGGCGCTCAGCCAGGCGCCGGTGACCTGGACCTCGGCGACGGCCGCGGTGCATGCGTCCCCCGCCGACATGCGGCCGCCCCGGCCGGCCGCCTGCTCCGCGACCAGTCCCCAGATCCTGCCGAGCCGGTTATTCGGCACGGCTCGTCATGCATGGGTGGGTGCTCTGCTCCACGCCGAAGATGCGACAGCCTCCCGCCTCAGCAGCAAGGCGGAGTCGGGGCCCGGCGGCTAGTTCACACTCGTTTCCTGAACCCTATGCCCAGCAGGGGCTATGCGTTGTCGCGGCGTCGCGATGAGTCCGCCCCGACAGCGAGCCGGGGACTTAGCTAGCATTTTTTTTCCGGAATTTGGTACCATGTCTTCATGGCGAGCTGGACCTTTCTGACAAACCACGCGCGGGTGCTCCTGTGCGTCGCTCGCGACCCGGGGATTCGACTGCGCGACATCGCGGACAGCCTTGACATCACCGAGCGCAGCGCCTTCGGCATCATTACGGACCTGGTCGAGGCCGGCTACATGGTGAAGGAGAAGGACGGCCGCCGTAACCGGTACCACATCCAGGCGCACCTCCCGCTGCCCGAATCCGTGGCCAGGGAGCGCACCGTCGGAGAGGTTCTGGCGCTCCTCGTAGGCGCCAATGCAACCACGAACGAACAGCGGGCGGCAGGGGGCACGAACGGACATGGCAGACGTGTGGATCGCAAATGATGCGGGCACCGAGATCATCCGTGCGCGGGATATCACGGGAGTGAGCCTGGACTACGACGGGAACGTGACCGTGCGGCTGGACGGCGGAGACGGCGGGGCTGTCACGGTCGCCGGGCACCGGGCGCATCATGAGGAGCACCGGCCCGACGACTTTCACCGGCAGATGATCCGCGTCATCGCCGAACTGTCCGACGCGACCGGGGCCTTCCTGGTGCGAGCGGAACACCAAGACACCCGCGGCTGGCTATGGATCAGCGAGCCCCTGTAGCGGGCCCGTCCCTGGCCGCTGGCATGATCCCGAAAATTTAGTGTCACCATAGCGACACCAAATTTACCTAATAACCAAAGTTTTCGGGATCATGCGCACCACCGGCCGGAAGGGTGAAATCACGGCGGGTGCTGAGCACCGGCATGCTCAGCACCCGCCGACTAGTGCCGTCCCGCGTGTTTCTAGCTTGGCTTCGGGCAGGTAATTTTCGGATTGACGCCTATGTAGTTCAGTGGTCCGGCAAGGATGGTCACCGCGACCGTGCCCGCTTTGGCGCAGTTGGTATTGGTCGAGTTGTAGTAGTGCCGCTGACCGCCCGCGATGGCACCGATGACCAGCCATACGATGAGCACTATCGATCCGACGCGCATTACCGCCTCCAGGCGTTATATCTACTGGGCTGAGATTTAAGATGATCCCGCGATGGCCACCTGAGGGCCAGGTGCCTGCGCGAGTGAATACGGCAGGTCAGCGCGCTCCAGGCGAGGCCGCCGCGGACAAGCGGATAACGCGGCTGGCTGATCCGCCCGGATGCGCAGCCGGGGCGGCCTCCTTTTTCGCCGTAGTGCATTTTCAGACACGGTTCCATGCACGAAAAAACTCCGGCCTGCCGCGCCATCCGTAAATATCGTGGATGCTTCTGCCAGGGTCCGGAGCTTCCCTTCATCCTACGCCCTTTCACCGGCCGTCCGTCATCCGGCTGGCTGGTTATTTGTCAGCCGTCCCTGCACCGTTGACGCGCCGGCGGTCACGGCGGGCCGGGTGGCTTGCCTCGGCTGGGGGCCCGTGCGCCGAGCACCTTGCGGAGCCGGAACAGGACTCCCTGCTCGTGCTGTTTTACAAACGCGCGGACATGGCCACGACACTAATAAGTGCGCCCCTAATTCCGCCCCATTCAGTGCAAGAAAAAGGCTCAGGCCTGCGGCGTCATCCGCAAATACGTGGATGCTTACGCCGGGGTCCTGAGCTTCGATTTCGAGGCTAAGCGCCTTCCGCTGGCCCGGGAAATCCGCAGTTCGCGACGCTAGTCGCGGTGTTAACGGGAGGGTACGTTGGGTGAAGGTTGCTCCAGACCCAGGCAGCGGCTACTTCCCGGAAATTTGCGGGACGGCCGTGGGATCTGGAGAGGAACGATCGCATGATCAATCAGCGCGCCGACGATCGGCAGCCGGCCCTTCACGACCCGCCGCCATGACCGCGCCACCAACCTGTGGCCGCTCGCGCTGCTCTCGCTCGGCGAGAGCTGGCACAACATGCACCACTCTGACCCAACCTGCGCCAGGCACGGTGCCGATCCCTGGCAGGTCGACATCTCCGCGGGCGCCATTCGCGTCTTCGAGCGACTCGGCTGGGCGACCAGCGTGAACTGGCCCGACTCAGACCGGCTGGATGCCCGCCGCCGCAGCAGGGGCCGACGGGGGGCTGTTCCGGTACCGCAGGCGGCCAAGGGCTGACCCGGCCATTGTTTTCTAGAAATATATTGCTAGTTTTATAGAACCAGCATATTCTGAGAATAGACGCCGGAACAGGGCAGCCGAAGGCCGCAAGGCGCCGGGGTCAGCCAAGAGAGAAGCAAGGCCATGACAGCTCCACAAGGCGCGCCACCGCTACCGCCCCCCTCCGCCAACGGTGCCACCGGCCCGCAGTCGGTACCGCAGCCTGAACCGAAGACCGAACCGCGGGCATCCCGGCCGCTGCCGCGAGCAGCCTCCCGCGGGCACCTGCGCACGCGGATCAGCGGCATCCGCACGGCGCTGATCTCGGGCATCGCCGTCCTCGTCGTTGTGGTGATCTTCGTCATCCAGAACGCGAACGCAGTGAACATCAGCTTCCTCGGCGCTCATCTGCGGGTCTCGCTCGCCGTCGCGCTGCTCCTCGCCGCGATCGCCGGCGCCCTGATCATGACGGCCGCGGGCACGGCCCGCATCGCCCAGCTGCGCCAGGTCATGCGGCGCGACCGGCGCAAGGCTCCCCCCGCCTAGGCAGCCGCCAGCCCGCCGGTGCACGCCGGTTCGCGCACCGGTGAACCGCACCAGAACGCGGGAAGCCACCGTCCGTTCGGAATGAAGATCTTGATTCTTCCGAACGGACGGTGGTATTCCCGGCCAAGCCTCCGCGTTCGCCTGGATCCCCGCTTTGCCCGCACGGTCGGCCTGCCGCGGTCACCTAAGCTCTTGCTGTGCGAGAGCGTGGTGAGTGGGATGTCGCCGTCATCGGCGGAGGGCCGGCCGGGCTGTCCGCCGCGGGCGCCGCTGCCGCCGCCGGGGCGCGGACGGTCGTGCTCGAGCGGGCCGAGCACCCCAGGTACAAGACGTGCGGCGGCGGCCTGCTCGGCGTGTCGCGGGCCGCGGTGGCCGGCCAGATCGCGGTGCCAGTCAGGGACGAGATCAGGTCAGCGACGTTCACGCTCCGCGGCGGGCATGATTTCACCCGCTCCCACGATGAGCCGCTGCTCGCGATGGTGATGCGCGAGGAGTTCGACTCGGCGCTGCTCGACCGCGCGGAAGGCAATGGCGCGGTGGTCAGGCAGCGGGCCCAGGTGCGCGCGATCGAGCAGGCGGCCGGGTCCGCGACCGCGCGGCTGGCCGACGGGACGTCGGTGACCGCGACGGTGATCATCGGCGCTGACGGCTCATCCGGCATCGCCGCCCGGCACGTCGGCGCGGAATTCGCGCAGGTGGACCTCGGGCTTGAGCTTGAGATCGAGGTCCCTGAACCGGTCAGGCGGCGGTGGGCGGGCCGGGTGCTTCTTGACTGGGGGAAGATCCCGGGATCCTACGGCTGGGTCTTTCCCAAGGGCGACCGGCTCACGGTCGGCGTCATCGCCGCGCGCGGGCAGGGGGAAGCGACGAAGGGCTACCTTCGCGAGTTCGTCGACCGGCTCGGGCTCGCCGGATTCGAGGTGGTCAGGGACTCAGGCCATCTCACCCGCTGCAGGACCGACGGGTCACCGCTGCGGAACGGGCGCGTGGTCGTGGCGGGCGACGCCGCGGGACTGCTCGAACCGTGGACCCGCGAGGGCATCAGCTTCGCGCTCCGCTCCGGTGCCCTGGCGGGCGAGACCGCAGCCAAGGCCGCGACCTCGGGCGACCCGGCAGCCACCGAGTCGTCCCTCGACGAGTACGCGGCCGCCGTCAACGCGACGCTTGTCCCCGACATGCACGCGGGCCAGATCTTGCTGTCCGCGTTCACCCGCCACACCAGCACCGTCCACAAGGGCCTGTCGAGCGCCAAGGGCTGGCATGCCTTCGTGAAGATGTGCCGCAGCGAGCTCACCCTCGCCGAGCTGGTCACCCGGCCCTCGGCCCGTCTTTCGCTCGCCCTGCTCAACCGCCTCTAGCGGCTACCCGCACGGCGGTCGGCCCGGCACGCCACGGCGTCCTGAAGCTGCACTTCTACACCTTCGGCGCCCTGGCGGCCACGGCGGACTGGATCGCCGGCTTCAGGACGGAGGACTGACGTGACGATCACAGCGGACGCGGCCACCCGCGTCACATCGGCACCGCTCGCCCGCGATCACGCGTCACTGATCCTGCGCGGCAGGGACAGGGCAGGCATCGTCGGCGCCGTCGGCTCGGTGCTCGCCAGCCATCACGCGAACATCGTGTCGCTCGACCAGTGCTCAGACAACCCGCACGGCGGCGCGTTCTTCCAGCGGACCGTCTTCAGCCTGCCCAGCCTGCGGGTCGCCCTGCCCGGCATCGACCGTGACCTGCGGTCGGCGCTCGCGGAGGGGTTCGACCTTGAGCTCACGCTGCGCGACATGTCGGTGCGCAAGCGCGTCGCGATTTTCGCGTCCAAGTCCGACCACTGCCTGCTCGACCTGCTGTGGCGGCAGCGGCGCGGCGAGCTCCCCGTCACCGTCGCCATGGTGATCTCGAACCACCCGGACACGGCGGCAGAGGTCCGCGGGTTCGGCAGCACCTTTCGGTCCGCAAGCGAGGAGGACATAGCGTGAAGGCTTTCCTGGGGCGAACGGGGAACACAGCGTGAACGCGGTCATCGAAACCAACGGGCTCGGCAAGCGGTACCGGCGGAAGTGGGCACTGACCGACTGCTGATCCTGGACGAGCCGGTGGACGAGCTGCTGGCCGCCCACCACCTGCTCACCGGACCCCGGCGGGACGCCGGCACGCTGCCCGACAGCGTGCAGGTCATCTCCGCCAGCCACACCGACGTGCAGACCACGCTGCTTGTGCGCACCGCCGGCCAGATCCTCGACCCCGCCTGGACCGTCTCCGAGGTCGGCCTTGAGGACCTGGTCCTCGCCTACATGAGCCAGGCCGCCGGACGCCGCCGCCGCGACAACCACCGCCACCTGGAGGTACAGAAATGATCTGGCTGACCTGGCGCCAGTTCCGCGCGCAGGCTCTCGCCACGCCCGCGCTCCTCGGCATCTTCTGGGGCGCCCCGCTGATCGCCCGCGAGCTCGAGACCGGGACCTGCCGGCTGGCCTGGAACCAGAGCGTCACCAGGACCCGGTGGCTGACGGTCAAGCCCACGCCCTGGCCGGGTTCTGCTTCTGGCTGCTCGGCCGCCGGCGGGCTTAACGTGCCTGACGAGGGTTAGGTTCGCGATCACGGCGAACAAGGCGCTGGGCTACGGCGGCTGAGTTTCTCGGCTGCCTCCTTACCATCAGGCGTTCGCCAGGAATACGGAGGGTTGCCTGCGGGAGATAACCGCCCTGGTTTCGTCCCGGGGGGAGCGAGCGGTGGGCAGCACGGCGCATACTTGAGAGGATGAAGCCTGCCCGCGCCGCAACCCAGCGCTTCCTGCCCACAAGCCCCTTCAAACCCCCGCCTCCGGCGCCACCGCCCGAGGAGTTCGAGGTGCATGACCAGGTGACCCACGACAAGTACGGTCTGGGCAAGGTCATGAGCATCGAGGATGACGCCGTTCTGGTCATCGACTTCGGTTCGCACTGGGTGCGGATCGCGACGCCCTGCGCCAAGCTGTCTAAGCTCTAACGCCGCCCCAGTCGGCTCATACCAGACCCGCGCGAGCAGACGCGCTATGGTGCCTGGATGGATGCGGAGCTGAGGCGGGCGGCTGAGGCGGCTGCCGGGTTTATGCCGGAGGCCGAGGGGCGCGCGTTGTGCGAGACGGCGGAATGCTACGCAGCCGTCGGCCCGGTGCTTGAGATCGGCAGCTACTGCGGGAAATCGGCGGTCTACCTGGCCGCCGGTGTCCGCGCCGCACGGGCGCACGGCATCAGGCAGCAGGTCGTGACCGTTGACCACCACCGGGGCTCGGAGGAACACCAGCCCGGCTGGGAGTACCACGATCCCGGTCTCGTCGATACGGCGACCGGGCGGATCGATACGCTGCCCCGGCTACGGGCCACGCTCGCGGCGGCCGGAGTCGAGGACGACGTGGTCGTCGTCGTGGGCCGGTCCGCCGACGTGGCGCGGCTGTGGCGGGCGCCGCTCGGCATGCTGTTCATCGACGGCGGCCATACCGAAGCCGCCGCCCGCTGGGACTACGACGGCTGGGCGCCCTGGGTGGCGCTGAGCGGTGCGCTCGCCATCCATGACGTCTACCCCGACCCGGCCGATGGCGGCCACGCCCCGTTCCTCGTCTACCAGCGCGCGCTGGCCTCGCGCGCCTTCACCGAGGTCCGCCACGAGGGCTCGCTCCGCGTACTTGAACGCACCGGCGAAGGCAGCTAACCGTCAAGCGCCTCGTGGGTCATCGTCATGAACGGACCCGGCATCCTCCAGCCCGCCGATGACCCGCAAGGGCTGAGGGGCGAATCGTCGGCTGGCCATGGCATGTTGGCAACTCTTTGCGTTCACATAAGAAACATTTACAACTTGCGTTTCATTTTCAAGGAATTTCTTATTGGGCGCGATCGACATGAAGAAAGGCATCGACAGGGGCAAAGCCGAGTTGCTCCTGAAGGCGCTCAAGGCGCGGGGCCTTGAGCCCTCTGATGCCCAGCGGGAGCAGGCGGCGTCCATCACCGAAGTGTTCGCAGGCTGATGTCCCGCCACATGACCGAGGTCGAGATCGAGGCTTGGACCGATTTCAAGAACAATGTTCTGCGCGTCTACGACTGGGGCGTCCTGCGTAATACGGGCAGGTACCTGTGGTTGCTTCTTGAGTCGCGTGGGTTCGAGCGGTCCATGGAACACTTCGAGTCGGTGTTCCTGTGCCGCGATCAGTCCCAGATGGACCGCTGGTTCGAGCGTGCCCTCACGGCGACGTCCGCCGAAGAAGTATCCGCGGCTGGCTGGTCCGCCACCGCGCCGCCTGACCGGTCCCGGCGGCTGGATTGTCCGTACCGGCCCATTGTTTGCACGGCCCGTTTGTTTGCGCCGCCCATCGGAGGGCAGCAGAGCGGAGCACGTTAGCCATCCAATGGGAGGAACCCCCTCATGTATATCGGCATCGGAACCGTCGTCGTCATCGTCATCATCGTGCTGGTGGTCTTGGCCCTGAGGCGGTAGTTGTCCCGGTACAGCCACAGGATCGCGGGTCGACGGGCGGCCCGGGATCGATCGAGACGGGAACGTCGCGGAAGATCCCGGCGCCCGCGCTGAACCCGGTCAGCGCGTCGGCGGCGAGGATGACGGCGGCGGCGGTCCAGCCCGACCTCTCAGGCGGAAAGTGCGCCTCGTTGTCGTACTGCCAGCCGGTCCAGTAGGACCCGTCGTCATGGCGCAGCCTGTGCACCGTGGCGAAAACCTCGGCCGCTTGCTCGCGCTGCCCGCAGGACTCAAGGGCGATGACAAGCTCGCACGTCTCGGCGACCGTCACCCACGACTGGTCGCTGACGCAGCGGACGCCGAGTCCCGGCACGACGAACGTATCCCAGCCTCCGGCTAGCCGCTTGGCGGCTCCGCCTTCGTGGAGCGCGCCGCCGAGCACCGGGTAGTACCAGTCCATCGCGAACCGGCTCTTGTCGGCGAATGCTTCCGGATGGCTAGCGAGCACGTGGCCGAGCCGCTCGGCCGACACTTCCCAGTCCGGCCGCTCCTCGCCCGCGAGGTCCGCGAGCGCGATCGCGCAGCACAGCCCCTGCAGGATGCTTGAGCAGCCGGAGAGCAGCGCGAACTCGCCGGGCCCTCCGGCAGCGTCGCGCTCCCACGCCACCTCGCCGCGAGGCGTCTGGAGGCCGAGTGCCCAGCCGGTCGCGGCGCGGACGACGGGCCACATCTCCATCGCGAAACCGTGGTCGCCCGTGACGAGGAACTGGTGCCAGACGCCGACCGCGACGTAGGCGGCGTGATGGCTCTCCGCCGCATGGTCGGTCACCTCGTCCGCGTGCGCGGCGCCAGGACCGCCGGTCGTCCGCGGCCAGGATCCGTCGGGCCGTTGCACGTCCCGCAGCCACTGGTAGGCGCGCCTGGCGTCGCCGGACAGGCCGCACGCCGCGAGAGCCATGGCGCACTCCACGTGGTCCCACGGGTCTACGTGGCCGTCCGGCCAGCTGATCGCCCCGCACGGCCGTTGCGCGGCGGCGATCGAGTGCGCGGTCCTGAGCATGTCGGCTGGCGGCGCGGGCGGCGGTACGGGCCCGGCCGGGTGGCGTGGCTTAGCGTCGCGCATGCTGTGGGACCACGGGACCGTTCGGGATGATCGGATTTATTTTCTTTCTCTTTTCGCGTAGATGACGAGGCTCTTGCCGATCAGCGGGTTGAGCACGGCTTCTGACGCTCTGGTGAGCGCGGGCTTGCGCATGATGTCCCAGACGAGCATCCGGTGGTAGCCGCGCACGGCGGGATGCGCGTCGTCGTGCACGCCCACCGCGCACTTGAGCCACCAGTACGGGGAGTGCAGGCCGTGCGCGTGGTGGGCGCCCGTCGGCTTGAGGCCGGACGCGGCCAGTTTTTCGGTCAGTTCGGCGCGAGTGAAGATACGTACGTGGCCGCCGGAGACCTCGTGGTACTCGCGGGACAGCGCCCAGCAGATCCGCTCCGGCAGCCAGGCGGGCACGGTGACCGCCACCCTGCCGCCGGGGCGGAGCACGCGGGCGATCTCGGCCAGGGCGGCCGTGTCGTTCGGTACGTGCTCCAGGATCTCGGCCGCGATGATCGCATCGAACGAGCCGTCCGCGAAGGGCAGGCGTGTCGCGTCCGCGGTGAGGGCGGCAGCCGCCGCGGCCCGGCCCGGCTCGCTGTGGCCCGCCCCGCTGTGGCCCGCCTCGCCCTCGGCGCGCATGGCCTCGAACATGGCGCTGACCGGCGTGAGCTCGCCCGGGTCAAGGTCAGCCGCGATGACGCGGGCGCCGCGACGGTACGCCTCAAACGCGTGGCGGCCCGCGCCGCAGCCCAGGTCGAGGACGCGGTCGCCTGGATTGATTGGAAATTTCGTGAAATCGACGGTCAGCAACCGAATTCTCCGTTGAGAGCCTCACGGTAGAGGGAGACGGTGGCGGCGGCGACCGCGGGCCACGCGAACCGCTCGCCAACCCGGGCAACGCCGCGTTCCGCGAGGCTCGCCCGCCGTGCGTCGTCGTCGAGCAGCCCGCGTATCGAGGCGGCAAGCTCCTCGGGGTCGCCCGGCGTGACGAGCACCGCCGCGTCCCCGGTGACCTCGGGCAGCGCCCCCGCCCGGCTGGCGACGAGCGGCGTGCCCGACGCCAGGTGCTCCACCGCCGGCAGCGAGAACCCCTCGTACATCGACGGGATCACCGCGACCTGTGCGGACGCGAGCAGCCGCGCGTACTCCTCATCGGGCAGGCCGCTGACGAACGTCACCTTGTCGGCGAGGGAGAGCAGCGCCACCTGCTCGCGGGTCGCGTCAGACGGGGTGCCGACGACGACCAGGTGGGCGTCGCGCTCGGTGGCCAGCTTGGCCACCGCCCGCAGCAGCGTGGAAAGTCCCTTGAGCGGGGAGTCGGCGCTGGTGACGGTGACGATCCTGCCCTTGACGCGCGGCTCATTCTGGCGCGGGCGGAACAGCCGCGTGTCCACGCCCAGGGGGATGATGCGGACACGGTCGCCGCGGTCGCGGTCGCGGCGACTGCGATATATGCCGAAATCTCGGCATATATCGCCCTGGGATGACTCGGAAACGGTGATCAGCGGTCCCGCCCGCCGTGCTACCCGGCCCTGCATCCGCACGAACCCGTACCAGCGCCGCTTGTTGAGCCGCTCAAGCCAGCCGCGGCCGGTCAGGTCGAGCCGCCTGTCTACGGTGATCGGATGGTGGATGGACGTCACGAGCGGCAGGCCGAGCCGCCGCACGCCGAGCATGCCGTAGCCGAGTCCCTGGTTGTCGTGCACGATGTCGAAGGCGCCGGCGCGCGATCGCAGCGCGCGCAGCGCGCGGATGCTGAACGTCAGCGGCTCGGGGAACGCTCCGCCCCACATCATGGCCACCTCGAGCACGTCCGTCCAGTCCCTGATCTCCTTGAGGCGCGGCGTGCGGAACGGGTCCTCGTCGCGGTAGAGGTCCAGGCTCGGCACCTGGCGCAGCAGCGGGCCATCGTCGAGTTCGGGGTAGGGCTGGCCGGAGAACACCTCGACGTGGTGCCCGAGCGCGGCGAGTTCCCTGCTCAGGTGGCGCACGTAGACGCCCTGGCCGCCTGAGTGCGGTTTGCTGCGGTAAGACAGCAGCGCAATGCGCAGCGGACGTTGTTCTGAGGCCACGGGGCACCTTACCAGGAGGTAGCACCGGGCACCTTATCGGGAGGTAAGGGTATTAACGGGCGTCGGTTAGCCGGCCGCCATGCCGCCGACGGCGAGGCCGATCAGGTACGTGAAGCCGGCCGCGACCGCACCGAGCGCGAGCTGCCGAAGCGCGCCGCGCCAGAACGGCCTGGCCGTCAGCCGCGCCACCACGCCGCCGCCGACGATCGCGGCGACCGAGGCCAGGCCAAAGGCCAGCCAGAGCAGGCTGGTGCCGAAGAGGTAGGGCAGCAGCGGGATGACCGCGCCTACGGAAAAGGCGACGAGCGACGCGCCCGCGGCCACCACGGGCGACGGCAGGTCGTCCGGGTTGACGCCGAGTTCCTCGATCGCGTGCACGGCGAGCGCCTTGTCGGGGTGCGCGGAGATCTCGGCCGCGGCGATCTTCGCGGTGGCGGCGCTGATGCCGCGACGGCGCAGCATCCCGACGAGCTCCAACTGCTCGGCGACGGCGTTGGTGCTGAGCTCATGCTGCTCCTTGTCCACCTCGGACTGGATCAGCTCGTTCTGCGAGGAGACCGAGACGAATTCCCCGGCTGCCATGGAGAACGCGCCGGCCGCCAGCCCCGCGAGGCCGGTGAGCACGATCGCGTGCTGCGATCCGCCGCCGCCGCCCACGCCGGCGATCAGCGATACGTTAGTGACAAGGCCGTCCATCGCGCCGAACACGGCAGGCCGCAGCCACCCGCCCGACACGTCCCTGTGCTCGGGGCCGTGGTGGTCATGGGTGTCCGCGTGCTCTTTTTCCGTGGTCATCACTGGGAAATTCTACCCATTGCCCGATCAAGCTCCCCGCCCGGTGCGGCTCGTGGTGCGGTTCGTGGTGCGGTTCATGGTGCGGTTGATGGTGCGGCCGCGCGAAAGCACGGGACTACTGGCCTAGTTCCCGGGAGCCTAGGGTGGGGATGATGTGCCTGTGACAACAGTTGAGGCGTCCGGCGCACCGCGCCGCTGGCATGCCGAGCTCGCCTGGCTTGCCCGCGCCGCCTCGGATAGCGCATTGGGCGGCGTGGTCAGGGACGTGCTCATCGAGGCGCGCGGCGCCCGGTTCACCGAGGTGACACCCGGCACCCCCGCCGAGGGGCTCCCGCCAGGCACGGTCAGGCTGCCCGGCCTGACGCTCCCCGGCCTGGCGAACGCGCACTCGCATGCATTCCACCGCGCGCTGCGCGGCGGTCCCGCGGCGAGCGGGCGCTCTTCGGCCGGCGACACGTTCTGGACCTGGCGGGACCGCATGTACGCGATCGCGGAGCGCCTCGACCCAGGCAGCTACTTCACGCTCGCCCGCGCCGTCTACGCTGAGATGGCGCTGGCCGGGATCACCTGCGTCGGGGAGTTTCACTACCTGCATCATGGTCCTGGGGGAAAAAGATATAGCGATCGGAACGAACCGGGGCGGCTCCTGATCGCGGCCGCTGCTGCCGCCGGCTTGCGAATCACCCTGCTCGATGCCTGTTACCTGGCAAGCGGGTTCTCGCCTGGTGGCGAGGCGCTGCCGCTGGCCGGCGCTCAGCTCAGGTTCGGCGATGGTTCGGCTGCCGCCTGGGCGGAGCGCATCTCCGAATTCGGCTGTGACGCCGTCGGCATGGTGGCGCCGCATGCGCGCCTCGGCGCCGCCATCCACTCGGTCCGCGCGGTCGGGCCTGACCAGATGCCGGAGGTGATGGCGTGGTCGCACGCGCACGCCGCTCCGGTCCATGCGCACCTGTCCGAGCAGCCGCTGGAGAACTCCGAGTGCAGGGCGGCATTCGGGGCGACGCCTGCCGAGGTGCTCTACGAGGCGGGCGTGCTCGGGCCGCGGTCGACCGCGGTGCATGCCACGCACCTGACCTCGCATGATGTCGACCTGCTCGGCCGGACGATGACGGCCGTCTGCATGTGCCCGCTCACCGAGGCAGACCTCGCGGACGGCGTCGGCCCCGCGCCCGCGCTCGCCGCCGCGGGATCGCCGCTCGCGCTCGGCAGCGACGGGCACAGCGTCATCGACCTGATCGAGGAGGCCCGCTGGCTCGAGCTGTCGCAGCGGCTTGTCAGCAGGCGGCGCGGGCATTTCGCCCCCGCCGACCTGGCCGCGGCCGCGACGGCCGGCGGCCACGCCTGCCTCGGCTGGCCGGACGCCGGGGAGATCATGCCAGGGGCGTACGCGGACCTGGTGACGATGTCGCTTGACTCGCCGCGGCTTGCGGGCGCCGCCGCCGGTGACCCGCTCGCGGCGCTGTTCGCGGCGGGGACCGCGGCGGATGTCAGGCACGTGGTGGCGGGCGGTGTCGACGTGGTCCGCGACGGGCACCATCTGCTCGTGGACGACGTGCCCGGTGAACTCGCCGCCGCGATCCGCGCGGTGCTCCGCTGAGTCGGGCCGCGCCGGTGACCGGGTCCCTGCTGATCACGCAGATCGGCGAGCTCGTGACGAACGCGCCAGAAGATGACGGCGCGGGCCAGGCCGCGGGCGGTCCAGGGAAGTTCGCCGTGATCACCGACGCGGCGCTCGTCATCGAGGGGGAGCGGGTCACGTGGACCGGCCCGTCGTCCCGCGCGCCCGCCGCCGATGAGGTGGTGGACGCGGCCGGGCGCGCCGTGCTCCCCGGGTTCGTGGACTCGCACGCGCACCTGGTGTTCGCGGGCGAGCGGTCCGCCGAGTTCGCGGCGCGGATGGCGGGCCGCCCGTACGCCGCGGGCGGCATCAGGTCGACGGTGGCCGCGACGCGCGCCGCGACCGACGCGGAACTGCGCGCCGGGCTGCACCGGCTCGCCGGGGAGATGCTCGGGCAGGGGACGACCACCTTCGAGTGCAAGTCCGGGTACGGGCTCACGGTCCGCGACGAGGCACGCTCGGTGGCGCTGGCCGTCGAGATCACCCCGGAGGTGACCTATCTGGGGGCACACGTGATACCCGCCGAGTTCGATGGCGACGCGGGCGGGTATGTCGACCTGGTGTGCGGCGCGATGCTCGACGCGTGCGCGCCGCACGCCCGCTGGGTGGACGTGTTCTGCGAGCGCGGCGCGTTCGGCGCGGACGAAGCTCGCGCCGTGCTTGACGCCGGCCGGGCGCGCGGCCTGATCCCCCGGATACACGCCGGCCAGCTCGGTCCAGGGCCAGGCGTGCGGCTGGCCGTCGAGCTCGGCGCGGCATCGGCCGATCACTGCACGTTCCTCAGCGACGACGACGTCGACGCCCTCGCCGCCGCTTCGGTGCCTGCCGCGGCGGGAACTGTGGCGACGCTGCTGCCTGGCGCGGAGTTCAGCACCCGCCAGCCCTACCCGGACGCCCGCCGCCTGCTTGACGCGGGCGTGACGGTCGCGCTCGCCACCGACTGCAATCCGGGCTCGTCCTACACGTCGTCGATGCCGTTCTGCATCGCGCTCGCGGTCCGCGACATGGGCATGACGACCTCGGAGGCCGTCTGGGCGGCGACCGCTGGCGGCGCCCGCGCGCTGCGCCGCACCGACGTGGGCTACCTGGCCCCAGGTGCCCGCGCCGACCTGATCATGCTGAATGCCCCGTCCCACGCCCACCTCGCCTATCGCCCGGGCGTCCCCCTCATCCACGCGGTCTACCAGTCAGGCCGCAATATCTTTACTCCCGCCTCACCAGTCGCTCCCGCTGGCCTCGCCTGACGCCCGCGAAGGCCTCACCTGGCGCCCGGCGAAGATAGTGGATCGTTGTCTCCGTCCCGCCGCGGACAGCGATCCACTATCACCGAGCTTCGGTCCAGTCGGCGGTAGCGAGGGGATCACGATTGCTGGAACTCGACGCGGTTGCCGAACGGGTCGCTTGTGTGGAACCGCCGGACTCCGGGAATCTCGCCATCCGCGCGGATGCATGCATGGCCCGCCGCGGTCAGCGCCGCTTCAAGCCCGTCCAGGTCCTCGACGAGGAACGCCGGATGGGCCTTGCGCGCGGGGGTGAACGGCTCCTCGACCCCCAGATGCAGGACGGCCGCACCTGAGGCGAACCAGCAGCCGCCGCGAGCCGCGAGAACCGGCGGCTTCGGCACCTCGCCCATTCCCAGCAAACCCCCGTAAAAGGCCCGCGCCGCTTCCTCGCGCCCCCGCTCCATCGCCACCTGAACGTGGTCGAACCCAGTGATCATCGTGTCTCCATATAGCTCGACACAAAGATAATTGATATCAAGATACTTGTCGATGGGCGCGGCCTCGCGCCGCCTGTTGACAGCTTGGGGTGCGCTGACCGGTCGGTTAGGCTGCTGCCGTGCAGACATGGGAAGCGATCCGGTCGCGGCGGAACGTCCGATCCTTCTCCGGCCGGCCGATCGCCGACGATCACCTTGACGAGATCCTTGAATCCGGCCGCAGGTCGCCATCCTCGCAGAACTGGCAGCCCTGGGACTTCATCCTGGTCACGCAGCGCGAGCAGATGCTCCAGCTGGCCCACGTGTGGCAGGGCGCCGCGCACGTGGCGCACGCGGCGGCCACGATCGCGCTGATCGCGCCGCCGCCGAAGGACGAGCGGCAGCGGGACCGCCTGCAGTACGACCTCGGCCAGGCCACGATGAGCATCATGCTGGCCGCGGCCAGCCTCGGCATCGGAAGCGGCCACTCGGCAGTCGGCGACCAGGACATGGCGCGCGACCTGCTCGGTTTTCCCGAGGACAGGTTCTGCGCCTACCTGATTTCGCTTGGCTACCCGGCGGATAAGCCGCTCACGCTGATCAGGAACCCGGACCGCCGCCCCTTCAACGAGGTCGTCCACCGCGACCGCTGGTAACCGGGCGAACGGGTAGCTCATCAGCGCCCACTAGCTAAGGATGCTCATGATGCTCCGGCGCGCTCATGTGACGCCGCATGACATCTGATATCCCAGCTCATCAGAAGATCGTGGAGATTTTTTTCTTGGTGGCAGGAAAGCGTGCTATACGCACGCTTTCTCGCCAAGATCTTTGCCGTGAGCGGCGATTTATCCGGAACGTGGCGATATGGCCGCCGGACGGTTAAGTCGGCGGCCGCGTCGCCCGGCAG
>Ga0066797_1000237_pt1 | contig 17039 bp, 13 predicted proteins | sample PersoiDNA2013193_FD_76335 | JGI IMG/M metagenome (GOLD analysis project Ga0066797, IMG submission 76335) | Permafrost soil microbial communities from the Arctic, to analyse light accelerated degradation of dissolved organic matter (DOM) -... | ecosystem: Environmental > Terrestrial > Soil >... | reverse complement strand
GGGACGCCGGGGTCCGTTCCGTCGCACTGCGCGCGCACGGCCTGTCCGAGTCCAGCCTCGCGGCCGTCCGCGCGGTCATCGAGAACGCGCGGCGCCTTGAGCACCTGCCCGACTCCGACGGCCCGTCCGGGCGGTAGACCGCTTCCCCTGCGCCCTCCCGCCAACGGCACGCGCCCGGCCCCCGCTGTCACTCCGGGCCGCTGCATCAAGCACTCCTGGCCGGCTACATCAAAAGACGTAAATGCAAAATTATGTTCAGTCGTGACTGGATATTTGCTGTAGTGATAGCGTCGCCGTCGATAACTCCGCTCCCCCTCTTCAGCTTCCGCCCCGATGCCTCAGACGTGGAGTCGACACGTGCACCGCAATGCCCTTTATGACCGCTGCGCACAGCGCCTTAGCGGAATCGAGATCCCGCGCCCGTTCCGCCTTGACGCTTTCGCCGCGACCGTCGCCGGGCACCGGAAGCGGGCTCTGCACGTCCTGCCACTGCCGGGCCTGGACGGCTCTGACGGCCTGTCCGGCGCATGGCTGGCCACGGACACGGCCGACTACGTTCTCATCGACGCCGATGCCAGCCCATGGCACCGGGACCTGATCGGACTGCACGAGATCGGCCACCTGCTGTGCGGTCACGGCGCTGAGGACAGCGGGCTGAGGGAACTCGCCGAGGACCTGCTGCCCTGCCTCAGCAACGTCACCATCCCGCGGATCCTCGGCCGGCACGGCTACGGCAGCAGCGACGAGCAGGAAGCCGAGCTGATGGCCTGCCTCATCCTCAAGCGGGCCGACGCCGGCCCGCTGACCCTCTCCTCAAGCGGAAGCGCCGGCGTCGCCGGGCGGCTGGCCCGCGCACTGCGGCACCGGCGTACGCCATGCTTAGCGAGGCAATCCTCGCCAGGCTGCTGGTTCCCGCCTTCGGCACCGCCTGGCAAGCCGCGACCGACCTCGCGTCACTGCGTGCCCTGCGGGACCTGCGGCAGGACCTGGCCGGCGCCGTCCCCGGCGTGGCGGCGGGCCAGTGGGAGCGCGGGGGCGCCGGCTCCGTTCGCGACCCGCGCATCCGCCTCATCCGCCGGACCGCCGAGATCCGCGACGCCGCACTGGCCCTGCGCTGCTACGTCCCCCCTGACACCGCCGCGGAGAGCCGCCGCCGGCTCTCCGCGCTCGGGCTAACGGGAACGGCACTCGACGCCGCCGCGGAAGCGTGCTGGCTGGAACTCGCCATCCGCGCCGCGCGGGCAGGCGCGCCCGCCGAAGGACCCGCTCACGTGCTGCCCGGCGGCGCAACCCTGCGCGAAGAAGTCCGCTGGCTGCGGCAGGTCGCCGCGGCCGTTCACTCAGACCCTGTCCGAGCGGTCGCCGCCGAATTCGCGGACGCACCGCTCACCCGCAACCCAGGAGGCGACTTTCGATGACAACGGCGGCGCAGCCGGCGCGGAAGCCGTTCGCGCGGCACGTCACGGACGTCCTTGAGCCGAAGAACTGGATCATCGCCGTCACCGTCCTCATCGGATGGCGCAGCGACCGGCTCGCGAGGGCCATAAATTTGCTGTAGTGCACATAATTGCCAACTATCTTGCTATTATCTGTCTTCCTGTTTCTCTAGCAAAAAATCCTTACCGGGTTCGCTCCCCTGCGGGCGGACCCAGCCCGATGGCTCCCCCCATCTCGCATGACTACCGAGGGAGCCACCATGGGCAGTTCAGCCCGCCTGGGCGCGGCAGCGCTCGCCATCCCGCTCATCGCATCGCTCGGCGTCGCCTTCGCCGCCGGCGCATCAGGCGTGACGTCCCCAGCAGTCACGCCGGCTACCGCCTGCGGGACGAGCCCTGTCCAGGCTGGCCAGGCCGTGGACGGCGTCACGCTGGATCCCGCGCAGATGAGCGACGCCCGCGTCATCTACGACGTCTCGGTCACCCTGGGCCTGCCGCAGCGCGCAGCCGTCATCGCCGAGGCAACGGCCATGCAGGAGTCACGGCTCATCAACCTGCCCTACGGCACCAGTGACAGCCTGGGCCTCTTCCAGCAGCGCCCGTCCCAGGGCTGGGGCACCCCCGCCCAGATCATGCAGCCGGTCTACGCGTCAACGCGGTTCTACGAAGCGCTCGCCAGCGTCCCCGGCTGGCAGTCCCTGCCGCTCACCGTCGCCGCCCAGGCCGTCCAGGGCTCGGCCACCCCGGGCGCCTACGCCAAGTGGGAAACGCTCGCCGACGCCCTGGCCGCCACGTTCAGCGGGAACGCTGACAACTGCCTCACCGGCAACGGCACTGGCGTGCCCTCGTCCGGCATCACGCACCTCCCAGCGGGGTTCGCCCTGCCCCCCGGCACCCCGCAGGCCGTCGTCACCGCCATCGCCTACGCCGCCGACCAACTCGGCAAGCCCTACGTCTGGGGCGGGGTCGGTCCTGCGGGCTACGACTGCTCCGGCCTGGTCATGATGGCCTACCAGGCCGCTGGCATCTCACTCCCCCGGACCACGTTCCAGCAAGTCGATGCCGGAACCCCCGTCTACTCAGACAGCCAGCTCGAGCCAGGCGACTTGTTGTTTACACCCGGCTCCGACGGCACGACCGCGGAGCCCGGCCACGTCGGCATGTACATCGGCTCCAGCCTGGTCATCCAGGCTCCCGAGACCGGAGAGGACATCAAGATCACGCCGTTCAGCGGCTACTGGCAGGAAAACACCGTCGCCATCCGCCGGATTGTCTAGCGCGTTGTAGGGACTCAAAAGTGATGTCCCTTTCGCAAAAGACGTGTCCGGTGGGCATCCCCTGGCCGTGGAGACTACGCGGCGCTAGGGCCGAGCCAGGAACGGCACGCCACCCTGCCAGGTGCAGCGGAAAAGCTCCGGCGTTCCGGGGCTACCGCCGAGACTCTGTCGCAGACCGTCAACTGCCCCGTCGGGAAACGCCTCGCCAATGATCACGGCACGTAGCGACGCTCCGATCGGTATGTAGAGCGGCTCGTCCCGCTCCGCCTCAGGGATGTTCCAGATGACATCGACGATGCGGAACTCCCGCTCGGACTCCCAATCCTTGAGTTTTTTCATATACAGATTCGAAGCGGTATAGCGACGGGTAGCGGTCTCGTCGAGCAACTCCATCAGGTGCTCGTCCGACCGCACGTCCGCGTCGAGTTGCTCGATCGAGATTGGCTCGTCGACGTACTCAACTCGTCCCCATGTTCGGATACTTCCTGCACCCAGCTGAAAGGAGTCGAACTGCTCAAGGAGTTCCGGGCTGCCGAACACCAGACAGCCGCCCTCGTGGGAGCCCGCGTACCGGTCCCACATAGCCGACCGCCCCCAGCCGCGGTGCAACAGCCACTGTGCGGCATGTTCCGTCGCCGGCGTGCGGTCGTCGGTGAAGCAGGCAAGCCGAGCGCCACGGCGAAGCAGACGATCGAAGGCGCTTTCGAGCTCCGCCTGCGTATAGGGCGGTACCGCCCGGAGTCGGCCAGCAATAATGTCGGAGCTCCGCCACTCCTTCTTCTCCCGGGGGTCATTCATGTTCTGCCAGGTACTGAGCCGGAGCCGCCACGACTCGACCGTCTTCCGCACACCATCCTCTCCGAGGAAGCGGTAAAGCAGGGGGAACGGCTCCTCGGGATTCACCTCCGGCTGAGTCAGCCAGTGATCGATCTGCGTGCGCATTAACGCCTCCAACCCGACTATCAGCCTCCCGATCCGGCTGGCCGAGTGTAGCCGGACCATGCCTTCGATCGAGCTCGCGGCAATGCTCAGCACCGAGGGACTCGACGTTCCCGCGTGGGGACGTTCGACCCGTTCATCGACTACGCCGCGGACCAACTCGCGCCCACCATCCCCAAGGTCAGCCCGGCCGGTCCCCCGAACCAGGCGAGCCGGACGGCTGTTAGCCAGCGACGAGAACCAGGCCACTTGTGCGCGCCGTTGGCGGGATCCGCTGGCAAGGCTTCGTTGGCCACTGGTTCGCCCGGCTCGTTCGGGTGACGATGAGCCCGTAGTTCCCCGCCGTCGTCTCTCGCGGCCGGGAAGAGCATCGACCGCCTGAACAAAACAGCAGTCCCGATGCTCACGGCGATCCCGATCCGGGCGGCGGCTGACGATCGCGGCGCAGCACGCGCAAGACGTCGAGTGCCCGCTCGGCCCGGGACCGCTTGTCGCGGGCAACGATGGCGATCACCGCGGCGGCTACGTGCATGCAGGCCAGTGCAGCACGGGCGATCAGGTAAACGCATACGCAAATGAGAAGGTACGGTGCGCTGGCCGCGTAGTGGCGCAGCAAAACGGTCAGGACGTTCACGGCTGGATCTCCAGGGACGAGAAGGAGAACCAGCGTCATGGGGAGTTCGCCCCCCCACGCCCCGGTGCCCGGTCAAGGACATGCGCTTAATGCGGGATCTCAAGACCGGCGCGATGAAACCCGAACGCCATACGCGGCCGACGTTGGTTGGTCGTCGTCAACATCAGCCGGTTGCCGGCTGAACGTCAGCGAGTCGACACAAGTATATGTGCTGGCGTGAAGTCCACTGCCATCGTGGCGGCCTGATGACCGGATGCATCGCCAGGCTGATCGTCCCGCCTGCAACATCCGGCTGCGCCCCGCCTGGACAGCCGCCCAGCGAACCCGGCGCCGCACGAGTTCATCAAGCGGCAGCCTCGACAGGGCCGCCTTCACGATCACTGCGCCGACCAGGCTGCGGATCCACCCGAACCGGCGCGGCCCGGCTCGCGGACCCGATGGAGACGCTCGGCATCGTCCCGGACAAGCCGCTGCCATGCTGGGGCTGGGGCGACATACCCGATCAGTACGGCCGCCGCTAGAACGGCCACGACGGAAGCACCTCAATGCCGCCCGCGCCGATGGAATGAGCGATCTTCCGCCGATCCTGCCGTGGTGGGGGCCGAGGCCCTCACGCGCACGCCAGGCCACCCCGGTCTCATGCGAGGTCACTCCACCCTGCAGCCTGCTAGCCAGCGGCAGCCATAGGATTGGCTGGTGATCCTGCGGTGCACGAAGAAGCTCCTGACCGTGATCAGGCCGCAGCAACTCATCGACTGCACGCCGGACGGCGATGACTGGTACGCAAACCTGCTGTGGTTGAGCGGCCGCAAGTGCCTGCTCCTCACCCACTCAGCGACGCTGTTCACGGTCTTCGAGGCTGACGTGCGGGCCGCAGGCATGCACGATCCCGGCCGCCTGATCACGGGGCTGATCAGCCGGGAACTGCTGCGCGAGCATCTACCGGCGGACACGTTCGGCAGCCCGGACCCGGCCAGCGTCCTGCTCGCCAAGACCGCCGATCGCAGCGTCCTGGGGTGCATGAATGACATGGCATTCATGTGCGAGACAGCCGCTACCAGCTCCGGCGGGCTGGCAGGCACCGATATCGCCGACCTCAACCAGGCGCTACGGCGCAACATCAACAGTGCCCGGGGCTACCAGCCGCCGATCGAACTGACCGCCCAGCGTCTGGGGGCGAGGAGCTGAGCATCCTGCTGCCTACCGGCTGGAGATAGGTCCGGGAACCTCAGAGGTACTCATCAGCCAGTTCGCATAGGTGCAGGACTGCCGGGTAGCGCGTCGCTTGCTCGGTGTGGAGGTAGGTGCGCCGTAGCCTGCTGGTGAGGATGGCGTACGCGGCAGCGTCGTCGCCGGGTTGCAGGAACGCGGGGTAGATCTCCAGCGGTACGGGATTGGATACCTGGGTGAGGTAGTTGCGCTGGATGTCGGGGTCGAACTTGGTGGCCCCGAGGGGGGCTTGCATCTGGTCCGGGCGAGGATTGACCGAGTAGAAGATCCGGTCGGTGAAGGCGAATAGCCCGTTGATGCGGACGCTGGCCTTCTCGTAGTCTGCGGCGAATCCGCGTGCGACTTCCATGGTGCTTGAGCGGTCTCGTACCCGCACGATGCGCAGGCCAGGACACTCTTGAGGCGAAAGGAACCTGGCCTCGCTCGGGTCGCTCAGGTCCGTTCCTGGCAGGGCGAGCAGGTCGGGCCGGATGTGCTTGTCTTGCAGCCAGTCCCATCCCCAGGTCCGGAAGCTTGCCGACCGGGCGAAGACAACCCGGTCATGGGAGTCACGGCCAGTTGCGCCGACCCCGAGGGCGTTGATCAGGAACTGGGAGATCGCTGCTTTCTGGCGGGGGCCGGCACCGATCCTGCCCTTGCCCTCGGCGAGTGCCCTGGCAAGGTCGCTGTACGGGATCGGTGCGATGGGGTCGGGGTTGGCTGACGCCAGGTAGGCGGTAGCGGTTCCGTCGGTGCCCAGGCGGATTACGATGGGGATGCAGGTGCTGCCGCTGTGGTGCAGCCAGATGCCGATCTGCTCAAGGTCGGGAAGGTCGGCTGGCGTCTCGTACGTGCCGATGCGGCCGAGTTGCCGGAGCGCGTCGTTGATCGCGGCGGAGGCCCGGTAGATGGTGCCGACGGTGAGGTTCGTTCCCGGGTACGGTGCTGGCGGCGGCTTCTTCGTGCTGGTCCATGGCCTGGTGGGCGGCTTGAATAGCTTTGCTGGCCGCAGGCACTGGAGCCTGCGGTCGCTGCGGGCGAATGCCTTCTTGAGGGCAGGTTTCGGGTCGATCTTCCGGATGCGGGAGAAGTACTTGTCGTCTTCGAGCTCGAAGATCGCGGCACGCGGGGCCGGGCTCCTGCCGATCTCGCTCAGGACATGCTTGGCGTGCAGCCCGAGGAGGGTGGACTGGGGCCGCTTGTCTCCCGGCGCGCGCTCGATGCCAGCGCCCAGAGCGCCGACATCCTTGAGGATGACCGTCAGCGCCGGGGTGCCTGCGAAGTGAATCGTGTCGGGGTCATCGGGATCGGTGCTCGGCGTGAGTCCGTGATGGTGCTGCAAAGCAGCCAGCACCGCCGCGCGGGTGTTACTGGACTGGGTCCACACCTCCAGGGTGTACGGCTCTCCCGCAGGCTCGGCGGGCTTGGCGCGACGGTAGACGCGCTTTCCTCTCCGGGGGCACGGCGCGAGCGGCAGCAGTCCTTGCGGATGCAGCAGGTCCGCCAGGCGTTCGTGTACCTCGATGTGATCGGCAGGGACGAACCCTGTCTTGGCCGCGTGACGGAGGGAACGCGGCTTGCCGGATGTGTCGTCCGGGTCACCGGTATCGAGGTCGTCGGGGTCGCCGGCCTCGCTCCTGGTTCCCTCGCTGTAGAGGATGTAGGCGCGGATTCCGCCTTCTTCGGCCGCCGTCGCGGGATCGGTGAAGACCTTCTCCGGTGCGGGGAAGGTCAGGTGGGTGAGCCGGGCGAGGGTGCTGGCCAGCCCGGGCCTCCACTGCCATTGCCGGTTCCCTGTGCCCTTCGCCCAGACGTGCTGAGCTGAGGCGGCGAGAAGGGTATGCGGTTCCTGCTGGCGGAGGAACCCTTCAGGCGCGTGCAGCCAGACGGTTGCGGCAGGAGGCCCGTCGCCGCGCGCTGGTATATAGCTAACTGGTGCCAGCGGGAACCGGCTGATGCTCAGGTCGGCGTGAACGTGCGGGACGGGATGGTTGGGCACGGTCTCCACGTGGAAGGTGATCTTCGCGGTGACCAGCCCTTCCCCGGCCTTCTCGTCGGTGATCTTCTGCGGCGGCCACAGCACCGCGCTGCGCCTGCCGTCGGCCTGTGGCGGGCCGAGGATGAATGTCCGCGGCTTGCCGAGCAGGTCCAGCCCGGCATCGACGACCCGCTGGGCGAGGAACGTGGGCAGCAGGCGGAACATTGCCGTTGCGGGAGCGGCAGTGCCATTGGGATGGCCGCTGTAACTGAGCAGGTCGATAGGTTCCTGTTTAAAGCGCAGGTCGTCGGGGCCGAACCGGTCCCACCAGCCCGCGTCGGGGTCGTCGGGGGTGACGTCGGTCGCGGCCCAGGATGCGATGGCGGTGGCGAGCACGTCCGTGTCCGCCGCGGACTGGGCGGTGATGAAATCGCCGGCGGTCAGGTCAGAGTTGACGTACGCGATGGCCGGATCTAGCCCGATCAGCAGCTCGGTCAGGCTGCGGCTGGGCAGTGACCAGCCGTCCTTAATTTCCGGCCTGCGGTGGTATTCGCGGGTGAGGCTGTCCAGCCAGCCGGCGGGGAAGCGGCTGACCTGCACGTCGGCATCCCAGCGGGCACCAGGCGCGATGGTGAACGAGGTCAGGCGCATGAGGTCACTGATGGCCACTGGTGATCGTCCTTCGTGATCCGAGCGGGTCGCTGGTGGTGACGAGATGTCCCATCAGGCCCCACACCGCTTCGTTGATGGCGTGCATGCGTCGTTTTTCCACGCTGGCCTGCGGCCCGGGCGGGGTGAGCAGCCTGGTGAGCAGGGCGTCGGTGGCGACGACGAGGCTGGTGCGCTGGGTGTCGGGGGCGGGATCGCGGTTGGCGAGCCGCTCGGCGAACGCGGCGTCGCACAGCAGCACCGTGGTGGGCTGGTTGCCGCGGATGCTGCGCCCGATCGTCTGGCTCATCGGCACGAGGTTGTTGGCCACGAACGCCTGGTGGTGCCGCTCGTTGAGGGTGCGGAACTGGACCGGCCGCCCGATGGCGCCGAACCAGGTGGCGCGGGCAGCAGAGCGCAGCTCCCGTGCCAGCGCGCCGACCTCGCCCGGTCCCGCCAGGAGAGGGTGCTGCAGGTGATCGATGGCGAGCTGGCTGACCAGCGACAGCGGGAAGCCGAGGTCGAACGGCGGCGGATGGGAACGGCTGAGGTAGATGACGGCACCCAGCGCGGCGGTGTCGTTGGAGTTGAGGATGTTGTAGCCGCGCTGGATCGACATTTCCGCCGCGACGAGGATGTCGTGATCGGTGTGGCCGAACCCGCCGACGAGGCGGCGCAGGATGCCGTCTTTCCCCGGGTCAGCCGCATCCGGCACCACGTTGCGCGCGGTGTAGCGGGTGCGGTTGTTGACGTGATCGCCGACAACCCGCGCGTCCTGCCCGGACAGCACCACGAACAGGAGCTGCTGCCGGTCGGGCGGGAGCTCGGCGCGCAGGTCGTCGACCACGCTGCGGCGGCGGCCGTTGCCCGGTTCGCACAGCGCGGTGACCATCTGCCGCAGCGCATCGTCGCGAGTGGAACGATCCCGGCCGGACACGAAGATGGGCTTGTCGTCGGCGGTGCGGCCGGGCTGCACCGTCATCGTCGAGGTCATCAGCGCATCGTGGTCCTCGTCGGGCTGGCGGAGCACGGCTGCCGGGGTGATCGGGATGTGGTAAAAGGATGAGCCGGGTGCCCAGCTCGTGGCGGAAGTGAGAATGACGTGCGGCCCGTCCACGCCTTCCGGGGACAGCAGGTCATGCGCGTGGTGCAGCAGCCAGCGGCCTATCCCGTGGACCCACAGGAGCTGCAATGCGGCGCCGCCGTTGCGGTTGGCCGCCCAGCGCAGGGCCAGGAGGTTGCCCATCGGCGCTTCGGGGACCAGGGGCCGGTAGTCGCGGGGCGGCTGGCTGAGCCAGAACCGTTCCTCGTCGGGAAGGCCGAGGATCTCGTGGACCGACGGGTAGAGGGTGCTCATCTCGAAAAAGGTCGTGATGATGCGGCCAGCCCAGACCGCGGCCTCGATGACCAGCCGCAGCAGCGGCCGTTCCTCGTCTAGCTGCCCCGGGGGGAGATCGGCGGACGCGTGCTGGGTAATCCACGTGTCGAGCTCCCGCTGGACCGCAGCGTCGTCGCGCTGGAACCGGGTCATCTCCGTGACAGCGGTCTCAAGCGAGTGCCCGGCCGTCTGCAAGGGCTGCTCGGCGAAATCCTGGAGGTGCTGCTGGTAGAAATTCTCGGCCGCGTCTTCGGTGCCCTTGTCGCCCTCGCCAGTCGCGGGAAGCCCGTACAGCATCCGGGCCGCACGGCGGAACAGCGAATGCGCGGTGAACGTCGCGCCGCCCAGCAGCTTCTTCAGCCGCTCGCCTTCTGCGGACAGCGCGAGCTGGTTGAGCATGAACACTGCCTTCTGGTGGATTTGCAGGAACTCATGCCACTTCTGCACCTGCGGGTCGATCACGGGCGCCATGCTCAGCCCGGCCAGGGCGTCGTTGGTATGCCCGGCCATCCGGTGTGACCAGCCCTTGCCTGGTGCGACTAGCTCCTCGGTCTGGACGAACTTCGCGTCGAAGACCTGCTGCACTGCGTCGGCCTCGTCGAAGATGATCAGGTCCATGTCGTGCTGGACCTGCTCGAACCACCGCATCGACGCCACCGCGGGCCGGGCCTTGCTCTCCACCAGGCACTGGGGAGTGGTGATCCACACCCTGGCGGCGGCGGCTTCCCGGAGCGCTTTCTGCGCCGGGCACACCGGAAGCAGCGGGCAGTCGTGCGACTGGGACTGGTCCCCGTCAGCGTCCGTCAGCCTGCCCTGGCAGGGGAAGTCCTCGGGCCGGAGCGGTGCCCACCCGGGGGCGGTGCTGCGACGGAACGGCTCCAGCAGGCAGGAGGCGTTGGCATAGGCCGCTGCCGGATCGGCTGGCGTGTATTCGTCCGGGACGAGGTCAGCGGCTTCCTCAACCCGGGTGCGCCAGTACCGGGAGGCGTGCTCGCCGCGGGAGCTGTGCCCGATCAGCGGGATGGCGTCAATCCCCAGTGACCGCAGGAACGATACTTTCCCGTACACGTCAGCAACGGAACTGACCACCAGGCAGACCCGGTTGCCGTGATCGCGGACCCGGTGGATGGTGATCAGGTCGGCCAGCGTGGTCTTGCCGGAGTTCATCAGGCCGACGATGTGCGCTACCCCGTCGAGGGTGAACTCGTCGGGACGGTCCACCAGCTTGGGGGCGTGCGGGTCGACTGCGGCGAACCGCATGTCGTCGAGCCGCTTGCTGAAGTTGCGGTTGGTGATATCCGGCCGCTTCTCCAGTTTTCCGTCCATCCATGCGGCGGTCGGCTGGAGGTCCGTGCTGAAGGAGATCGTCCACGGTTCGCGCCGCCGTCCCGGGGCAGGGCACAGCGCCTGCACCGGTTCAGTCTGCGGGATCTGGGCAGGAAGCTGGACAACCTGCGGGGTACCGGAAGCGAGGAAGGTATACCGGCGGCCAGCCTCGGCGGGCGGGCATTCGGTGACTGCCGCGTAGCCGAGCGGGTCGGCGAGCGCGGCTGCGTACACGTCGTCGCGATCCGGGCAGACCGACGACGGTCGGGAAGTGAAGACTGTCTGGTCATTGACCCGGCGCGCCGGGTCGTCGGTGCGGTCGAAAGCGCGGATCGAGTCCGGCACCCGCATGTACTGGTTCAGCAGCGTGCGCCAGTAGCCGCGCCGCGCGGCGTCGCCCATCCGGTGCCGGACCCGCCGGGTCACCGGCCTGAGATCATCGGGGGCGCAGACATATCCCGACAGCACGGGCTGCAGTACCCCGATGGGCTCGCCGGGAAAGTGCCGGCTGAGGAAGTGCAGGCCCAGTTCTACCTGGCAGAACGCCGCCCGGGGCATGATGCCGTCCGGAAAGCCCGCAGCACCCAGGTCACGCATCAGGCGTGAGCGCCACGGCGAAGAATCCCTCACTGCGTCACCTCGCGAGCCATCGCCTTCACCATCGCGGTGAGCCGTTCTTCATCAACCACCTCGACGCCGCGTACGCGCCCTTCCAGTTCGGTGGTCAGGTCTTCGATGTATCCGGGATGCCTGGCGCGGTGCATCGGCAGCGCCAGGAAGAGCCGGTTGCACCGGATGGAGCCTGGCCAGGAGAAGCTGCGTCCCAGGAGCCGGGCGCTGACTTGATCCTTAGCATCAACGCCCCAGGTCCGCAGGACGACGGGACGTCCGTCAGCGTCGGTACCGAGGAACTCGATCAGCAGGTCAAGGGCATCGAGCCGGGGATAAGCGGTCAGTCGCACCTTGCCGTCCAGCTTGGCATCGGAGGCAAGCGCGTCGAAGATCCTGTTCTCCACCAGGCCCGGGTCGTGCACGAAACGCCGCGTCGCACGGTGCTGCTCGTACAGGACGGCCAGCGGGCTCGCCGTCACCTGCTCTGCCGTACCCGAGACGCAACCCGCCGTGCCGCACACGGCAGCCGGCTCCGGGACCGGGTTCTTGCATCCGGTACAGCGGAAGTAGTGCTGCTTTCCGTAGGCTGGACGCGGCACGTACGCCACCTCGGCAAGCCGCCGGACGTAGGTCTGACCACTGCTATCGACGCCGCGGAACTCGCGCTCCCAGCGCGACAGCTCATGGTCGGTCAGGACGGGATGATCGATGATGCGCCGGCGAAGAACCGCATAGATTCGCTCTACCTCGCGGTCATCGTCGCCGCCGTTGACTTCCGCGACTCTGCGCAACGCTTCATAGACGCGGTTCTCTATCCACTCGGCCTCGACATCCGCGCCCGCGAGCCGGGCGCCCTGTTCCGCGAGTCCTGACAACTCGCCGTCCACGAGCAGGCAGCTTTGCAGATCCTCATCCGACAGCGACAAGGACACCGGCCAGGCCATCATCGGATGGGCACACAGGGCAAGCAGATCCAGGTCGCTCTCGAAGGGGGGAACACCTTGCGCCTGGCACCGCCACCACAGCCGGCTGAACCCCAGCCGCCACGCTGGCGGCAGCAGACCATCCCCACGACTCGCATGCTGGCCCGCCGCGGCCAGTCGCCGGCGGGCCAGCATTCCAGCGAGACCGGCCGACAACAAGGTGACGGTCAGGTAATCATCCGCGATCCGGGCCGCACCTCCCGGCGGCTCCGCATCCACGTCACTCTCGTTGACAACGACCCGCTCCACCGGCATCTCCCCACCCGCCCGTCGGCCAGGACGCTTCATGATCCGGTCGACCGTCGGCGCCGCTCTCGTCCTCGCCACGGTCGCCAGTGTAGAGCGCCGTACCGACATTTCCAGGAAGCGACAATCGTGTCGTGATACGACAATCCATTACTGCCCGAATTGATTAGATGCACAGCGATCAAGGTAGCTATTGCTAACTAGTAATGTGAATATGTAGAAATAGCCGCAAGTCATGACAAAGCATCATCCGCATCTGGACTAGCGACTGGATCGGTGGCGTCGCAGGACTCCAGGAAGGATCAGGCAAAACCATGCGGACACGCCGATAGTCGGCTGTGGCCGACGCAACAGGAAGCCACAAGAGATCAGCCCGCGCAAGGACGGGATAGATAGCCGTATAGCCTCGATCACGACCCATTACAGTTCGGTGAGCTGGCGTAGCGATTCGAAACAGCGGGCTTACTGCTCAAAACGGCACGACTCCATGAGCACCGACCTCGCGTGTTCCAGATCCGCCAGTCGTGTCGCCAGCGTGGCTACAGCCAGGGGCCGGGGCAGTGCCTCGGAGAATTTCAGCCCGGCCAGCGCCTTCTCATCGACTTCAGGCAGGCAGAGCCGCTGGGCCAGTTCCCCGGCCACCTCACGCCAGGATGTCGGCCGAAGGTCACCGCGAAGCCTGATGCTGAGATCGTCCACACGCTGTGTTTCGTCAGCTAGCCCGCCGAGCGTGGCCTTCAGCGTCGCGTTCACCCGGTACCCCGCCCACGTCCACCAGCGCAGATCCGAATCGCTCCGGCTAATCACCGAACCTCCGGACCGCGCCCGCCCGATGCCATCGCTCCGCAGCCCAGCCAGCGCCCCGGACGCCCGCTCCGTCAATTCGACCGGCACGGACACCCCGAGCAGCACGTCCCGCATCGATCTGGCGATCTCGTAAGACAGCCCGCCGACCCCGTTCGACAGCCACCGGGCGCGCCCGCCACCGTCGGCGGGCTCGACGAAGCAACGACGCCGTTTCCAGTCCGTCCATGTGACTCGCCAGCTCCGCCCGGCGAGCAGGAGCAGCCGCGGCCCCTCGACCCGGTCAGACAGGAGAACCGGGTCGGTACGGCCGATCTCGTCACGCCCGTGCAGCACGGTGAACTCGGGCGGGGCGGTGAACACGGCCATCAGGTTCATGAAGTGCCGTCGCCCGAACTGCTGCTCGGCTTCCGGCCCGATGAACAGCATCCCGTTGTCCCGGTTGAGGTAACCCTGCGCGATGAGATGGGCCGCGATCGGCTGGGCGGAGACAGCCAGAGATGACAGGGTGAGCCACTCCTGCCACGTGTTCTCGCCGACCTGCCCTTCTTGCAGGCACAGCGCGAGCAACTGCTGGGCCACGATGTGCCGTGGCTCCGCGGGCGCCGCGATGGGCTCGACGAATCCCCTCGACCAGGCCAGCAGCAGCCCGGCCGCGACCAGAAGATCGCTCTCGCGCAGTGCCAGGAACAGGCAGCTCCGCCGGGTCCCCGGCCGCCGCCCGCTACGGCCGATGCGCTGAAGGAATGCGGCGACCGTCGGCGGCGCGTTGACCTGGATGACCCGGTCCAGGTCTCCAACGTCGAGGCCGAGTTCCAGGGCGGAGGTGGACACGATGACGCAGTCCCGGCCCTCGGCGAACGCGCGCTCGGATCGGCGCCGTTCGTCCAGCGACAGCGATGCGTGCACCAGGTAGGTAGTGACCCCGCGCTCGCGCAGCAGCGCGCCGAACTGCTCCACGAGCCGTTTTGAATCGCAGAAGACCAGCCGCTTCTCTCCCCGGTACAGCGCCGCGATCACCTTAGCCGCGTTCTCCGCCGACCCCACGTAGTCAAGCTGAACGTCCGCGTCCGAACTCGGCGCGACGATCCTTTCTTCCGAACGATCCCCGGCGACTCCTGCACCTCCGCCTCCTGCCTCGGGCGCGACGACGACTCCGGGCTGTGTCTGCGCTGCGGATCCCTGCAGCCAATACAGCAGCTGGCCTGGGTTGCCAACTGTCGCGGACAGTCCAATGCGCTGGATTGGGCGGCCTGCGATCCGGGTGAGCCGTTCCAGAACGGCAAGCAGGTGCCAGCCGCGGTCATCGCCGCCGAACGCGTGCACCTCGTCCACGACGACCACCCGCAGCCCCGCGAACAACCGGCGGTGGTCGACGGTCGGGCTGACGAGCATCGACTCCAGTGATTCCGGAGTGGTCAGCAGTACGTCCGGCGGACTGGTGAGAATCGCCTTCCTGGTGCCGCTCGTCGTGTCGCCGTGCCAGAGCGCAATCCGGCGTCCGAGCCACGCGGCGTAGCTCTCCAGCCTGGGGAGCAGGTTGTTCAGCAGTGCCTTGAGCGGGCAGACGTAAAGGACGGACAGGCCGTCCCAGCGCTGCTGTTCCATCGCGGTCAGCACCGGGAAGACGGCGGCTTCTGTTTTGCCCCCGGCAGTGGGAGCAAGGAGCAGCGCATCGCTGCCATCGAGGACGGGGGCGACGGCCTCGGCCTGAAGCGGACGCAGGGATGTCCAGCCGAGGGTGTTGACGAGATGGTGGACGATGACCGGGTGCAACCGCCCGAGTCCTGAGTCTGCGGTGGTAGTCACGATTTAGGGCAGGTCGAGTTCAATGTCGCCCGGCCGCCAGGCCGGCACGGTCACGGCCGCGGCGTTGCGCTCCTCTTCCGACAGTTCCCCTGGCGTCACGGTGAGCGCGTAGTGCTTGCGGGGATCGAAGTCCGGGAACTGATCGACGCGGTCCAGAACATCGGTGACGAGTTTCTTCAGGAACACGCGCGGCGCGACGCCGACCTTGCCGCCGAGTGCCCCGGTTACAGCGTCCGCCAGCGCGACGATGTAGGCGTCATCGACCAGGTCAGCGATCCTGACCGGTGCTTCCGCGCCAGCCTCGTACAGATCGCGGACCTTTCTGCCCAGGGCGAGAAGGGAGTCGCGGTCGAACCCCGGCAGCCGAAGCTGGACGGCACGGGGGTTGTCGAACCGGGGATCGGTGGAGAAGTCGGTGGCGAGCCGCTGGGCGAGCGGCGGCAGCCTCGCCACGCCGCTGGGTCCGTCGTAGAAGGCGGACGTCCCGGTAATTATCAGGAACAGGCCGGGGTAGCGGCCGGAGTCAATCTCGTCGAGGAGCTGCCGCAGCGCGTTCAGCGCCCTGTCGCGGACGTCGCTGCGGACCCGCTGCAGGGTCTCCACCTCGTCGAGCACCAGCAGCAGCCCAGGGTGGCCGGCGTCGCGGAGCACTTCTAGGAGGCCCTGCAGGAAGCCCATCGCCCCGAAGTGGTCCAGTTCGCCGCGGATTCCAGCGCTGCGCTTGGCGGATGCGGCGACATGCGGTTGCCCGCCCAGCCAGGCTGCGAGCGCGTCTGCCGTCGCGCTATCCCCGGCTGTGGCCGCGGCCCGGTAGGCGCGCAGTGCCTGGGCGAACGCCGGGGTGTGGATCGAGACGGCGGCCAGTCGCGTCTCCAGGAGCCGCTCGACGGCCGTGTTGACCGCGTCCGCGCCCTGTTCGGCGGCCTGCGGGTCTGCGGTTATGGCGTCGGATTCGAGGGTGAACAGCCAGGAGTCCAGGACCGGCCGGAACGCGCTCGGCGGGAACGCCGCGGTCCGCAGCGATTCTCCGATCCGCCGGTAGACGGTCTCAAGCTTGTGCAGCGGCGTTTCGGCCTCGGAGATCTGCACCTCGGCGGTGGCGAAGGCCCTGCTGAGAGCACGCTCGGCGACGTAGCGGGTGAGAAACGTCTTGCCGGACCCGTATTCGCCACGCACCGCCTTGAATGCCGCTCCGCCACCGGCGACCGTGTCCAGGCTGGCGTCCAGCGCGGGCGTGAACCGGTCCAGCCCGACGGCCAGCAAATCCAGGCCCGAAGCGGGTACGGTGCCCCGCCGGAGGGCGTCGATGACTTCGCGCCGACGACGTGGAGATGGTTTGCTGGTCACAATTTGATACCGTACTGCTCCGCCAGCAGGACGCAGTCCAGAATGACCGTCGCTCCGTCGGCGTCGATGCGGAGCACAGCGTAACCGTCGATGTTCAACAACTGCTGAGCCTGCAAGACAGCACCACGCAGCAGCACGGGCGCGACCCCGAGCGCCGACGCGGCCGCCGAGGGGGCAAGCCGGTAGCTCGGCGCTGCAAGCAGGGCCTCAAGCAGCGCCTTGATCTGAGCGTCGGTGACGGACACCCGCCCAGTGCTCTTCTTGTGTGCCGTGTACGCCTGCGACTTCAGCACGGCCGCCGCTATCGAGTCCGGAGCGGGAGCGGGAGCGGCCTGCGGTTCCGGTGCTGTCTCAGGCCCGGCGTCCTTGGGTCTGGTGCCCTTGGCTCCGGTCTCGGGGGCATCGAACAGGGT
>Ga0066797_1000236_pt1 | contig 17044 bp, 18 predicted proteins | sample PersoiDNA2013193_FD_76335 | JGI IMG/M metagenome (GOLD analysis project Ga0066797, IMG submission 76335) | Permafrost soil microbial communities from the Arctic, to analyse light accelerated degradation of dissolved organic matter (DOM) -... | ecosystem: Environmental > Terrestrial > Soil >... | reverse complement strand
GGCACCGGGGGCGGGATGCTGCTGGCGGGGTGCTGGTTAGTCTTCACGGGGCCAGGCGGTGAGCAGGTCGGTGGGGCCGAGGCAGCGGATGGGGACCTCATCGTCTGTTGTTCCGGTCCGAGTGACGGCCAGCAGTGTCGTCTGGTCGTTCACACCGGGCACGTGGTGCACGTCCCGCACGAGGTCCTTGTACTCCCGGAGGCCGAAGCCGCGGGACTCGTGCCACTTGACGCTGCCGGCGAAGGCGATGCCGGAGCGGCGGTCGTCGTTCTTCGCCACGATGTCGATCTGCGGGGTATTGCGCCGGTTCCACCAGCCACCGACTGCCGCTACCTCGGGGAATCCGAGGTCCGGGGCGATACTCAGCAGCGCGTCCCGGATGACGGGCTCGATCGCCTGACCACGCCAGGGTCCCCACGACCGCTCGATCGCGAGCAGCACGAGGTCGCCGCGGCCCCGTTCGACGAGCGGCAGTCCGCGGCGCAGGAAGGAGAGGTAGAAACGGAGGTAGGGGTCCGCGACGCGGTATCTCTTGTCGCGTACTTCGGACTTGGCGGACAGGGGCGTGTCGACGGCGACCACGCGCTTGGCCTCCAGCAGGCGGAGTGCGTTGCTAAGGGAACTGTCGGCGATCTGCCGACCGTCGTCCCCGGTTAGCTCGCCCTGGATCCCGGTCCAGCTGCGCTCGCCGTTGCCGATGGCAGACAGGACCTCACGCGCCTGGACTTCGGCTGGGAACTCGGCCGCGAGCGACCGCTCGCCCGAGACCAGCAGCGCTGACGTCGGATCACGGAGCGCCGCCTGGAGGAACTCACGCAGGGTCTGGCCGCGCCGCCATCCCTGGCAGACAAGCGGCAGCCCGCCGGTCACAAGGTAGGCGTCCAGGGCGTCCGCAGGGCCGCAGCCGAGCAGGTCGCCTACTTCCGCGGGGTTCAGCGGCGGAAGGACCATGACCGTGGCCCGCTGGTGGAACGGCCGCGTGTAGTCGTCGAGCTTCTCCATCATCGCCAGATCCGACCCGATCAGGATGAGCAGCACCGGCTTGCGGGACAGCGCACGGTCCCACGCGGTCTGCAGCGTGCCCTCGAGGGCACGGTCCGATTCCAGCAGCCAGGGCAGCTCGTCGATCACCACAATGGACGGTTGGTCTGCCGGGAGCGCCGCGGCCAGTTGCCGGAAGAAGGCCGACCAACTCGGCCAGGTAACTCCTTCCGCGAGCAGGTCTCTGCCCGGGAGGTCGGACCAGCGGACGGCCTCGGCGAAGGCCGCCTGCCCGGCAGCCGGCGAGGCTCCCTGGTCCGCCTGGAAGAAGACGAAAGGCACCCCGGACTGTTCGCAGAAAACCTCGACCAGCCGAGACTTCCCAACGCGCCGCCGACCGCGGAGCATGACCGCGACGCCGGGGAGGTCGCGTGCCGGATCGCCCACGGTGCCCAGCATGGCGGTGAGCCGGCCGAGTTCGGCTGACCGCCCGACGAATCCGCCAGCCATGAGACTCCCAACGCATGAACTACAACTGACTGAAGTACAGTCAAGTGTACTTCAATCGACTGAAGCCAGAGCTGTAGAACAGAACACCCCCGGTGCCTGGCACCGGGGGTGTTCTGCTGCTGGCGGGGTGGTGCTGCGGGTCAGTAATGACCGTACTGCTGCTGCCAGAGGTAGTCGGCCTGCTGCTGGGCCGCGTCACTGGCCTGCTCCTGGTCGATATGGTCGTAGTAACCGTTCTCGAAGTGCTTATCGATCTCCGCCCCGGCGAAAGCGCCGAGCATTTCCTTGCCGAGCTCGTGGTGCTCGGTGATGCCCTCATCCTCGCGGTGATGCTCGTACATGCGCACGGCCTCGAAGCCAGCCGCGCCCGCCAGCACCTCGTGCGTGATCTCGTGGCGGGGACGTTAGGAATCCATGACCGGCCTATTCGACTTCCTTCAGGATGCGCTGCATCTGGTCCAGCTTGTCCCTGAGCGAGTCAACCTGCACGCTGAGGTCTGTGAGCCTGAGGTCAACGTGTTCCTGCGCGGTGATCGCCATGTCGCTGAGCCGCCGGAACTCGTCGGCTAGGGCGCGGTATTCCTGGCCGTCGGTCAGCTGCGCTCTGGCTTGCCGTGAGGCGCTGAGGTACCGGGCTGTCACCCAGCCCAAGCCCAAGATCACGACCGCCAAGATAATGGCCAGGGCCACCCAGCCTGGACTCATCGCCGCACCTCCACGTCAAGATCGTTGTTCGCGTGTAGTGTCCGCACCGCCGCCATGATCGTCTGCGGCGTCAACTGCAGCGCGAAGGGCGTTACTTCGTAGAACTTCATTGCCTTCCCGTCCTGTGATACTTCGATGTCGGCCGACACCAGCCCGGCGGCCTGCAGCTTCCGCAAGTGAACCTGCAGCAGGGCGCGGCTGATGTCCAGCTCGCGGGCCAGCTGGCTCACGTAGTTGCGCTGCGCTGCCAGGGCGGCGACGACCCGGAGCCGATGCGGGTTGGCCAGGGTCGCAAGCACCTGCAGCAGGTCGTCCCCGGTCATGTCGGAGGTTTTCACAGCATCCTTTCTAGCACCTGCTAAAAAAAACTAGCATGTTGATATGGCGGGGTCAACGGCGACCGCGCCCCCGGGGAGACCAGCCGGGCCCTCAGACGGGATGGAAGGCAGTGCGGGAGATCGTCAAGGACCTGTTCATCCTCGATTCCCTGACCGCGGACCCGGTTCGGTACCAAACGGAGGGCTTACTCATCCGCCGTGGACGAGGACCCGTCGTCCTTGGGCTTCGGCAGCTCGTGGCTGTGACCGTGGCCCTCTAGCTCAACGCTGATCCCGGATGGCGGGCTGGGCTGCCACACGATGGCTTTGCTACGGGCCGCGGACCTCGGGATCACCGACGCACGCGTCCGCGACCCGCAACTGGTCGAGCGACTGCGCCGGGCCATCCCTATTCTGCAGGGGCGGGAGGATGATCCCGACAGCACTGATGCAGGCGGTGACCTGATAGAGCCCAACGTGGTGCTAAGCCACCGTGGGGCCGATGCCGACATCGACTTCGACTCCGCGGAAGAGTCGCTCGGCACCCTGGTCTGGCTTGGCCTCGCCGGTCCTGTCGTCGAGGCACTGGCACACGGCAACGTGCTGCTTGTCGACGAGATCGAAGCCAGCCTGCATCCCGCGCTCGTGGCGCAACTCGTCCGACTGTTCCAGGACCAGGAGTCCAACCGGTATGGCGCCCAGCTCATTTTCACCTCTCATGAGGCCGCCTTGCTTGGAGATTCGGGTAGCGAGCGTGTGCTGGGCCGCGATCAGGTGTGGTTCACGGAGAAGGCCCACGATGGGGCGACCATGCTCTACTCACTCGCCGATCTCAGCCCGCGTGGCGACGAGGCGATCGGCCGCAGGTACCTGGCGGGCCGGTATGGCGCGGTGCCGATCCTGGCGCCGGAGGAGTTCACCGACATCGCGACCAGCGGCGCAGGCGAGAACCGGTGAGCCGGGCACGAGGTGAACCGGCTGCGGCAAGATCCTCACGCCGGCCGCTCTCGACCATCGCGTGGCCTATTTCGGGGATGCGCGCCGGCGAGCTTGGCATCTGGACAAGAAACATGTGCTGGACGGCTCCCCCGCTCGGTCCAACCCCGCCAGTGATGTCTGGCGTCTCATCGACCGGATCCGCCCACCAGCCTTACGAAGCTTCTCCGTGCCATCTGCGGAGCGGGCAGCGCACGGGACCGTTCAGGCTGATCGATTTTGATCCTGCTGACCGAGGAACGTGCTGCGGTCGGCCAGGATCCCTGCGGAGAGCCGGGGCGCTGGATAGCGGTTCCTAAGACCGCTGCCTTAATAGGGCAGCTAGAAGGAAGCACCCACGATGGCCGCAGGGACCCTGGACGACCAGGCGGCGGAGAGCCGGTCCGCTGAGCGGGCCATGCGAAGCCCGGGAATTGAACCCGGATAGAAGGAAGCACACCGATGGCCGCCGCCATAGAGCCATTATTCAGTTGTCTGCCGTCACGCGGGGATGAGCGCGCCCAGGTTCCCCAGCGTGTACGACGCGGACCCGTCCGGCAGCCCGGGCGGCGCCGCCACGCCGAGGTAGGTCACCGGACCCGGGCCCTGGATCACGTCGCCAGAGGACTCCCCGTCACCGTTGACGACCGTAACCGCGTCCGCCTTGGCGCGGAGCAGTCCGGCGAGGTACTCGACCCGCAGGTAGTCACGGGCCAGCACCGACCTGGCGAGGATCTTGACGGTCAGCTTGTTCTCCTCCACGCGCACGCCGTCGCCCCACGTCGGCGTGCCGCGCAGGTAGAAGTGCAGCCACTTCGCCCACCAGCTGCCGTCCTCCCCCCGGTAGAACACCAGCGGGATCGCGGTGCGGCCGGTGCCGTGCAGCGCTGACTTCGTACGGACCAGGCGCGGCTCGTACGGTGCACCGAGCTGCGCCCCGTCCAGGGTGAGGTAGCCGAAGAAGTTCTCCGCCACCTCGCCGAAGCCCTCGCCCGCGAACACGTATACCTGCGGGATGACGTAACCGCCGGCGATGCGATCGACATGGACGTTGATGAACTCCGACGCGCCCTGCGGTGCCTCGGTGATGTCACCGGAATGCTCGGCGACCTCGTTCCGCAGCGCGGTGTACGCGACGAAGCTGTCACCACCGAAGTTCTCGTCGGTGAACACCGCCGACAGGTCGTAGTCGGTGCGACGCTTGCCCTCCCTCCAGTACATGAAGAACCGCAGCAGCTCCGGTGTCCCGACTCGGGTTACCGAGCCACGCGGGAAGACCGCGAGGCCTTCCGGCGTCGGCTTGCCCGAGAGCGGCAGCGCCGCCCCCAGGATCGCCGGGTCGATCACCAGGTGGCCCGGTGCCGTGAGCCGCCCGGCGATCTGGGTGTCGATCAGCGCGAGCAGCGCGGCGACGGCCTCCTCCGCAAGCGGGGACGAGTGTCACCGGCGACGAAGCCGCGACCCTGCCGGTTGGCGAAGATCCGCGGGATGTCACGCGTCCCGGACCGCCGCGTCGCGAGATGCTCGCGAACCGACAGCAGGACGCGCCCGGATACCTGCGGCGCCGTCCGCTCGAACTGGGCGAGCAGCGCGTCGGTGTCCGCCGCGCGAGCGCCGCGCAGCAACCGGTCGGCGGACCGCCAGAGCATGCCGGGTGCCTGGATGAGCACCGCGGCGGCGGCCCGGACGTTCCCGTCGCCGAACGCGGCCTCCGTCCGGGCGGCGAGCGACGGGACGCGCTGCTCATCGCGCGCGACGGCGAACACCGCGGCGACGGCCTCGGCGGGGCCGGCGACTAGGCCGGACTCGTGCGGGTGCAGCCGCTCACCGAGCCGCTTCCACGGCTCCGCGTACTGCCGCACGTCGCCAAGACGGCCCTCCGCGACCTGGCCGAGCGCGGCGAGCAGCAGCAGCCGCCGCTGGCGGCGCGGCAGCGACCGGAACCTGACCGGGGCCCGCAGCGTGACGTCACCGCCGGACAGTTCGGCCGCCAGCCGCAGCACATCCGTCGGCGTGCCAACGGACGGGGACTGCCCGGCGCGGACCCGCGCCGCGTTGATGACGGCAAGGTTTTCCCGGACTAGCACCTCCGGCACAATGCCCGCAGGGAACACAGTGCTCTCAGGGAACACCGTGGCGTCGGCGAGCGTGCCGGCGAGCAGCCGCAGCCATTCGAGCCGCTCCCCCGACAGCGGGACGGTGCTGCCGGCCAGCTCGCCGAACAGCTCCGACGCCTCGTCGGCCAGCGATCCGCCGGGGTGCAGCAGCGTTACCCGGTCCGACAGCGCCGGGATCAGCTCGTCATGCCGGGCGAGCATCCTACCGAACGTGTGCCGGTAACGGCCGTATCCCGGCAGCGACAGCAGGTTGAGCGCGAAGACGCCGTCCGGCCCAAGGACGCCATCGACGGTCACCTGCCCCGCCTCGGCGTGGTGGCGGACCGCGTCGGCCAGCAGACCCGACCAGAACTCCAGCGTGTCGGGCACGTTGCGCGGGAAGTCGATGAAGTACGTGTTGTGCTTGACGTGATCTCCGGCCAGTTCCCGTGCCCACCCGATCACCTGGACGGCCTTATCGGTCAGGTACTCCGGCTCGCACCCGGCGAGCCGCTCGAGCAGCTGACGCGAGCACTTGAAGCCTGCGCACATCAGCACCGCGTCCAACTGCCGCGCGACGGCCGCACCGTCGCCAGCCGGGGCGGCATCGAGAACGACGCGATGCCGCGCCGCGAAAATGAGCCTCTCCACCGCCGTCACGTCCATGACCTTACCTTTCACCTTTCTCGCTGGCGGCCCATCGTCGCGCGCTCCGCGATTACGTCTCGCGAACGCCGTGCCGTCCCGGGGATTCGAACCCCGACCTCCCGCGGCCTGAACGCGGTGCCTCTGCCAATTGGACCAGGACGGCATGGAGCAAAACAAAAGAGCCGTCGTGCAGGCTGAATCCCCTGCCCCGACGGCTTTTCTGTGCCTTCTGCTGGCTACCTAAAAGCCGCCTGCCCAGGCGAAATACCAAGCTCAGCGACGCGCTCTTGACGCAGCGATTCGCTTCTCATAAGGCTTGGCTGATTCATCATGCCTTTATTATGCAGACCGCCTGTTGACCTGGCAACAGAATTTCCCTGGCACTCAATGACCTACGGACCGCGCCGGTCAGGGGTCGCCAGGAGCGGATATGTTCGGTGCTAGGCGACCCGTGACGACGCTGGCATGCTGGCCTGTGTGCTCAGCGCCCGGCACGCGAGGATGGTGTCATGATGGGCCGGACATCGCGTCCACCTCGGCCACAGCCTTACGCGACTTCAGGGCTGGGGCGCCAAGGTGACCGACCGACTCGCCGCGGACCTCCGCATCGCCCATCCCGACATGCGCGGCCTCTCCGGACGCAACCTCCGCTACATGGCTACCCTCGCCTCCCGGTGGCCCGATGGAATTGGGCAACGCAGCGTTGCCCAATTGCCCGGGGCCACGTCATGGTAATTGGCGCAGACGGGGCTGTCGCCTGGTGCTTGGGCTAGCCGCCGGGGGTGACGAGGCCGGTTTCGTAGGCGATCACGACGGCCTGGGCTCAGTCGAAGGTCTATCCCGGGTCGCCGCCGGTGCAGGCGCTTGACCAGGTGAGCCTGGCGGTGGCGGCCGGGGAGCTGGCGGCGTTGCGGGCGCGGCGGATCGGGTTCGTCTTCCAGCAGTTCTTCCTCGCCGAGCACCAGAGCGTGCTTGGCAACGTGGCCGCTGCCGCGCGGGAAGGACCGTCATGACCTTCACATCCGGGCGGCTGACTGCCCCGGCCGCGGCCCGGCTTCGGCCCGCTGACCTGGCCGCCCTGGCCAGTGTCGGGTTGCGGACCCGTAAGTTGCGCTCCGGGCTGTCCGCGCTTGGCATCGCGATCGGCGTCGCGGCGATCGTCGCCGTCCTCGGCCTGGCCGCCTCCTCCTCCGCCACGCTGCTTGCCGAGATCGCCAGCCTGGGCACCAACCTGCTGACCGTCACCAACGGGCAGACCTTCACGGGCACCACCGCCGAGCTGCCAGCGGGGGCACCGGGCATGATCGACCGGCTGCCCGGGGTCACCGCGGTGCAAGATATCGGCACCGTCAGCGGCGTCAGCGCCTACAAGTCCCCCTACATCCCCCGGTCGAAACCAACGCGCTGACCGTGACCGCCTCCAGCCTGGGCCTGCCCGCGGTGGTCGGCACCAGCCTGGCGCAGGGCCGGTTCCTGAACGCGGCGACCGCCCGCGAGCCGGTCGCGGTGCTCGGCGCCACCACGGCGCAACTGCTTGGCATCGACCGGATCCGGCCCGGGATGCGGATCTGGGCCGGCGGCCAGTGGTTCTACGTGACTGGCATCCTCAACCCGGCCGCCTATGCCCCCGAGATCGACTCCGCGGTCCTGGTCGGCTTCCCGGCCGCGGAGAAGTACCTGGACTTCGACGGGCACCCGTCGAAAATCTACGTCCGCACCGTTGACACCCAGGCCGCCATCACCAACGTCGACAACTTGCTCGGCGCGCAGGTCAGCCCGGAAAGCCCCAGCCAGGTCGACGTCTCCCAGCCCTCGGCCGCGCTCACCGCCCGGGTCGATACCGAAGACGCGCTCGACACCCTGTTCCTCGGACTGGGCGCGGTCGCGCTGCTTGTCGGCGCGATCGGGGTGGCCAACATCATGGTCATCTCGGTGCTTGAGCGCCGCTCCGAGATCGGGCTGCGCCGGGCGCTTGGCGCCACCCGCGGCCAGATCCGCGCCCAGTTCCTGGCCGAGGCTATCCTGCTGTCCCTGGCCGGCGGCGCCGCCGGCGTCCTCATCGGCGCCGTCTCCACCGCCGTCTACGCCCGCGGCCACGGCGAACCCGTCGTCATCCCGACCCAGGCCTGGGCCGGCGGCCTGGCCGCGGCCGTTATCATTGGCGCCGCCGCCGGGCTGCTGCCCGCCATCCGCGCCGCACGCCTATCACCGACTCAGGCACTCCTCACTCTCTGACAGGACACCTAACCGGCAGGACAGGCAAGCGAGGCTCATTAATGTTGTTCTTGACGCAGGTGCCGCCATCATTGTTGGAGTTGCTGCCGTCGGGGCAGGTGGTATTCGACCAGATGGCACCGATGACGTCGACGCCGTCGCGCCGCCGTCAGTCGACCGTGGCGGCAAACAGCGATACCAGGATGCGGTCTGCGGTTGTGATGCGAAAATCCTTTGCGTACGGGGCAGCTGACGCCGCACCCTTGTTAGTGAACGCGCGCGGGTCAGCGAGTGCAACAGGAGGAACCAGGAGCAACCCCGTCATGACCAAGCAGGCGTACGTCCGCGACAAGCCGCACCTCAGCATCGGCACCATGGGGCACGTCGACCACGGCAAGACCACGCTCACCGCCGCCATCACGAAGGTCCTCGCGGATCGGGGCATGAGCAGCTACGTGCCATTCGGGCAGATCGACCGCGCGCCCGAGGAGGCCGCGCGAGGGATCACGTTCGGCAAGACGATGGACAACGCGCAGGCCGGCGACAACGCGGCGCTGCTGCTGCGCGGCATCGGCCGTCGGCGCGGGCATGGTCACCGCCCTGCTCGACTGAGTCAGCGGGTGCGGGACTCCCAGGTCCCGCACCCGCCCTCCTCGACGATCAGTACGTCCTCGCCACTACATATTTCAGTTTGGCTCGGTGCTCGACCACTTACCCGCGGTCATATGGGCCGACCGAAAAATCCGGCCAGTCGGTCTATTGTCGGTGCATCGTCCGCGACCGGGGCTTCGGCGGCGAAAGGGGCACCGGGCCCTTCCGGCCTGGATGAGAGCTGCCGCTTGGCCACGGCAAGCGCCCGTTCGGTGACGTCGTCGGGAAAAGCCGCCGGCTGGCCGGTCGCGCGGGCAAGATCCCACCCGTGGACGAGGTTCTCCGTGATCCGGACATGGACGAGGGCCACACCCGGGCCGGTTCCGAACGGGGCGGTGTAAACCGACTCGAGGACGCCAGGTGCGGCGAACGCCTCCCGCAATTCCCCCGCGGCCTGCTGGTATGCGGCCAGCGGGTCGGCGCCAAGGTGGTCCGCGCCTCGCTCCGGCGGGGGCGTCTCCCCTACAATCGCGACGAATAGCAGGTTGCCCGACACGAGATGGTTCAGCACCGCCCAGACATCCAGCTCAGTGCACGGCGTCGGTGCCGACCACTGGTCAGGGCGAATGCCGGCGACGATTATCTCCGTCGCCGCGAGAGCTCGGTCAAGATCAGTTAGCGGATTGGCTTCGGCCATACCGCTAGCATTCCAGAAAATCGGGCTGCGGAGGGCGCGGTCCAGTGCCGACCCCTTAAGACGCGTAGAGCTCCTCGGGGCCGATCAAGAGGATGTTCCGAGGGGTGCGGGCGGCCAGATCGCGCAAGTCTCGGTCGAAGCCGGCGGCGCTGTAGCAGGCGAGGACCGTGGTGCTTGTGTCATATTTCTTGGCGGCGAGCAGGTCGCGGGCGCGGGCGAGGCGGGTCAAGTGGCGCGGGCCCATGACCTCGCCCCACTTGGCCTCGCCGAGGGACAAGATGCGGCGTGGGGAGTCGGGCGTTGGATCGGCTAGGACCGCCACGTCCACCTCTATCTGTGCGCGCTCGGCGGAATCGTTGATGGTGCCGTGGCCGACTTCGGCTGGCAATTCGCCGAAGAGTTCGGCGCCGGTCACGGTGGCGAAGGAGCGGCAGATCGCTTCGAAGTGTGGGCCTGCGACCTGGGCGCTGAACGTGCGCTGGGCCGCTTGCCAGACGGCGTCCGCCAGCCCTAGCTCCAGCTCGGGCCAGCGGCGGCGCATCACCGCTTCGTAGAAGGTGATGAGCGGCTCGGTGATGCGGTAGGTCGCCCGGCCACCGCGGAACAGGTCCGGTTCGCGGACGATCAGCGCCGCGTCTTCGAGCACGGTCAGCGGGTGGGAGAGCTCATCGGAGCGCCGTCCGATGAATCCGGCGATGCCGCCATTCGTGGTGTTCCCGCTGGCAATCGCGGCCAGCACCGAGTGGTAAATCGCCGGCTCCCGGATATCGGTCTCCTCGGCCAGGAGGTAACGCGCCTCGCGGAACAACGGCGTTTGCGGGTTAAGTACCGTCCGGCGGACCCAGGCGTCGAAGTCATCCAAGCCGGATGGCGCATCACCGCGGACGAGCTCTCTGCCGTAGGCTGGCGTTCCGCCGACGACGGCATGCACTCGCAGCGCCAAGCGCGGGTCGGTGATAGCCCAGAACGACGCGGCGTCCCGGTAGCGGAACGGGTGGACAACGAGTTCCAGGCCAGCTCGGCCGCGCAACGGGGCGCGCCCCGACAGCAGGCCGCCCATTACGCTCATCGCCGACCCGCACAGCACTAGCCGGACAGAGCTCTTGGAACCAGCGCCGCCCGGCCCTAGCTCGCGCTGGATGATAGACGGCAGTGCGGGCGACACCCTGGACAGGAACGGGAACTCATCAAGCACGACCAAGGTGGGCTCGCCGATGAACTGGCCGAACAGGTGCCTGATCGCGTCGTTCCAGTCCCGGAACGGCTGCTCGAGGGGTTCACGCGTGTGCCGCACCAGTGCGTCGGCGAACAGCCGGAGCGACTCCGCTTCGGTTGCCTCGGTCGCGGCGAAGTACAAACCGCCGGTCTCCTGAGCGAGCGCTTGCAGCAAGTAGCTCTTGCCCTGCCGCCGCCGGCCGCTGACGACACCCAGCGTGCCGCGCGAGGATGGATCAGCCACGAACGCCGCGAGACCCTGCCATTCCCATTCCCGATCGAAAACCCAGGATGGTTTTACTGGTCCCATGATCCCCACCTTAACAGAAGTGAAGTTCCGGGAGATATAGTTCACGGAACTACACTTCTGTAAAGTGACCAACCTGTAGCCCCTCGATCGTTACCTCGAACTCGACGGTCACCTCGTCACGGAGCTTCAGCGCGCCGAAGAAACCCGAGTACGGCGTGATGCCGAAGTCCGTCTGCCGCACCGAAGCACTCCCCCAAGACATCGGCGGATTGAGGGGAACCACGCGTTCGTTCCGAATGATCGGTCTTTTTCTGGTTGTCGAGCAGGCGCGCACAGTGATCGCCGCACTCTTCCGGAGCCCACCCGTGCCGCTTGCTGGCGGGAACCGCTTCCTACACTGGGCGTGTGACGTCAGTGACAGATGCAGAGATAAGCGCGTTCCTCAGCGCGGGTACCCGAACCGGCAAGCTGGCCTACATCAGCAAGGACGGCAGGCCGCTTGTGGCGCCTATCTGGTTCATCGTCGAGGACGGCTGCCTCGTCTTCAACACCGCGACGACCTCGGTCAAGGGCCGGGCGCTTGCCCGCGACCCGCGGGCGGCCATCTGCGTGGACCTGGAGGAGCCGCCCTACGGTTTCGTCCAGGTCCAGGGCGATGCCGAGCTGTCGGAGGACCCCGGCGAGCTGCTGCGCGTCGCCACCGCGATCGCTGCGCGCTACATGGGCAAGGACCGCGCCGCGGAGTTCGGAAAGCGAAACGGCGTGCCTGGCGAGTACGTGGTCCGGCTGCGACCGACGAAGGTCGTGGCCATGCTCGACGTCGTCGCCTGACCAATCGGCGGTACCTGCCAACCGTGCCTGCCAGCGCTCAGGCGATGGCCCAGCTGGCCAGCAAGGGCAGCATCCGCGCGGCGGCCGAGTCGGGTTCGACGGTGTAGACCACGAGATGCTGCTCGGGGACGTGCGGTGCGGTGACGATCTCGATGCGGGCGGCCGGGTGGACCTCCTGGTGAACAACGCGGGGATCTACCGGGCGACCGCCACGCCCGACCTGCCGACGACGACCTGAACGCGATGCTGGCTGTTAATATCCGGGCGCCGCACGTGCTGGTAGCCGAGCTTGCGCCACCGATGGCCAGCCGGGGAAGCGGGGTGATCATCACGATCGGTTCGTGGATGGCCTCGGTGGGCAGCCCGTTCGCGGGCAGTACGCTTTACATCGACGGCGGCATCATCGCCACGCGGCTTGACTGACCGCCTGCGTACCGGAAACGCGGGTGACGCCGTTCCGCTGCATGAGCCGGGCAGGTTGGCGGGCGTAACCGATGCCGCCGCGTCGTCGGCGGGTGAGCCGACGCGCTCCTGCGGCGTTCTTGCCCGTGCGGGTGGCTGGTCAGCACAATGGGGCTATGTCTGCTCAGGAGATCGACCAGTACCTGGATGCCCTGGAAGAGCCGAAGCGTGCGACGCTGGCCCTGCTGCGTCAGACGATCCTTGATTTTCTCCCCAGGCCGAGCAGGGGATCTCCTACGGTCTCCCGGCCTTCAGAGTCAGGGGAAAGACGATCGCCGGGTTCGCCGCGTTCAAGAATCACCTGAGCTACCTGCCGCCCAGCGGTTCCGTCTTCCCCCAGCTCAAGGACCAGCTCACGGGCTACTCAACATCATCAGGGCACTGCGCTTCGACATCGGCCACGCCCTGCCCGCAACCCTGGTGAAGCAGCTGATCGAGGTGCGACTCCAGCAGGCCTTCCCCGACTGAGATAGCAGCACATCGATTCAGCAACAGCACCGGCGGGGCGTAAATGTCAAACACTTGTTTGACCTGTTACGTATACGGTCATATTTCTGGCGGGCCGACCGGGCGGGCAAGTTCAGCCGCCGACGGGTTCCAGCCAGACGCGGGCGGCGGTGGTCAGCGCGGCGATGCCGGTGCGCAGGGTCTGGTCGATGACCGGGGCAAACAGCGGTGAGTGGTTGGCCGGCAGGCCATCGACGATGGCCCGCGCCTCGTCGAGCGTCGTGATCCCGGCGAACAGGGCCGGGTCGGCGCCGCCGAGCAGCCAGTAGCCGCACGGCGCGCCGGCCGCGGTGGCCAGGACGCCGACGTCCTCGCTGCCGGTCACCTGGCCCGGGTCGAGGACAAGCCCGACGCCGCCGTTGAACGCGTCGGTCAGCCTGGTGCAGGCCCCCGCGTCGTTGACGACGGCGGGGAAGGTGCCCATCGAGACGATCTCGGGGTCCCGCGGCACGCCCGAGGCGGCGGCCTCGGCCCGGACGATGCGCTCGATCGCCTTGAGCGTCTTGTCCCGCACCGCGCGGTCGAAGGTGCGCACCGACAGCAGCAGCTCGGCCTGGTCGGAGATGATGTTCGGCATCGTGCCCGCGTGCAGGGCGCCGACCGTGACGACGGCGGCGTCACCGGCCGCCAGTTCCCTGGAGACGATGCCCTGCAGCCGGAGCACGGTCGCCGCGGCCATGACGATGGGGTCGACCGCGGACTCCGGTCGCGAGCCGTGCCCGCCCCGGCCGTGCAGCACGACGCGGAGGGAGTCTGCGGCGGCGAACGCGGGACCTGAATGAACGCCGAGAACGCCGGCGGCCATGGGGATGACGTGCTGGCCGAGCACGATGTCGGGGACGCCGAACCGGTCGTACAGGCCGTCGTCGATCATGGCCCGCGCGCCCTCGCCGGTCTCCTCGGCGGGCTGGAAGACGAGCATCAGCGTGCCGCGCCAGGTCCCGGCGCCGGCGGCAAGCTCGGCCGCCGCGCCGAGCAGGCAGGTGACGTGCATATCGTGACCGCAGGCATGCATGACGGGAACGTCTTTGCCGCCGGAGTCCGTGGCGCGTTCCGTGGACGCGTAGTCCAGGCCGGTCCGCTCAAGCACGGGCAGCGCGTCCATGTCGGCGCGCAGCAGCACGGTCGGCCCGGCGCCGTTGGCCAGCACGCCGACCACGCCGGTACCGCCGACGCCTGTCGTCGTCTGGTAGCCCAGGTCTCGCAGCCGCGCCGCGATGATCGCGGCGGTCCGGTGCTCGGCGAACGCGAGCTCGGGACGCGCGTGCAGGTCGCGGTAGACCCCGGTCAGGTCGGCCACGTCAGGGGCACCCGTCACGGTGGTCCTCCACGGTTAGCAGGCAACTAGGAAACGGCACGGCCCGTACTGAAGGTCATCGTAGTGTCGCCTGCCGGCGGTCGTACGGGATGCCGCTGCTGGTGATCTTCGACCGGCTCGAGCCGCCTAGTGATTTACAAGTGATGATTTAAGGCGTTAAAACCAGCATCGACCGCGGTTGGACCCCGGTGTGACGGTATAAATTCAAAGAGGTAAATGGTCACGGCGGGGACCTACCGGCGGCAGCGAAGGTCAGGGATGAACCAGGCAGGCAGTCCAGAGGCGGCGCGGTCCAGCACGGCGGGCACCTCCCTGCAGCAGACCGCCGACAACCCGAACGTGCCGAACCCGGCCCGGGTGTATGACGCGCTGCTCGGCGGCAAGGACAACTACGCGGCCGACCGCGCGGTGGCCGACGGGCTTGCCGCCGCCAAGCCCGCGCTCCGCGCCAACGTCCGCGCCAACCGCGCCTACCTCGGCCGGGTCGTCCGGTTCCTGGCTGCCGAGGCGGGCATCCGCCAGTTCCTCGACCTTGGTACGGGGCTGCCGTCGCTTGACAATACGCACGAGGTCGCGCAGCGGTCCGCGCCGGAATCCCGGATCGTGTACGTGGACAACGACCCAGTCGTCCTCGCACACGCCAGGGCGCTGCTTGTCAGCACCACCGCCGAGGGATCGGCCGCTTACCTGAGCGCCGACATCCGCGACCCGGAGCCGATCCTGGAAGAGGCCGCGAAGACCCTTGACTTCGGGCAGCCGGTCGCCATCATGCTGCTCGGCGTGCTGTACATGATCCCGGACTCCGACCGCCCGCAGGAGAAGGTCGCCGCGTACCTGAACGCCATGGTGCCCGGCAGCTACCTGGCCATCTCGCACCCGGCGAGCGATGTCGACGCCGAGGCGGCCGCCGAGGCCGCGCGCCAGTACGACAACTCGCTGCCCACCACGCAGACCAACCGGAACAGGGCCGAGGTCACCAGCTTCTTCGACGGCCTCGAGCTGCTCGAACCTGGTGTCGTGCAGCTCAACAAGTGGCGGCCGGACCCGGATGACGTCGACCCCGGCATCGAGATATCAAGCTGGGCCGGCCTCGGCCGCAAGCACTGACCCCGACGCCCGCCGAGTTCCCTATTAAGGGTTATGCGATAACCCTTAATAGGGAACTGGCTTGTTAAGGCTTACGTCACCCGTGGCGCGTCATGCGCTTGCTCAGAGCTGGGCCGTGACCGCCTTGACCTCGGTGTAGGCCTCGATGACCTCGTGGCCCATCTCGCGGCCCCAGCCGGACTGCTTGTAGCCGCCGAACGGCAGCGCGGCGTCGAAGACGTTGTAGCAGTTGATCCAGACCGTGCCGGCCCGGAGCTTCTTCGCCAGGGCGTGCGCCTTGGAGATGTCCCGCGTCCAGATGCCCGCGCCGAGGCCGTACTCGGAGTTGTTGGCGAGGGCGGCGATGTCGTCCATGGACTGGAACGGCGCGGCGACAAGGACCGGACCGAAGATCTCCTCGCGGACGACCTTCATGTCCGGGCTGGTGTGGGTCAGCACCGTCGGCTCGACGAAGTAGCCGCTGTCTCCCCACCGGCCGCCGCCGGCGATGGCGGTGGCACCCTCGGCCCTGCCCGACTCCAGGAAGCCGGTGACCCGGCGGAGCTGCTCGTCGGAGACCAGCGGCCCCATCTGGGTACCGGCCTCCATGCCGGGGCCGAGCTTGATCGACTTGGCGATCTGCGCGACGCCCTCGACCACCTCGTCGAACCGGCCCTCCTGCACGTACAGCCGGGAGCCTGCCACGCAGCACTGGCCGTGGTTGAAGAAGATCGCGTTCGCCGCGCCCTCGACGGCCTCTGGCGAGGCGTCATCGAAGACGATGTTCGGCGACTTGCCGCCAAGCTCAAGGGTGACCTTCTTGAGGTTCCCCGCGGCCGCGTGCACGATCAGCCTGCCGACCTCGGTCGATCCGGTGAAGGCGACCTTGTCGACAAGCGGGTGGGCGGCGAGCGCCGCGCCCGCGGTCTCGCCGAAGCCGGAAACCACGTTCACCACGCCGTCGGGCACGCCCGCCTCGGCGATCAGGCCGGCCAGCCGGAGCGCGGTCAGCGGTGTCTGCTCGGCGGGCTTGAGCACCACGGTATTGCCGGTGGTCAGCGCGGGGGCGAGCTTCCACGCGGCCATCAGCAGCGGGAAGTTCCACGGGATGATCTGCCCGATCACGCCGATCGGCTCGCGCAGCGTGTAGGAGTGGAAGTTGGCGCCTGGCATGTAGGGCACCGAGATGTTGATCGAGTTGCCCTCGATCTTGGTGGCCCAGCCGGCCATGTAGTGGAACATGTCCGCGGCGAGCGGAACGTCGGCGCCCAGGGCGACGGCGTAGGGCTTGCCGTTGTCCAGGCTCTCGAGCTGCGCGAGTTCCTCGGCGTGCTGGAGGATCAGGTCGCCGATTCGCCAGATGATCCGGCCGCGCTCCGACGGCGTGAGCCGGCCCCAGGGGCCGTCGTCGAACGCCGTCCGCGCGGCGCGGACGGCGCGGTCGATGTCCTCGGAGCCGCCCTCAGCGATCCTTGCCAGGGTCTTGCCCGTCGCCGGGTTCGGTGTCTCGAACGTCTTGCCCGACGCCGCGGCGGCCCATTGTCCGTTGATGAACAGCTTGCGGGGGGTGCCGGTGAACTCTTCGACGCTGTGGTCCACGGTCACTGTCATGAATGGTCATCTCCTCGCCGCGCGGCGAGG
>Ga0066797_1000234_pt1 | contig 17084 bp, 7 predicted proteins | sample PersoiDNA2013193_FD_76335 | JGI IMG/M metagenome (GOLD analysis project Ga0066797, IMG submission 76335) | Permafrost soil microbial communities from the Arctic, to analyse light accelerated degradation of dissolved organic matter (DOM) -... | ecosystem: Environmental > Terrestrial > Soil >... | reverse complement strand
CGCCGAGGGGCTGGAGATCAGCCGCGGCGACATTGACGGCGTGGTCCACTCCGGTGCCGACGGGAGCAGCGGCCTGGTGCTCTTTGACACGGTCCCCGGCGGCGCGGGCAGCGCGGCGCGGATCGCCTCGTCGCTCGACCTGGCGGTGGCCGCCGCACTGCGGCGGGCGGGCGCCTGCGACTGCGGCCTGGAGACGTCCTGCTACGGCTGCCTGCGGACACCGCGCAACGAGCGTTACCACGAAGACCTGTCGCGCGGCGCGGCGCTGGCCGTCCTTGAGTCCCTGTCCGGCCTCCGCCTCGATGACTGATGGCTGGCGGCTTGTACGCGTCACAATCTTGACCGACTGTGGCGGAACCGTCTCGCACGGCACCCGGTGACCGGGATAATTCACTCATGACGACGGCAAGCCAGCAGACCGCCGGGCGACCGGACGCGATGCCAGGGCCAGCACAGCCAGGGGCGCCGGCGCAAGCGCCGGCCGCGGACGGTGCCTTCGGCATCGACGCGTTCACAGCGGACGACCGGCTGCGACTGTTCCACTTCGCCGCGGCGGAGAAGCGTCATGAGTACCTCTGGCTGCTGCGGGCCTTCGACCGGGCGCGGGCCAACTACCAGGTCCTGATGCACGTCTCCGACGCCCAGGCCGCGCTGGACGCGGTGGCGGGCACCCGCGGCGAGACGGCCGGGCCGTCCGACGTCCAGTCGCTGCTTGACTCCCTGGCCGAATGGCAGGTCCTCGACCGTTCCTACGACGGCACCCGGGCCGCCAACCTCGCCGAGTACCGCAACCGGCATTACGTCTACCAGTTCACCCAGGCCGGCTACCGTGCCTACCGTGCGGTCGAGGACGTCCTGTCCGCCAGCCTGGAGGACGCGCAGCTCTCCCGCCTCGTCTTCCCGGATATCCTCGCCGACCTGCGGGCACTCGCGGAAGCGGCCCGGAGCAACGACGCCCCCGAGGTGTACAGGAAGCTGTCAAGGCTGGACGGCGTGCTCGCGGACATGGCCCAGCGCGCCGCCCGCTTCTACCTTATGCTCGGCGACCTGTCGCGGACGAACGACACGCGCCCCGAGGTGTTCCTCGCGCACAAGGACGCGCTCCTCACCCACATGCGCGAGTTCCACTCCGAGCTGAGCCGGTACGCGCCGCTCCTCGCCGAGGCGGTGGAGGCGGTCGATGACGAGGATCCTGACAGGATGGCGCGGCTCGCGGCGCAGGCCGACGACAGCCTCTTCCGCTCCCAGGAAGAACGGGTCAGACAGTGGCGGCACCGCTGGAACGGGCTGGTGCAGTGGTTCGGCGCGGGTCACGGCGCAGGTCACCGGGATACTGCCCGCGACGCGGCCGGCCACGGCGGCGTCAGCGAGGCTGACCGGCTCCAGGATGCCACCATTACGGCCATCGCCAACGTGACGGCCTTGCTGCGGCGGGTCACCGAATCCAGGAGAGGCGGCGTCAGCCGGGAGAGCCAGCTGCGTCACCTCGCCCAGTGGTTCGCCAACCTGCCGACCAACGACGACGCGCACGCGCTGTACCAGGCGGTGTTCGCGCTCGGCGCCCCGCGCCACGTCGCCACCGGCTACGACGACCCCGAGTTGATCCCCAGCAGGCAGTCCTGGTGGGAGGCCGAGCCCGTGACCCTGGCCAGGACCCTGGTGCGGACCGGGCGGGTCGGCGGCCTGCAGGGCCCGGGCCGGATCCAGCGGGACGACGAGGCGAGGGAACGGCTGCGCGCCGAGCAGTTCAAGGCCACCGCGGCGCGCCGCGCCGCCACCGCGCAGCTGGCCAGCGACGGAGTCTACGAGCGCGTCCTCGACGAGCCGGAGACCCACGCGCTGCTCAGCCTGCTCGGCATCGCGCTCACCGCGCGCGTGCCGGTCAGCCGAACCGTGGCGGGCAGCCGCGGTCCCGTCGCCACCGGGTCCGCCGACGGCGTCCGCCTGATACTGCGCCCCGTGCCTGGCAGCACGACGGTCAGGACCGTCCGGGGCAGGCTGCACCTCGACGGCCTGGCCATCGAGGTCGCGGGATGAAGATCGCCGAGGACGTCAGTGCCCTTGAACTCGACGAGTACCAGCACGCTGTGCGCCAGGTGCTCCGCCACCCGCTCATCACGGCCTCCTACCCGGACAAGACGAGCCTGCCGCTTGTCCGCAAGTGGGCGCCCCAGCTCCGCAGGGACCTCGCAGAGACGCTCGGCTACACCCTGGTCAGCAACGGCGACACCATCAGGCTGCGCCGCGTCCAGGACGCGCTCGATGCCACCAGGCCGGCGTATACCCGGGCGAAGAAGCCGTTCGACCGCCGTCGCTACGCCTATCTCGTCCTGACGATGTCCGCACTAGGCCGCTCCGGCAGCCAGATCGCCCTGTCCGAGCTCGCCGACGCGGTGGCAGCCGAGGCAGGGCGGATCGACGGCCTCGGCATGGACACCGAGCGGAAGGCCGACCGTGACGCGTTCGTCGACGCGGTCGCCTGGCTGGAGGCGCGCGGTGCGCTGCGGATGGCCGACGGCAGCGCCGTCGACTGGGTCAACGATCCGGGACGAGCCGAGGCGCTCTACGACATCGACCGCGAGGTGGCCGGTGCGGTGTACGCCCCGACCCGCGTGCTGCAGCACCTGAACTCGGTGACCGAGCTCCTCGGCGACGCCGCGAGCGCGGGGCCCGCGCAGGGCGTCAACGCCGAGCGCCGTCGCGCGGGCCGTCGTGCCAGGAGACTGGTCCTGGAGAACCCGGCCGTGTACCACGCCGACGTTGACGAGAACCTCCGCGGCCAGCTCCGCGCCCCCGGGCTCGCCGAGGACCTCGAGCGGCTGACGGGCCTGCCGCTTGAGCGCCGCGCCGAGGGCGTCGCGCTCATCAACACCGGCGGCCGTCTCACCGACGTCATCTTTCCGGGAACAGGCACCGTCGCCCAGGCCGCGCTCCTGCTGTGCGCCAGGATCGCCGGCCACCTGCAGCGCAACCGCGGCCTGGTCGAGCAGCTCCCCGCCGCGACGGCCGCCGAGCGGCTGGCCGAGACGGCCGCCCGCATCGACGCCGCCCTTCCGGTCCGGGCCGGCGCGGCCGCCCTGCTGGCCGCGGCCGATGCCGCCCGCGCTTCCAGCGACATCACCGATCCATCAGAAACGGGGGAGTCCGCCGAGGCGGCCTACCCCTTCCTGAGCGAGTCGTGGCTGCGGGCAGAGCTGAAGAAGCTCGTGGCCGAGTTCGGCAGCGGGATGTCCGAGCGGCAGGTCGCGGACCCCGACAGCCTGCTCGGCGACGCCCTCGGCCTGCTCGAGAGCGTCGGCTTCGTCGCGCGCACGAACGGCGGTGCCCTCATCCTGCCGTTGCTCGCCCGCTACCGCGGTGTTACCGCCCAGCTTAAGGAAACAGTCAAGTGACCAGGTACGAGCCGACCCGGGCCGGCATCATCAACATGTGGGACTACCGGGACGAGGAGTTCTCGTTCGCCGGCGGCTGGCTCATTCTCCGCGGCCCCAACGGCTCAGGTAAGACCAAGGCCCTCGAGGTCCTGTTCCCCTTCGTCCTCGACGGCCGGATCGATCCCAAGCGGCTCAACCCGTTCGCCGCCGAGGACCGGACGATGAAATCCAACCTCCTGTACCGCGGCATGGACAACGCGGTCGGCTACGTGTGGCTGGAGTTCCGGCACAGGGACACGGGCGAGGCGGTGACGGTCGGCATCGGCCTGCACGCCCAGCGGCATCGTGACACGCCGGTACGCTGGCACTTCGTCGCGGACGGGCGAGTGGGCGAGGATTTCTCCCTGCTCACCGACGACGACCGCCCGATGACGAAGAAACAGCTCGCCGACGAGATCGGCGAGGCGAACATCTACGCCTCGCCGACCGAGTACCGGGCGGCCGTCGACCAGAAGCTCTTCGGCCTCGGCGCCGAGCGCTATGAGCAACTGCTTACCCTGATCCTTACGCTGAGGCGGCCGCAGCTGGCGAAGAACCTCGACCCGGTCAAGCTCTCTGACACGCTGACCGACGGACTCCGCCCCGTCGATGACGATCTCATTAACGAGGCCGCCAGGAGCTTCGACGACATGGAGGCGGTCGCGCGCACGCTGGAGGGGCTCATCGCCGCCGACGAGGCGACAGCCGCGTTCCTCGCCAGTTACACGACCTACCTGCGCACGCACGCCCGGGCCGCCGCCGACGCGCTCACGAGGCGGCGCGAGGCGACGGAAACCCAGCGGACAGCGGTCAGCCAGGATGAGGAAGCAACGCGAACCGCGCAGGCACGGCAGGCCGAGACCGAGGGCCGCCGTGAGGAGGCGGAGACCAGCGTCGCCGGGCTTCGCGGCCGGATCGAGCAGCTCAAGGCGAGCAGCGCCTACCAGGCGGTCGAGCAGATGGGCGACCTGGAGCGACTCGTCCGCACCTGCCTGCAGACCGCGAACGACGTGCGGGCCGAACTCCAGCGACGCCAGGCCGCGACCGCCCGTGCCCGCTCCGATGCGGAACGGGCGCAAGCGGTCCTGACTGACCTCGCCGGAGTCGTCTCGCGGACCGCCGCCGCACTGTCCGGCCACGCGACCGCGGCCCGCATCCCCTGGCTGCCCGCCGACGCGGATCCCGGTGACCTGGCCGAGCGCATGGGCGCCCGGGTCGCCGTCCGGCTTGAGGACGTCCGCGTGGTCCGCGCCGCGCTCGCCGAGCACCGCAAGGCCGCCCACGCTCGCGACCTCGCCCGGATCGCCCTGGACCGCGCGACCGAGGCGCTGACCGAAGCCGCCGGCGCCGAGCAGGCCGCCGCCGACACCGTCGAGCGTGCTTTCCTGGCCGGGCAGCAGGCACTCACCGACTGGTCGGCCCGCCACGCGGGGCTGCTCACCGCGGCCGAGTGGCAGGATCTCACGCAGGCGCTGATGCGGGCGCTTGCCCTGTTCGGCGAGCCGGACGCCCCGCTGCTTGAGAGCACATTTAACAGCAAGACTCAGGTCGCCGAGCAGCAGGTCCGTGATGAGCAGGCGGCTGTGCGCGCCCGCCGCTCAGTCCTTTCCGCGCAACGATCCGCGGTGACCGCCGAACGAGCGGCCATTGCCGCCGAACGGGACGACGCCCCGCCGCCGTACCCCGGTCGGACAGCGGACCGCTCGGACGCCGTCGGCGCCCCCCTGTGGCGCCTGGTCCGCTTCGCGCCAGGCATGGATGATGCGCGGGCAGCGGCGATTGAGGCGGCCCTGGAGGCCACGGGCATGCTGGACGCCTGGGTATCGCAGGCGTCCGGCCGTGCTCCGGATTCCGGGCCTGGCGACGACGGGTTCCTGATCCCTGGCGTGCCCGTCGCGGGGCCGAACCTGGCGGACCTACTGCAGCCGGAAGACGGCACGCCCGTCCCGCGCGAGCTGATAACGGCGATACTGAGGTCGGTGGCGCTCGACGCGGACCTGTTCTCCAGCGCCGCCGTGATCGGCGCCGACGGCCGTTACTCCCACGGCATCACGGCGGGCCGGCACCGCAAGGAGCATGCCGAGTACATCGGCGCCACCGCCCGCGCCCGCCGCCGTGCCGCGCGGATCGCCGAATGCGACGCGAAGATCGCCGAGCTGACCGGCGAGGTCACCGGGCTCGATCAGCAGGCGCTTGCCCTCGCCGACACGCTGAACGCGTTCGGTGACGCGCGACGGACACTGCCGCCGACCGGTCAGCTCTCCCAGGCACAGCGCGAGCACAACCGGGCCGCCGGGCACCTGCGCAGCGCGCGGCACGGTGCCGACCAGGCACAAGGCGCTTTCGACGAGTCCGTCGCCGCCGTCACCGTGACCGAGCGTGCCATGCGCCGCGCGGCGGCTGAGCACTCCCTGCCGCCGGAGGATACCGACCAGGTCGAAGCCGCTGTCCGCCGCTTCGAGTCCGCCGCTCGTGAGCTGGAGGCGCGGCACCGCGAGCAGTCCCGGCAGCAGGATGCGGCCGCCGACTCGCGGGACCGCCTCGACCGCGCGACGGACGAGGCACGGGCGGTCGCGGAAACGCACCGCGCGGCGCACCGGCGGCACGCCGAGGAGGACGCGAAACTGCAGGCGCTTCGCGATACCGTAGGTGCCGATGCGCAGCGGGTACTCGACCAGATCAGCGACGCGGAATCGGGTCTCGTCGCCGCCCAGGCGGAGGAGAAGGCGGCCCGCGATGCGGAGATCGCCGCGATCAAGGTAGCCGCCGCAGCGGCCGAACGCGTCGTCAAGGGCCGCGAGGCGCACGCCGTCGCACTGTCGGAGGAACTCGGCACCGCCCGCGGCCTCGCCCCGTTCGCGGCACGCGAGCTGCTCGACGTGTTGCAGTGCCCGCCGGGACTGGCCTGGCCGGCCGCGGAGGAAGACTGGGCGGGTGCGGAGACACCACCTATCGTTCGGGATATCCATGCGGCGATCCTGACAGCGACCCGCGGGCTGACGGCGACAGAAACCTCGCTGAAGCAGTCGACCACCCGGCTGACCCGGGCGCTTGAGGACCTGCAGGCGCAGCTCGCCGCGGCAGGCCAGGATTATCACCCGGAATGGGACAGCTCCGACGGGGTGATCGTCGTGCGGATCGCTGACGAGCAGGGGCCGCTGCCCGCGGCGGCGTTCGCCGCGCGAATCGCGGACGCGCGCAAGGACCAGCAGCTGCTGCTGTCCGGCAGTGAGCAGCGGATCCTGGAGGATGCCCTGCTCACGCGGCTCGCGCAGCAGATCCACGAGCGAACCGTGGACGCACGGGACCTGATCCGGGCGATGAACAAGGAGATGCGGATGAGGAAGATGTCATCGGGCAAGCGGGTTGGCGTGAGCTGGCAGCTCGCCGACACGCTGGACGAGGAGCAGCGGAGCGTGGCCGGGCTGCTGGACTCCGACGCCTCCCGGCTGTCCCCGGATTCGCTCGCCCGGATGCGGGCGAACTTCGCGGCGCGGATCAAGACGGAACGGGCGCGTTACCGGGACCTGCCGTACCGTGAGCTGCTCGCATCCGTGCTCGACTACCGGCGGTGGCGGCAGTTCGTGTTCCAGCTGGTCGGCCCCGAGGGCGGCGAGGAGAAGCTGACCCGCGCCCGGCACAGCCGGCTGTCCGGCGGCGAGCAGTCGGTGTCGCTGCACCTTCCGCTGTTCGCGGCGGCGCACGCGATGCTGAACTCGGCACGCCCCGACGCCCCCCGGCTGCTCGCCCTCGACGAGGCGTTCGCCGGGGTGGACGACACCGGGCGGGGCGAGCTCATGTCGCTCGCCGCGCAGTTTGACCTGGACCTGTTCATGACCGGATACGACCTCTGGGCGACCTCGGCGTCGATCCGCGCCGCGTCGCACTACGATCTGGCGCACTCGCCCGTGCAGCACACGGTCAGCGCGCTGCTCCTGGTGTGGGACGGCACGGAACTGATCGCCGACGAAACCGGCTCCCTGGCCAGCAGGCTCGGATCGCCAGGCACCCGGCGTGCCGCTGCCCCAGCCGCATAGCGCCCCGGAGCGGAAATTCATCGCGCGGCGGGGCGCAACTCGCCAGAGCCACGGCCGATCATCCGGGTTGGGATCACGATGCGGTGCGGCGGCGACTTGTCGCCGCCAAGACGCTGGAAGAGCAGCTCCGCGGCCTGGCGTCCCAGTTCCTCTGTGTCCTGCGCGATCACCGTGACGCCGAGCAGGTCGGCGAGCTCAAAGTCGTCGAAGCCGACCATGGCGACGGTTTGCCGCAGCGCCGCGAGGACATGCAAGGCGAGTACGGAGATCCGGTTGTTGCCGCAGAAGATGGCGGTGACCGGTTCCTGGCCGACGAGCATGCGCTCAAGCGCCCCCTGCACGCTCGCGGTGGTCGGCGTCCCCATCGTCACCCAGGAGGCCGCGACCGGCAGGTCCGCGGCGGACATCGCCGACCGGTACCCCCGGTAACGCTCACGCGCGGTGAAGATGTCCCGGTTGGCGCCGATGTAGCCGATCCCGCGGTGGCCACCCGCGATGAGGTGGGCCGTGCCCTCGGCGGCCCCACCGCTGTTGTCGCTGAGCACGGTATCGGCGACGATCTCGCCTGGCGGGCGATCCGCGAACACGACGGGCACCCCGGCCGTCATCTCCGGCACGAGGAACCCGTGGTCGCTGTCGGTTGGGACGATGATGAGCCCGTCCACCCGGCGCGCGCAGAGCGTGAGGGCGAGTACGCGCTCGGTGCCGGGATCGGCGTCGCTTGACCCGCTGATCAGCAGCGATCCGCGTGCGCGTGCGACGCCCTCCACGCCGCGGGACAGCGCGGAGTAGAAAGGGTCACCGATGTCCTCAAGCACGAGCCCCACGGTCGCGGCCTGCCCGGTGCGCAGCAGGCGCGCGCTGTCATTGCGGCGGAAACCGAGCGTCTTGATCGCTTCACGCACCCGCTGCTCGGTGTCCGGCGTGACGCCTGGCTCGCCGTTGACGACGCGCGAGACCGTCTTCAGGCTGACGTCGGCGGCGATCGCCACATCCTTCATAGTGGGGCGCGCACGCTCCATCAGGGCTCCTCGCTGAGTTCACTGCTAATAGATAAGAGCCCGCTCGCCCGATTAATAGTAAGAGCCCGCCCGCCGACGTGGTGCCGGCGGGCGGGCTGGTGACTAGCGGCGTCAGCCGGTGGTAACCGCGAAGATATGCATGGCCGAGGTGCTTGACCCGACCGTGTTACTGACATCGGGGAAGGTGACCGAGGCCACCGTCTTGGCCGGGTTGATCCCGATCGTGGTGGCGTAGACGAACATGGTGATCGCCTGTGAGCCGCCGCTGATCATGTTGCGGTAGCTCATGGTCGCGACCGCCGTTTCGTTGGTTCCTTGACCGCCTGCCCAGTCGCTGGATGCCAGGGTCTGGGTTGTTGACGTGCCGTCGGTGTAGGTGATGGTGATCGGACCGGAGGTCGAGCCGTTCGAGGACGACTCGAGCAGGCCGAGCGAGCTCGCCCCGGCCGCGCCGTTGACCAGCATCGTCTGTCCGGCGGCGAGGATGTTGTCGTTGGCGCAGTCCGCGACGTTGGGCCAGGTGAACGTGAGCCCATCGGCGCTGACGGTGCCGCCAGGCGTCAGCCCGGCCGCGGCCAGGCCCTGCGCCGAGTAGCTGTACCCGTCGCCGTCGTAGTTGGCGCACGCGGTGTCGCTGTCGTCGGAGATGCCGGAGTTGTCGTAGTAGTCGGCTGGGCTGGCGGTGGGCGGGATCGTCAATTGCGGGCTGTCGGAGACGTCACCCGCGTTGTCGACCACGGTCACCGACGCCGGTGTGCCCGCCCAGACCTGGGTTGTCCCGCTCGGGGTGGGCACGGTGAAGGTGATCGCCGTGTCGCTCCAGCTATCGACGGTGTCGGCGGCGGCGCCGTTCGGGCCGCCCCAGCTTGTCCCGTTGTCGCTGAAGGCCACGTAACCGTTGCCCTGGGCGGCGCCGAAGCCGGAGCCGTTGATCGTCACCTGCTGGCCGGCCGAGGCACTGGCGGTGCTCAGCGAGCTGATGACCGGGCCGGTCATGGCTGTGGCCGAGGTGCCGATCGCGAAGATGTGCTCCTGGCCGGCGCCCGTGCCACTAGGCAAGGTCACGCTGGTGAGTGTCTTGCCAGCGGTGACGGGGACCGCCGCGTAGAACACGTCGGTACCCACCGAGTCCTGGCCGCCGGTGCAGGCCGGGCAGTTCCGGTAGGTCGTGCTCGCCGCGACCTGGTTGCCGTACGACGGCGTGCCGCCGCCGCCGTTCAGCGTCCAGTCGCTGAAGCCCAGCCAGTAGCTGCTGGTGCTGCCGTCGGAGTAATGCAGGGTGAACGGTGCCGAGATCGGGCCGTTGCTTGCGGCCCCGAGGAACGCCAGCGTCTGCGTTCCGGCCGCCGCGTTCACGGTGACCGTCTGCCCGTCGGGAACCGTGTTGTCAGGGAAACCGCCGGTCGGCAGCGGCCAGGAGAACGTCACGCCGTTCACCGTGGCGTCCTGGCCGGCGGTGAAGCCATCCGCCGCCAGGGCCGCCGCGGAGTAGCTGTTCCCGTCGCCGTCGAAGTCGGCGGAGGCTTCATCGCTGCTATCGGAGATGCCCACGTTGTTGAACGTCGACAGCAGGCTGCCGGGGGCGGCGACCAGGATCACCGGGTTCAGCGACTGGGTGGCACCGGTGCTTGCCGTGGTCAGGGTGACGGGCGCGGAGTAGAAGTTCTGCGTGGTACCCGCGGCCGCCGTAACGGTCAGCTTGGCGGTTCCCGTGCCGTTGGGCGGGACCGCGATCGTGGCCGAAGCCGGCGTGATCGTGACCCCGGACGGCGCTGTGATGCTCACCTTGACCAGTTGCGGCGTTCCGGTGGCGTTGTTGGCACCGATCGTGAGCGTGCTTGAGCCGCCGGGCGCGACCGTCACGGTCTGGTTGGCCAGGTAGCCCACCGTCGCCGAGGTGCCCGCGGCGTAGGACGGCGGCGCGTCCTGCGGCGCGCTGCCCCAGGTGGTCGCCTTCGGGCTGAGCGTCCAGTCCAGGGTGGCGCCCCGGCTCAGGTGGCCGTAGGTGGTGTAGAGCTTCTGGTCGGGGGTGCCGTTGATGGTGAGCGACTTTACGTAGTACTCGCGTGCGGCATCCGGTGCGTTGACCGTGATCGTGCGGCCGTTGGTCAGCGAGATCTGCTCGTGCGCGAACCCGGGGCTGTTCAGCAGCAGCGTGTCCGTGCCCGGGTTCTCCGGGTAAAGACCGAGCATCTCCCAGATGTACTGTGAGCTCTCCGCGCCGAGGTCGTCGTTGTTGTCGAGCCCGCTCGGACCGGGCAGGTAGACGGTGTTTTCGATGTTGTTCACCGCTGCCTGCGTCCCGGCGGGGTCGCCGGCGTAGTCGAGCGCGTACTGCTCGCCGAGGTTGAACTCGTTGGCGATCTCGGCGTACATGCCGTTTCCGTTCGGCTGGGACAGGTAGGACTTCAGTTCGGGCCCAACCTTGGCGTCGCCGCCGAGCAGGCTGAACAGCGCCTGGTAGTCGTTCGGCACGTCCCACAGGTACTCGTAGGCATCGCCCTCGACGTAGTCCGGCTCGTTGTTCTGCTGGGTGGTCGGGGTGATGCCGGACTCGAACTGCCCGTTCTCGTAGCGCGCGGTCAGCAGGCCGTTGTTCGGGTCGAACGTGTTCTCCCAGTTGTTGGCGCGCTGCTGGAGCATGGCGGCGTCGCTTGAGTCACCGAGTGACCGCGCGAAGGACGACAGGGCGGTGTCCGCGCTGTCGTCTTCCAGCATCGTGGCGATGACGCCGTGCGCGTTGCAGCAGCCGTAGGTCCCGTCCTCGGGCAGGTAACCGTACTTCTGCTCGAGCGCCTCGCCCGGCCGCACGTCGTTGACCGTGGTGGCCTGCGTGAGCATGTCGGTCAGCGCCTGCTTGGTGTCGAAACCGTGGGCGCCGAACGCGTAGTAGCCGGAGATGATCGCGTCCTCGGGGTCGCCGACCATCACGTAGTTGTTGAGGTTCAGGTACCCCCACTGCTGGAGAAGGCTGTCCTCCGAGTAGTAGTTGACCTGCGACTGTGCCTGGTCGGAGGCGGCCGACGGGTTGAGCATGGCTTGCAGCTGGGCGAGCGAGTGGTAGATGTCCCAGCCGGAGTACATGCCGTACTGGTTCCGCTGCCCGCTCGCCAGCGTGTGCACCGCTCCGTCGGCGCCCATGAACTGGCCGTTGGCGTCGCTGGTGACGTTGGGCTGGACGAAGTCCTTGTACAGCAGGCTGTAGAACTCCTGGGTCTTGGCGTAGCTGCCGCCCCAGACCCTGATCTTGCCGAGCAGCGAGTCCCAGCTGCTGCGCGCCGCGGTCGTGACCGCGCTGAAGTTCCAGCCCGGGTTCTCGGTCTGCCAATTGAGCTGGGCGTTCGCGGCGCTCACGTAGGAGATGCCGACCTTGGCCGACACGACCGGGTTGGCCGTCGTGTCGAAGGAGACGTAGACGGCGGACGGGTCGGTCTGCCCGGACTCCGTGATCACCTGCGACGACGTGAACGGCTGGCTGAACTTGATGTCGAAGTAGACCGTGTACAGCTGGGACTGGCCGTCGTTGCTCGACTCACCGCAGAAGCCGCCGGTGGTCACCGAGCCGGAGACCTCGTCGTCGCCGACGATCTGCGCGCTGTCGGCGGTGACGGTGGTCTGGCTGTCCTGGAGCTTGATGTCGAAGCCCGCGTCGGTTGTCGAAGGGAACGTGAACCGGCCCATCGAGCTGTGCGTGGTCGCGGTGAATTCCGACGTGATGGTGTTGGGTCCGTTGCTCTGCGCGGAGTAGTAGCCAGCCTGCGCGACCTCGTTGGTGTGGCTGAACGAGGTAGTCACGTTGTTCGGGTCGGTTCCGGCCGGGAGCGCCCCGGTGACCGGCAGGATCGGCACGTCGCCCGCGGCGCCGCAGCCGGGTCCTGAGACGTGCGTCAGGCTGTAGCCGGTGAGCGTCGTGTCGGTGAAGCTGTAACCGCCGCCCGCGTTGCGGTCGGGCATCGTGTCGGGGGACCACTGGACCATGCCGTACGGCACCTCCGCGCCGGGGAAGGTGTTGCCGCCTCCGGTGGTCCAGGTGCGGGTGTCCACGAGGGACGCCAGGTCCGTGACGGGCTGCCCCACCGTGCCGGTGTTCCTGGCACCTGGCCAGAACTTGCTCTTGGCGACGGGCCGCTGGCAGTCGGTGATGTGGCCGGTGCGGGTCACCTCGCAGGTCCCGCCCGGCTTTCCGCTGGTCAACGGCTTGTTGCTTGAGCCATCGGCGGCGGCGCTCGGGTTCGGTGATGCGCTAGCGCTCGGGGTCGGGGTCGGGTTCGGAGCAGTGCTCGCCTGGGCGAGTCCGGTGAGCGGGAGGGTGCTTGCCGCTGTCAAGACGATCAGGGCCGACCAGCGGCCGATGCCTGGCCGCCGTTTCCGCTTCAACGTAGGACCTCCTCGACAAATCTGTGATGACAACGATGTCATGTGTCATTGCCATGCTTATTCGTCGCTTCATGTCCGTCAAGGCCAAAAAATGTTGAAAAAATAAGAAAGATTAGCCTATGTTATTGTCGTAAATTGTCGTATGATGTGGATGCTTTGTGCTTGTGGGTGCCGAAACCTATGCCCAGCAAGCGATATTCGTGAATCACACCCCGACGCGGTCGCGTCGCTGGACCCGGAGCTGATCCAGGTCGGTGACGGCGTGTCTGTGTGACGCACCAGTTCCACTGCGTGGGTGCCCCGCTGGCGCGGCTGGAGGGCAAGGTCGCCATTGGCAGCTGCTGCGCTGATTTCCGGGTTGCGCATCGAGGCCACGTGCCGCAGTGTCGCTGCCAGCCCCGGCGTCAGCTCAGCCTGCTCGACCCGGATGCCCGCGCCGATTATCTGCGCAGCTCAGCTAAGGGCATGCGACATTAATGAGACATTGGTGGTCTGGTCATGTCTGGATAAAACCGCTTTGATGCAGTAAGTCCTCGGTGCGTGCAACGGGGGCGGGCTGGCGCGACAGGCCGAGGCCGATCCGGAGGGGAATCGGCCTTGAGCCAGCGGTGACTGATGCGGACAAGCCGGAGTTAGCCTATCAAGGAAGCTCTGACCCGGACTCGCCGGGCTGCGGCGAGAGAGTGTGACCGTCCGTTCTCGCGAGCATGGCACGGACCTTGTCGGCTGCGTCGCGATTCCGCAGGTCGTCGAAGATGGCGAGCGCCTCCTGCCAGGCCTCCCGAGCCCGCACGAGCTCGCCGGCCGCCTGGCAGGTCTCGCCGAGGTGGGTAAGGGATCCCGCTTCAGTGAAACGGTCGCCGGTTTCCCGGTGCAGGCTGAGCGCGCGCTGGTAGCAGGCGGCGGCTTCGCCGAGGTTGCCCGTATGGTGCTCTGCGTACCCCAGGCTGTCCCACACATATCCCTCTAGCAAATGGTGGCCCACCTCCGTGCACAGGGCCAGTGCCTGGCGGCAGAACGCACGGGCCTGCTCGTAGTCACCGAGGAGGCCGTGAGTCCAGCCGACGTTGTTGAGCGCCGCGGCCTCGGACGCCTTGTCGCCGAGGGCCTGGTAAAGGCGCAGCGCCTTCTCGCTATGCCCGAGCACATCGGCGTAGCGGCCCTGACCTTCGGCCAGGACGGCGAGATTGTGTTGGACCTTGGCTTCGCCGAGGGGGTTGCCGAGCCGCTGGTACATCGTGAGACTCGCGGTGAACAGGCGGGCGCTCTCGCCATAATCGCCCAGGTCAGAGTAGGCGGCTGCCAGGAGACGGCTGCACACCGCCTGCCCGGCCATGTCACCTAGGCGGGCGGCCGCGCTGAGCGCTATTCGCTGGGTTGCGGCCCATTCCTGCCAGTGCCCGCGAGTCTGCAGGAAAGGTACCAGGGCCCAGGGGAGCTGCCAGGCGTGGACGTCGAACCCGGACTGGGCGGCGAGGATGACGGCGGCGAGCAGGACCTGGTGCTCTTCCTCGAACCAGGCAAGCGCCTGATGGTGATCGGCGGGCTGCTCGGGTGCGGCGTCGGGGCTGCGCGTGGCGATGACGACCGGCTCATGTGATGGGTTCAGCAGAAGGGCTGCACAGGCGGCGGTTTGCAGGTAGTGGTCGAGCACCCGGCCGATGGCGGCATCGCGCTCCAGTCCGCTGTCGGCGTCGCGGACTTGCTCAGCGGCGTAGGCGCGCAGCAAGTCGTGCAAGCCGTACCGGCCGCCGGCGCGCTCGGTGATCAGGTGAGCACGGGCTAGCTCGCCGAGGTCGCGGCGGGCCTGGGCCGGGTCGCAACCGGTCAGGCTAGCCGCGGCAGGGCCGCTGATGTCAGAGCCGGGGTGGATTCCCAGCAGCCGGAACATCCGCGATGCTTCGCGGCTGAGGTGGTGGACCGACCAGGAGAACACCGCGCGGACGCTGGCCGCGGGATCGCCGGCATCCAGGGCGTCCAGGCGGCCGGAGGCATCACGCAGCTCGTCAGCCAGCGCGGCCAACGGAAGGCTGGGCCGGGTGACGGCCCTGGCGGCCGCGATAGCTACTGCCAGCGGCAAGTACGCGCTCAAGCTAGCGATCTCGCTGACCGCGCCGGGCTCTCCGGCGGCACGGGCGGTGCCGATCCGTGCGGCCAGCAGCTCCGTCGCCTCGCCATGGGATAGCACATCGAGCGACAGCAGCCGGGCGCCGTCGGCGGCGGCCAGGCCGGTCAGCTGGCTACGGCTGGTAACCAGTACCAGGGTCCCGGCGAAGGCCGGCAGCAGCAGCCGGACCTGCCGCTCGTCGCGGGCGTTGTCCAGTACGATCAGCATCCGCCGGTCCGCCAGCAGGCTGCGGTAGAGGCTCGCCTGTGCCTCAAGGCTGGCTGGAACTCGCTCAGGGGCCACCCCCAGCGCGTCCAGGAACCCGCGGATTGCCTCAGATGCGGTTACCGGAGTGCCGGAAGGGTCAAAGCCGCGCAGGTTCACATACAGCTGCCCGTCAGGGAACCGGCCCGCCATCTGATGCGCCCAGTACAGGGCCAGCGCGGTCTTGCCCACGCCAGCCATCCCGCCGATCGCGCTGATCGCCACCGTCCCTGGCCTGCTAGCTCCGGCCGCGTCCAGGACCTGGGTAAGCCGCTGCAATTCAGCAGCGCGACCCGTGAAATCGGCAACCGTGGCCGGCAGCTGCCGGGGCGCCGCGCCGTCACCCTGCTGAGCATCGGCGGTCAGCAGGCTCTCCAGCAGGTCTGCCGAGACTTTCAGCGCCCGGGCCAGCTTGTGCCGGATCGACGGCAGCGGCTCGCTCTCGCCGCGTTCCCACCGCACCACCGTGGAACGCCCGACGGCCACCAACTCGGCCAGCGCTTCCTGGGTGAGCCCCAGCGCCTTACGGCGCTGGACCAGGCGCTGCCGTCTGGCCACTGTGCTGGATGTGGCATCTGCTGGCATAACTCGGTGCGCCCCAATCCGTAAACGCCCAGCCAACCCGCTTACCTCGATATGACGACGCCTGATGGCCCACGCATGCGCCGTGCCTCTCCAGTTTGCAGCCAGGTGACGGCTACAAGTGCCGGAAAGCCTGCCCTGTGCTGGTCGAAAACTCGGCCATGTAGCTTGACCTGCGTCTTCTTCGCCGACATGATCAGTGCCCGTGCTCGTCTCCCTGATCTACCGGCTGATGGTCACGGTGCTATCCTGGCGGGTCTTGGCTCGTCCGGAGGCGGGATGATCTTCGGCTTGTGGGCTTGAAGCTGATCTTCCTGGTCGTGTCCGGTGCCATGTCGTTTCTCAGGTTGTCGCGTCGGGCGGCGTGGTGGAAAGACGCCGAGATCTTGATGCTGCACCATCAGTTCGCTGTCGCGCAGCGGCAGCGGCCGCGGGTGCATGCGCGGTTGACGTGGCCGGACCGGGCGTGGCTGGCCCTGCTGGCCGGGACGCTGCCCGTCGAGCGCGTGGCTGGGAAGATGCCGGGACGCGGGTGAAGTTCGTGCTGCATGACCGGGACGCCAGCTTCACGGCCGCGTTCGATGACGTGTTCCGGGCCGCTGGCGTCAGGGTGATCCGCTCCGCGGTTCAGGCGCCGCGGATGAACCCCGAACCCGCGGATTAAGAGTCCGCTGCTCAGGGGTACATTTTTGAAAACTTGAGTCACAGGAATGCTATGACATGCGGAGCTGTAACGCAATCCCGCGAGGCGAAGTGACATGAGTACCGGGTTCTACCGGCCCGTGCCGGGGCATCCGAGCAAACATGGAGCAAACATCGATGCGGAAAGGTCTAGACCACTGCACGGACCGTGCCGGTAAAGGTACAGCTGCCCGCCACGCGGTACATGATGGCCGCGCCCGGAGTCCGGCGGAAGCGGCCCATCACGGTTAGTGATCCCTGCGGGCAGCGCCCGGATCGGATCCTGGAGAACAGCTTCGGATTAGCCGGGCGCGTCAGCCGGGGGCGGACACTTCGCGCCTATTACGGCGACTGCCTGGTCACTGCGGCAGGTCGAGCTTGTCCACCGCCTCGCCGCGGTCCGCCATCGCGGGGTCCATGACCAATCTGATGATTGTGCTGCGTGTGGTCGAGGACTTCCATAACGCCCACCGGCCGCACCCAGGGCCATTTCAAGATGACTCCGCGTAGTCATCGTCACTCTATGCAGTCATGAAGTAGACGGCTCGATCCCGGTTTTCCGCTACCCATTCCGTGGCCTCTTTAATTTTATTTATCCCCT
>Ga0066797_1000233_pt1 | contig 17120 bp, 18 predicted proteins | sample PersoiDNA2013193_FD_76335 | JGI IMG/M metagenome (GOLD analysis project Ga0066797, IMG submission 76335) | Permafrost soil microbial communities from the Arctic, to analyse light accelerated degradation of dissolved organic matter (DOM) -... | ecosystem: Environmental > Terrestrial > Soil >... | reverse complement strand
GAGCAGTGGGAGGACATGGGCCGGGTGGGCTACGGCACGGCCAGCGCCATGTGGGCGCGGACCGACCTCGGCCCCGGCGACGTCGACGTGGCCGAGCTGTACGACGGATTCACGATCGAAGCCGTCTGGTGGCTCGAGGCCCTGGGCTTCTGCAAGACCGGCGAGGCCGGCGCGTTCGTCGAGGGCGGCACCCGCATCGCGATCGGCGGCGAGCTGCCGCTCAACACCTGGGGCGGGCAGCTGTCCGGCGGCCGCCTCCATGCCGGCTTCGGCCACACCGCCGAGGCGGTGCGCCAGCTGCGCGGGGAGGCGGGTGACCGGCAGGTCGCGGGCGCGGAGGTGGCCGCGGTCACCAACACCGGCGGCATCGAGGCGGGCGCCGCGCTGCTCACGCGCTGGTAAGCCCCGGCCGCCGAGCTTACCAAGTAAGTGCTCACCCTGCTAGAGTCGATGCCGGTGGAAGTCGACCCGCCGATCCAGCGCGTCTGCAAGCGGCTCATCACGCCGTTCTTCACGCCGCGGGCGGTCGCGGCCTACGGGCAGCCGACCCGCGACCTAGTGAACGGCCTGATCGACAAGTTCATCGAAACCGGGCGTCCGCCAACCGCGACGATGCCGAGTTCTCCACCCCGGACGCCGACATCCACTTCCACTCCACCACCACCCGCTCGCCGCTGACACTGCCTATCACCTTCACTCCCGGGCCCCGCCGGCCGGAAGGGAGCGCGGCCTGACTCGTGGGCGGGCTCCCGGGCCTTCCCTATCAGCCACAAGGTATATGAATGAACGCTCACTCTCGGTACGATACCCAGCAGAGCGCATGCGCACGTGTGGAGGCCCGGCATGACCCGCAACCAACTCGACATCAACTTCTTCGACGCGGCCGTGATCGATGACCCGTGGCCGGTCTACGAGGACATCAGGGCCGCCGGCCGCGTGGTGTGGAACGACCTGATCCCCGGGTGGATGGTTCCCGGTTTCCAGGACTGCTGGGAGGTGCTCACCGACGACGGCGAGCGGTTCTCCGAGACCCCGAGTGACTCCGACGTGCTGCCCTGGTTCGAGGCTCCCACGATGATCTCGACCGACGGCGCTGAGCATCAGCGGCTGCGGGCCTGCCTGGCGCCGCTGTCCACCAGGCGGGCGGTCGATCGCTGGGGGCAGCGCGTCGAGGAGGTGGTGGAGCAGCTGCTCGCGCCCCTCGCCGCGGGCAGTGAGACCTTTGACCTGATCGCGGACTTCACCATGGTCCCGACGATCATCGTGGCCGGGATGCTCGGAGTGCCCGATGAACGCCATGGCGACTTCATGCGGTGGTCCAACACGATCGTGAACCAGCTGGCGTGGGGGCACGAGGACGCCGACGCGCGGGCGATACTGGCGCAGGCCTCGGTCGAGCTCAACCAGTACATGGCGCAGGCGATCGAGCGCCACCGACGCGAGCGGCCCGACGACCTGCTCACCGCGATGATCCGGGCCTCCGACCCGCGGGCCCCAGAGCGGGTTCCTCGACGTCGCCGTCCGAGCCTGAGGAGACCGATGTCATCACCTGCCCAGACCGATATCTTGCTGCCCGCCTTTCTCGACGGGGGTCCCAAGCGGCTGCTCATCGGCGGCCAGTGGGTCGATGCCGCCGACGGACGGACCTTCCCGAGCATCAACCCGTCGACCGGCGAGGTGATCGCGACCCTGGCCGAGGCCGGCAGCACGGACGCGGACCGGGCGGTGGCCGCGGCCCGGTCCGCGTTCGAGGGCCCGTGTGCCACGATCAAGCCGCGTGAGCGGCAGGCCCTCCTGTGGGCGTTCGCCGATGCCGTGCAGGAGCACTACGACGAGCTGCGGCTGCTCGAAGCGGTGGACATGGGATTCCCGGTCGGCCACCGCAAGGGAAATAAGAACCCCTCGTGGGAAGCGGAGATCCTCCGCTACTACGCCGGGTGGACCACGAAGATCCGCGGCGAGACCATTCCCAACTCCATGCCGGGCACCATCTTCAGCTACACCCTCAAGGAGCCCGTCGGGGTGGTCGCGGCGATCGTCCCGTGGAACCGGCCGATCAGCAATGCGATCGGCAAGCTCGCGCCGGCGCTTGCCGCCGGATGCACGGTGGTGCTCAAGCCCGCCGAGGAGGCCAGCCTCGTCGCCATCCGGCTGGGCGAGCTGATCAGCGAGGTGGGCTTCCCCGACGGCGTCGTCAACGTCGTGACCGGACCGGGCGAGACGGTCGGCGCCGCCCTCACCGAGCACCCGGACGTCGACAAGGTCGCGTTCACCGGCTCGACCGCGACCGGGCAGCGCATCCTCCGGGCCGCGGCGGGGAACCTCAAGCGCGTCACCCTCGAGCTCGGCGGGAAATCCCCCGATGTCGTGTTCGCCGACGCCGATCTCTCGCGGGCGGTGCCGGGCGCCGCCATGGGCGTGTTCTCCAACTCGGGGCAGGTGTGCTGCGCCGGAACGCGGATCTACGTCGAGCGGAGCATCTACGACGAGTTCGTGGCCGGGGTGTCGGAATTCGCCGGCCGGCTCAAGGTCGGCAACAGCGTCGACCCGGCCACCAAGATCGGCCCGGTGGTGTCGCAGGCTCAGTTGGACCGGGTCACGGGCTACCTGAAGATCGGCCGCGAGGAGGGTGCTCAGCTCACGGTCGGCGGAAGCCGCCTCGAAGACGGCGCCCTGGCCAGCGGCTACTTCGTCGCGCCGGCAGTGTTCGCCGGCGTGCGCGATGACATGCGGGTGGCGCGCGAGGAGATCTTCGGCCCCGTGGCCTGCGTCCTGCCATTCGACACGCTCGAAGAGGTCGCGGCCCGGTCTAACGACAGCGCGTTCGGGCTGGCCGGCTGGGTCTGGACGAGGAACATCGGCACGGCGCAGAAGATGGCCAAGGCGATGCGGGCCGGCACCGTCTGGGTCAACACCATGCTCCTGATGGACCCCGCGGTACCCTTCGGCGGGTACAAGATGAGCGGCTGGGGGCGCGAGATGGGCCAGCAGGCCCTCGACGAGTACCTCGAGGTCAAGTCGGTCTGGATCGACAGCGACTGAGCGCGCCGGCTGACCGCCGCGCTCAGGACTCGATGCCCAGGTACCGCTGGTAGATCTGGTCCTGGTCGAGCTCGTCGGCCTTCCCGACGTGGATGACCTCGCCCCGGCTGAGGATGTACACCTTGTTAGCGAGCGCGAGCGCGCGCTGTACGTACTGCTCGACGATGACGAGCGAGATCCCGCGGGCAACGAACTGCGCCAGGATCTCGTAGATCTGGTCGATGATGCGCGGCGCGAGACCGAGGCTCGGCTCGTCGACGAGGATGATCTTCGGATTGGTGAGGTACGCCCGCGACAGGGGCCTGACGAAGCCGGTCGCGGTGCGCAGCAGCGTGGTCTTGCCGGCCCCGTTGGGGCCGAGCAGCGCGATCACCTCCCCGTCGCCGACGGTGAAGTCGACGCCGCGGAGCACGGTCGTGTCGCCGTAGCCGGCGGTGACCGAATCGAGCGTCAGCATCCGTCTACTCCCGCGTCACGATGGGCCGGCGGGCATCCGCCTGCGCTTCTTCGATGTCCACGGCCCCGCCGGAGCTGCCCAGGTAGGCGACGCGCACTTGCGCCGAGTTCTGCATCTCCTCGGTTGTCCCCTCGAAGATCAGCTGCCCGAAATCGAGCACGTACACGTAGTCGCAGATCTCCCGCACCAGTGCCATGTCATGTTCCACGAGCAGGATCCCGCAGCCGCGTTCCCGCACCACGGTCCGCAGCACCTGACCGAACTGCTCGGTCTCGTGGCCGTCGAGCCCGGACGACGGCTCGTCGAGCAGGAACATGTCGAACGGCCCGGCGAGCGCCCTGGCCAGCTCGACCAGGCGTCGCTGCCCGATCGGCAGCAGGCCCGCCTGGGCGTCCGCGATCCGCGTGGTGCCGGTCAGCTCGAGCGCCTCGTCGACGGCCTTGGCGATGATCCGGTGAGAATGGCGGGAGCCGAGCACCTGGGCAAGCGGGTTCGCCCCGGCCATGGAGGCCTCCCTGCCCATGGCGATGTTCTGACGTACCGTCAGGCTGTTGAACAGCTCGGTCCGCTGGAAGGTCCGCCCAAGGCCGTGCCTGGCCCGTCGCGGCGCCGCCTTCCTTGTGACGTCGAGGTCGTGCAGCAGGATCTGCCCGGAGCCCGGCCGGACGAGTCCGCTGCACGCGTTGAACGTGGTGGTCTTGCCCGCGCCGTTCGGCCCGATCAGGCCGGTGATGGCACCGCCGGGGGCCTTGATGCTCACCGCGACGACCGCGTGGACGCCGCCGAAGCGAACGGACAGGTCCCGCACCGTCAGGCCCTGCCTGGCTCGCGGAGCCTGCTCGGCTGTGGCTGCTGTGACGGCGGCTTCCTCCGCTCATGGAGACCAGGTCGGCGTTGTCGACCACGGCGCATGACGACGCCGGACCGGACCGACCGGAAGAACCAGTACAGCGCCGCAGCGGCGGCCGCCGAGATCGCGATCAGGATGATCTGTGCCCACGTGACGTTCACCCCCACCAGGCGCACCGTGGACTGCGGCAGGAAGACAGGGAAGGTCGGCGGGTTGGCCGGGTACCAGATCGGGGCGAACACGAGGAGCGAGATCGCGGCCGCGGCGCCCCAGGGCAGACCGCGGGAGTTCAGGAAGCAGAAGCAGAACGACACGAGCGCCGCGACCGCCCCGTAGCCGAAGTTGAAGATGCCCGATGTCTTATAGGTAAGGACCAGGCCGATACCGGCCAGCCCGTACACCGCACCGGTCGCAAGCCCGACCACGACAAAGGGAAGGAACTGGTTCACTACGCGCCACCCTTGGCTCTCTGCTTCACCCGAAGGTAGGCACTAATGTAGTGAACAAGCACTCACTTCGCAATGGTGATCGTGGTGCTGGCGAAGACTCGTCCCGTTCTGCCAGAATAGTGAGTGAACGTTTTTTTCCTTACTCGCGGTGAACAGGGGGGTTCATGGCAGGGCCGCTCGCCGGACTTCGGGTCGTGGAACTGCAGGGCCGTGGACCGGGCCCGTTCGGTCAGGCCCGGCTGGCGGACGTCTTCAAGACCAGGCGATTCGACGAATGGCGCGAGCTGCTTGAAGGCACCCAGACCTGCTTCGCCCCGGTACTGACCCTCGCCGAAGCGCCGGCCCACCCCCACAACGTCGAACGCGGCACGTTCGTCGAGGTCGATGGCGTGGTGCAGCCCGCTCCCGCGCCGCGGTTCAGCCGCACTCCCCCGGGCCCGCCCGGGCCGACCGCGGCCGTGACCGACGCAGCGGAGGAGGTTGTAGAACGATGGACGCGACCACAGGGATACCACCGGGAGTAACAGAGGAGACCGAGCCGTTCTGGACGGCGGCCAGGGAGGGTCGCCTGCTCGTGCAGCGGTGCTCGTCATGCGGCGCCGAGTCCTTCCCGCCGCGCGGGATCTGCCGCTCGTGCCGGTCCCGGGAGACGACCCTGACCGAGATCACCTCTCGGGGGCAGGTCTACAGCTACACCGTGAACTACCAGCGGTGGCTGCCCGGCCTCGAGGTGCCCTACGCCGTCGTCCTCGTCGAGTTCCCCGGGCATCCCGGCGTTCGCGTGGCCGGCCGGCTCCGCGGATGCGAGCCGGAGCAGGCCGGGATCGGCCTCGCGGTCGAGGTGGGCTTCGAGCCCGGGCCCGGCGGTTACGCGATTCCCAGCTTCGTCGCCGTCGACGTGGACGGCAAGATCACTACTCAGTAAGGAGTGCATGACATGGTGCAACGTGCTGGCCGGGTCGAGGGCAAGGTCGCGATCGTGACGGGTGCGGGATCGACTCCCGGCCCGGGAATCGGCACCGGAAAGGCCTCGGCCATCGTGCTCGCCCGCGAGGGAGCGAACGTGCTGCTCGTCGACCTGTTCCCGGAACGGGCCGAGGAGACGCTCGCGATGATCGAGAACGAGGGCGGCAAGGCCGTGGTCTGCGGCACCGACGTCAGCACGGCCGACGGGTGCCAGGCGATGGTGCAGGCCGCCATCGACGCGTTCGGGACGGTCGATATCCTGGTCAACAACATCGGGCGGGCCGCGCTCGGGACGGTCGTCACCACCACAGAAGAGGTGTGGGATCAGGCGATGACCATCAACCTGCGCACCGCCTTTCTCGCCAGCAAGTACACCGTTCCTGTGATGGCGGCGAAGGGCGCCGGCGCGATCGTGAACATCTCCTCGATATCCGCGGTGCGCGGTGACAGCACCGTCGCCTACTCCGCGGCGAAGGGAGCCCTGAACGCGATGACGGTTGACATGGCGTTCTCACACGGCCGCGAGGGCATCCGGGTCAACGCGATCCTGCCTGGCCATATCACGACGCCGATGGTGATGTCCGTCTCCGCGCCCGGCCCGCGCGCCGAGTTCATGAACACTATGCGGTCCGAGGCCGGCCTCCTCGGGACCCCGGGCGACGGCTGGGATGTCGGCTGGGCGACCGCGTTCCTCGCCAGCGACGAGGCGCGGTGGATCACCGGCGTCCTGCTCCCGGTCGAGTCGGGCGTGCTCGCCGTGACGCCGCTGATGATGGCGCCGTACCTGCGGGCCATTCCCGACCCCGGCGCGTGAGTTCTGGCTGGAGCGTGAAACCACGGTTCGTTCACCTGACAGGAACTTGAATTCAAATCATTCAGGTGAACGAGCCGTGGCTCTGCCTCATACGCTCAGCCCGGCCTCCCCGTCACTCACTGTTCTGCTCCATTAGCTCGTAGATCGTCACGACCGGCGGCGGGTCGCGCCGCAGCGCGCCGGTGCCGTGCGTACGGCCGGCCGCTGAGCGCGCGCGCAGTTCCGCCGCGGGAGCCGTCAGGTCGTCGGCGTCGATCTCGTAGATCGCGAGGTACGCGGGCGGGCCTCCCTCGCCATGCACCTTGTAGCGGCGGGCGGAGACGAATCCTGGCACCGCGCAGATCTCCGGAACGTGCGTGTTGTCGTACCAGTCGTTGTACTCGTCCTCGTGAGCGGGGTCGACGGGCTCTGACTGCACGACCATGATGCCCTTCGGCACTGACGGCCTCCTCGATCGAGCGAATTGAGCGAGTATTTACTCTATACATTCAGCGCATCGTCTCGTAGATCAGGCATACGTTGAGCCCGATGACTACGCCCGAGATCAGGCATAGCGCCGCGGTCGTGACGTGCCGGTTGGTCATGTCGCGCATGACGTCACGATCGCGGGAAACGAGGATGAGCGGCACGAGGGCGAAGGGAATGCAGAACGAAAGGACCACCTGAGAAAGCACCAGGACTTCCGTGGGCTCCACCGCGAGCGCCAGCACGACAAGCGACGGAACCATCGTGATGGCCCGTCTCGCGACGACCGGAATGCGCTGCTTGATGAACCCGGACATCACCACCTGGCCGGCATAGGTACCAACGGCCGACGAGGCGAACCCGGAAGCGATCAACGCGATACCGAACGCCGCCGCGCAGCCGCCGCCGACCCGCCCGAGATCGGAATACACCGTCGTGAGGTCGCCCGCCGAAGCGCCTAGCGCCCTTGGCAGCGCGGCGGCCACGCAGAGCATCGCCGCGTTGGCCAGGCCCGCGATCCCCAGGCCGGCCACGCAGTCCCACCGGTTGAGCCGCAGTCGACGCCGGCGCTCTGGAACGCCGGCGTCGGACGGATGGTGTGCCTGCAGCGCGGAGTGCGCGTAGATCACGTGCGGCATCAAGGTCGCGCCGACGATACCGACCACAAGGGTAAGCGCCCCGCTATCGCCAACGTGGGGCAGCAATCCTCGTGCCAGTTCGCCGTATCGCTGATTGCCCGCCGCGCAGAACAGATACCCGAATCCCGCGACGACGGCGAAAAACAGCGCGGCGATCGCGGCGACGAAGCAGCCGCGCCGGTACCGCTCCAGCGCCAGGACGAGAAAGACGCCGCCCGCGGTCGCAATGCCGGCCGTCAGCAGACCGATCCCGAACACCAGGTGCAGGCCCACGGCGGCCCCGACGAACTCCGCCAGATCGGTCGCCATGGCGACCACCTCGGCCTGGATCCAGAGCATCCAGTTGACCGGGCCGGAGAATCTGCTCCGGCATAGTTGCGGCAGGCTCTGCCCGGTGGCGAGCCCGACCTTGGACGTCACATACTGCACTACGGTCGCGGCGACGCTGGCAACGATGATGCTCCACAGCAGCTGATAGCCATACCGGATGCCGCCGGTGAAGTTCGTGGCGAAGTTGCCAGGATCGACATACGCGACCGCAGCGACATACGCGGGCCCGAGCGTCGCGAGAACGCGGGCGCGATCATGAGCCGCTCGCTGCCACCACCCGGCACCGTCCAGTCCTACGGTCACTCGGGCAGGACGGTGATGGCATGGATCGGGCAGTCAAGGATCGCGCGGTTGACGGCATCTTCGTCCTCCGGAGCCACGTCGCCACCGGGAACCGCAAGCGACGCGTAGCCCCAGTCGTCGAGTGAGAAATAACGCGGCGCGCGGGCGACGCACGTGCCGAAGCCGTCGCAGATCGTCCGGTCTAGACGAACCCTCATGCCAGGCTCACCGCTTCCACCTCAAAGGGACGAGCCGCCCGAAACGGCGAGATCGCGCAGACGTCGCACCCACGTTCGAGATGGCGGGTGACGATGCCCGGGAACTGAGCGAGCAGCGAGGCGGCCAGGTTGACGGCGCCGTCGAGCGTGCCGCAGGCGCCCCGGCCACGGAGCACCTGTGACCACCGCCGAAGGCGAGCGAGGTCGTCGCCGGCGGCGCGGCCGTCCCGCAACGCGTCGAGGACCGCGCTCATCGCCGCCGTGCCGTTGAAGCACGAGCCGCACTGGCCGGCGTTCTCGCGCGCGAAGTACGCCATCACCGATGCGGCCACCGCGACGGGGCAGTCGTTCTCCCCCAGAATGGCGAGCGCGCCGCAGCCAAGCCCGGTGCCGGCGGCGCGGGTCGACTCGTGATCCAGCGTCAGGTCGAGGGCCTGCCGGTTAAGCAGCCCGGCGAAGTAGCCGCCCATCAGCACGCCACCGACGGCGCTCTCCGCCACGCCGTTCAGCACGAGCAGCTCGCGGAAGGCGATCCCGTGCGGCAGCTCGTAGAGTGCCGGCGGCCGCCCGCCGCCGGTGACCGTCGCGAGAAACGTCCCTGGCGATCCAGCCGTCCCCACTTGCCTGTACGCCGCGGCCCCGTGCCGGTACACAAACGGCAGGTTGGCCAGCGTCTCGACATTGCTCACCAGCGTCGGGCGATTCGCCACGCCCGCCTGGAACGGGCGCGGCGGCTTGTCGGTCGGCTTGGCCGGACCGCCGTTGATGGCCCGGATCGCGGCGGTTTCCTCGCCGGCCACGTAGGCCGGCTCGACGACGGTGATCTCCACGGGAACCGGGAGGCGGCCCGCTAGTTCGGCCTCATGCAGGGCCTCGGCAATCGACCGTGCGGCGGCTTGGTCTGATACGTAGACGTGGGCCTGATCGGCGCCGGTGACCGCCGCGGCGAGGCGCAGTCCGTCGAGCACGAGGTGTGGCCGGTTCCTGAGCAGCCACTTGTCCTTGGCCGAGGCCGGCTCGCCCTCTTCACCGTTCGCTACGACGACCGGCGCCAGGCCCCGTTGCGCCGCCTGCCGCACGGCACGCGCCTTGGTAGCGAAGGGAAAGGCCGCGCCGCCACGGCCGCGCAGACCCGACTGCTCGATCGCGTCGAGCAGGCGGTCGACGTCAGGCTGCGTCACCGGGCCGTCCTGATAACCGGCGACGACGACATAGGCGTCGAGCGGCTCGGGGGCCGTGCCGCCGACGCGATGCAACAGCCGAGCCGCCAGGCCGGGAAGTGCCGCGACAACGTGCGTCGCGGTGACGTCACTAGTCGTCTCCATCATCTCGATAACCCCGTCCTATAGGCTTTTGGCATGCGAACCGCGGTCATTCGTATCAACGTGGATCCGAAGGGCACCCTCGGCGACGCGGACATCGAGCGAGGCATGGACGACGTGCTTGCCGGTCTCGCCGAGCTCGGGCTGCGGCTGGTCAGCGACGATCTGCGCACGCTGCCGCCGAAACGACGCGAGTTGCAGTTCCTGGCGGAGAGCGACGACCCCGCCGCCATGCGGCGGGCGGCGGGCGAGCTGTGCCGTAGTGCCTTCAGCACCGAGCCGGCCGTGGGCACGACCACTTTTCTCAGTCGCGGGAGCGACGACGACGCGCACGGCATCTTGTCCGCGTTCGGCCTGGCCGGCGAGGTGTCCCGCACCGGCGGCGAGGACGGCTGGGATGTGGTGACGGTGCGCCTGGCCGAAGCTGATCTCCGGCGCGTGCCGGAAAGCCGGATCCAGACCGCGCTCGAGGCCTCGCTCAACTGCGAAGTGCGCATTGTCGCGACGTGAGTGGTGACGACGTGAGTGCATGGACACCGCCTCGTTGGGGTGCTAGGCGGTAACGAGCACCTCGTTGCCGACCACGCGAACCGGGTAGGTGCGGATGCTCCATTCCGGCTTCACGGCCGTGGTGCCGGTCGCCAGCTCGAAACCCCACTGGTGCCACGGGCAGTAGATGAACTCCAGATCCCGCACCATGACGGCGTCGCCGGGCGCGTCCGCGTCCACCACGTTGCGACCGCGCGGCCGGCCTGAGCACAGCGGCCCGCCCTCGTGCGGGCAGTAGTTCGCGATGGCGTAGTACGTCCCGTGGACGTTATAGACGCCGACGCCGTGCCGGCCGATGGGCACGATCTTGACCCCACCGGGCTTGATCTCGTCGGTGGTCGCGACGACGTGCTCGCGGCCCTGCGCCAGGCGCGGACCCTCAGGGGATCTGCCTCCCGCCTCAGGAGCCCCGCTCACTTAGAAGACCAGCGTCTTTCCGTCGAGGGCGGGCACCGTGTCGGGGAGGTGATAGGCGGCGATACCGTTCTTGAACATGATCGCCTCGCGCATGTGCTCGGGCAGGTGCTTGAGCAGCCAGCGCGGGTCGTCGTAGGTCCAGTGCGGGTAATCGGAGGAGAACAGCAGGATCTTGTCCGCTTCCATCAGCTCGAGCGCCCGCGTCAGTTCCGTCTTGTCTTCCGGATAGTCGAGCGGCTGCGTCGTGAACTTGATGTGCTCCTTCACGTACTCCGACGGCTTGCGCGTGATGTCCATCGACGACTTGCGCGCGGCGTAGATCGCGTCCATCCGCCACATCAGGGGCAGGATCCAGCTGAACGCGTGCTCGACGAGGATGATCCGCAGCGTCGGGAACCGGTCGAAGACCCCGTCGAAGATCAGGCTCATGATCTGGTTGGCCGCGAGCAGCGAGTACGTGACCATGAAGTCATGGTTGTAGCTGGGGAACCCGACCGGCGGCATCGGCATCGCGTCGTCGCGGCCACGGCTCAGGTGGCAGGCCACCGGGAGGCCGTGCCTGGCCGCCGCCTCCCAGATCGGGTCGTACTGCGGGGAACCCCAGGCGGGACGTGGCTCGGCGCGGATGAGGACCTGCGCCATGTACGGGTGATCGGCCCATTCCTCGATCTGGCGGACGGCGCCCGGGGCGTCCTCGATCGCGACGCAGATGGAACCGCGCCACCGCTCGTGCCAGTTGTTCACGCTGTCCAGCCAGTGATTGTCCAGCCAGTGGTTCACCCCTGTGCACAGCGCCTGGGACATCTCGGCCAGGTAGTGCGTCGCGAACCCGGGCTCGAGGATGCCGATGTCCGACCCGCCCTCGACCACTGCCTGGCGCAGCGCGAGGTTGGGGTCGCTGCCGGCGAAGTTGCCATCTTTGGGGAAGGTGTCGACGCGCATCGCCTTGGCATGCGCGTAGTCGGGGGCGTCGTAGATGATCGATTCGCCCCTCTGCTGCGCCAGGTAGTACTTGCTGCGGAAGGGCTCAGGGATGTACTGGGCCAGCTCACCGGCGCGTGGCACGGGGTGGATGTCGGAATCGACCACCCGGATCGGCGTCCGTGCCACGCTCGGCACGGGCCGTCGGGTCTCTTGAATCGTCATGGCTGCCTCCGTCTTCTGGTGGGCGCGTCTTCTGATGGGCGGCTACCGCGAGGCCGCGGCAGCAGGGATCTCGATGCCGTAAAGCTCGGCCGCGTTACGCCACAGGACCCGATCGCGCTGCTCAGGACTGAGCGGGCGGGCTAGCGCGCTTGCGTCGCTGAGCTGCCAGTGCGGGTAGCTCGAGCCGAACATGAGCATGCTGTCCTTGCCGGTGAAACCCAGCCACTCGCTGGCGAAGTCCACGTCGCCCGGCCCGTCCAGGCTGCCCTGGACGAAGTACACATGCCCGGGCAGGTAATCGCTCGGCATGCGGGGCGCCCACGGGGTCTGCTCGAGGTGGGGCCGGCCGAAGGTGTCCATCCGCCAGATGAACGGGGTCAGCAGGTCGGCCGCGCCATCGGCCCAGACGACCCGCAGGTCCGGCGTCCGCTCGAACACGCCCTCGGCGATCATGTTCATCAGGTGGTACAGGTAGTTGAGGGCGGAGAACCCGAGATACTGCTCGTAGCTGCGCGGCTGGCCAGAAGGAGTCGGCGGCAGGCCGATCCCGGTGCCGGTCTCCAGGTGCACGGCGACCGGCAGGCCGGCCTCGGCCGCGGCGTCCCACAGCGGCCAGAACTGCGGCTTGCCGTACAGTTCGCGGGTCTGCATCGGCACGCCGATCTGCACGACGCGCGGATGGTCCTTCCACCGGGCGAGCTCGCGAAGCGCGCCGCTGATGTCCTCGGGGTTGACCCGGATCGTGCCGCGATAGCGGTCGGCGAACGTGCCCGAGTCCAGCCAGCGGGACACCATCATCTCGTTGTGGGCCGCCAGCACGGCGCTGGTCAGGTGACGGTCGGGCCCCACGCCACGGGTCATGGGGTGCAGGATCGCGACATCGGCTCCGCGACGTTCGAACAGCTGATGGCCGGTGATGTCCGGATCGGAGGCCGGATGGTCCTCGCCGGCATCGATGGCAGCCTCGGCGTACTCCCCGCCTGGCCTGCCCCACCAGTCCATCGTGACGTCGGGGATGCCGCGGCTGCGGTACGGCTCGCGCAGGAAGCCTCGGAAGTCGGTGTTCGAGCGGAAGAAAATGTGGACGCTGGCATCGATCAGGGGTGTCGACGCGCCGTCGCTGTGCACCATCGCCATGTCCGGGTCTCCTGCGAGATGTTCGCGGCGTCGTGCCGTGCCACGACGCCTGACCTAACATTTGTTCTCATCAACGTAACACCGCAGGGACCAGGCAGCAAGGGCTTAGAAAGCGGGCACTCACATTCGAGGCGGGTCTGCCCCCGGTGCCGCGCCGCGCATGAGCGTGGCCCGGCAGTGCGCCAGGGTTCGCTTCGGGCCGGCCGACTTGACCAGCGCCGAGGGCCAGACGAGATCTCGATAGCACATGGCGAGCACATCGATGGAGGGCCGGCCGACGCCCGTCCGCCCGTTGCGAAGCTCCCCGTGGCGCACGCCCTCGGCCACGATTTCCCTGATCTGCCCGGCCCGTTCCAGCTGGAGCGCGCTGAGGTTGCTCGCGGCCGGCGGAATCGCCCGCATCCAGGCCCGCTGGATCGCGAATTCCTCCGGAAAGCTCTCCAGGACGTTGATATTCAGCCAGGTCAGCGCGTCGAGTTTCGCCACGGTCGTCGAATCGCTCGCGATCACCGCACGGTAGCCGTCGGACAGCCTGGCGTGGAAGGCGCCCATGATCGACTCGAGCATGGCGTCCTTCGACTCGATGAAGCGGTAGACGTTGCCGGGCCCGATTCCGGCCGCCGCCGCGATATCCCGGATCGTGGTCGCCTCGTAGCCGCGTCGCGCGAACTCCGCACGCGCGACGGACAGCAGCGCAGCCGTCCGGTCGCCGGGGTCAGCCCTGTCGCGGTCGCCCCACGCCCGGATTGCCGCGTTCGCCACCCGGCGGGCCGGCGACCGGTCAAGCTGGCCGTCGTCCGGTGGCTCGGCCGGCCCGCCGTCGAGCACGAGATGGCACAGCACGGCGGCTACCTCGCGGGCGTTCGCGTCCCGGTACAGCACGCCGAGGCCCGCGTGACGCATGGCTTCGCACAACTCGTCCGCGAGCAGCCCGACATCGACGTCGGGCTTGATCGATCCTTGCGACTGCGCGCGCCGCAAGATCGCGGTCATCGCCGCCAGCACCGAGGTGGGCCGGGTGCTCACCAGCCGGACTAGGTCGGCGCTGGCCCCGGCCCGCGGCGCGTAGAAGGTCAGCTGCAACGCCGCGCGGTGGGCGAAGGCGCATTCGGCGATCGACGCGCACAGGGCGACGACCCGCTCGCCGGGCGCGGCGGCATTGCTTGCGGCGGCATTGCTTGCGGCGGCATTGCTTGCGGCGGCCGCCTTCAGCGCCGCGTCGCCGATGCTCGCCATTTCCGCCTGAAAGCGCGCGACCAGCTCGATGACGATCGCTTCCTTGGAATTGAAGTGATGGTAAAGGCTGCCGGCCTGAATGCCGCACGCGTCCGCGATGTCCTTGAGCGACGTTGCCACGTAGCCCGATGAGGCGAACGCCGCGGCCGCGGTGTCAAGGATCTCCGCACGGCGGTCCATCCGCCGTGACATTGACATAGCCGTTCGCATTCCCTCAGTATGAAGCCGCTGCCGGGCCAGGCAACCGAGAGGCAGGCAGGCGTGATCAAGCGTATTCGGCTGGCGACCGGCAAGAGCGGCCTGTCGCGCGATGAGTTCTCCGGCCGCTGGCGCGACGCCGTCGCGGCTTCGGCTTCGGCTCCGGAGCCGGCCAGGCCGGTCCGTCTCACCGTCTCGACGGCGCTGCAGGGCGTCGTCGCGAGCCAGAGGTACGAGGGGGTCGCGCTCGAGTGGTTCACCGACCGCGAGCACCTGCTCCGTTTCGAAGCCTGGCTGCGCACGCCTGACGGCCAGGCGTCCCAGCGGCTGATGGGCGCGGCAGCCGAGCTCGACGCCAGCCCGGTCGTGGTCACCGACGAACGCGTCGTCCGCGGGGCCGACTGGCTCGAGCGGCGCTGGCAGGACGCCGGCCCGAAGATCAAGCAGCTGGCGATCGCCACTCGCGCCGACGGCCTGACCCTCGCGCAGTTCCTCGATCTGTGGCGCAGCCGCGCCGGCACCATCGGTGCCGCGCCGATTCCCGACGCCTACCGCGGGCTGGCCTACGTGCAGAACCATCCGCGGGTCGCCGACGGCCGGGAGTGGGCCTACGACGCGATCAACGAGGTCTACTTCGACGACACCGACAGCCTGCTGGCCCGCATCGCCTACTTCGAGCGTGAGCTCACCGGGGAGTCAGAGAACGACCTGGTGAGCGCGAACTGGTTCCTGGCGGTCCTGGAAGAGCCGATCGAGCCAGGTACTATTGCGGAGTGAGCGCCTACTGACTAGCCTGGACAGCAGGTCAGGCAGCTGACGTTCGAGGGAGCCATCGTGGACAGGGAATCACTAGAGCACAGCCTCGCGCGCCGCCTTCTCGAGCACATCGAGAACCGGACCACGGACCTCGCCGACACCATGCTCGAGCTCCCGACCGAGGCGTACTCGGCGGAGCGGCAAGAAGAAGAGCTGCGGGTGCTGTTCCACGAAGGCCCTGTGGTGCTGTGCCTGTCAGGCTCGCTCCCCCGGCCGGGTACGTACCAGGCCGTCAACGTGTGCGACACGCCGATTCTGCTCACGCGGGACTCCGACGGCCGTGCGCACGCGTTCGCCAACTCCTGCCGGCATCGCGGCGTCCGCGTCATCGAGGGAGCGGGCGAGGCCAGGAAGTTCACCTGCCCGTTCCACGCCTGGGTCTACGGCCTCGACGGCAGCCTGCAGCGCACGCCGGTCCCCGAGGGCTTCGAGGGAATGTGCCGCGAGCAGATGGGCCTGATCGAGCTCCCCGTGTCCGAGGGATACGGCCTGATCATCGGCCGTCTCCGGCCAGGACCCGCGGTGGACATCGACGCTTACCTCGGCCCCGACCTGCCCGGCGAGCTCGCCATCTTCGACTTCGCCGGCTGGCCGGTCTTCGGTGAGACGCACGTGCACCAGGTCGCCGCCAACTGGAAGGTCACGCTCGACACCTTCCGCGAGAACTACCACTTCAACTACCTGCACCGCACGACCCTGGCCAGCTACGCCTACGGCGGCGCGCTCACCTTCAACCCGTTCGGGCCGCACCTGCGCAACTGCTCGGCCCTGCGCTCGATAGACGAGCTGCGCGACCGGCCGGAGGCCGAATGGGGCGACGTCAGCCAGCACATCAGCCCGCAGTACGCCCTGTTCCCGAACGCCAGCCTGGCCCTGGACGCGCGGCACGCCGAGCTCTGGCAGATCTTCCCGGCCGGGGCCGCCGCGTCCACGGTGCTGCACACGGCCTATGTCAAGCCAGGCCTGAGCGAGGAAGAACGCAACAAGTACACCGAGATGGCGCCCTGGATCTGCGAGACCGTCGTTGACGGCGAGGACTTCTGGGTGGCCGGCCTGACCGAGCCAGGCGTCCGGACCGGCATCCTCGAGAAGGTCGTCTTCGGACGCAACGAGCCGGCGCCGCAGCACCTGCACCGCGGCTTCGAGGCCGCCCTCGAGGCGGCGCGGCGGGAGAAGCGCGGCTAGCGCCCAGGCCTGCCGGTCTTCCCACGTGCCTCGCCTGCCCGGGCGAACTCCCACATACGTCACGGAGGATACTTCGGCATGACCTCGGTACCAAGCCTCGGCATGCACCCGGGGATCATGCACGCGTGGACCGCCAGCCTCACCGAACTCGGCGCCGGCGTCCTGCTGATCGTCGGGTTCCTGACGCCGCTGGCCGGCGCCGGGGCCGTCGGGGTCATGCTTGTCGCGTGGGTCACCAACCACCGCAAGAACGGCTTTTTCATCTTCCGCCCGGGTGAGGGCTACGAGTACGTCATGACCCTGACGTTCTGCGGGCTCCTGTTCGGCGCGACCGGCGGCGGCCCCGCAGCCCGCCCCCGCCGACCCGGCGACCTCGAACACGTGACGGACCAGGTCATGGCCGACCAGCCGAACCGGGCCTCGCCCGGCGGCGGGATCCTGCTCCGCCGGCCCGATGATCAGGCGGCCTGTCTCGTATCGCCACGGAAACGTTCCACTCACCTGGATGAGCTGAGCGCGTCCGGCACCGGGTGCATTGAATGTCGATATATCACGATTCATTCTGTTATAAGTTTTATTTCACGATACGGGTGGGGTGGACTG
>Ga0066797_1000232_pt1 | contig 17131 bp, 20 predicted proteins | sample PersoiDNA2013193_FD_76335 | JGI IMG/M metagenome (GOLD analysis project Ga0066797, IMG submission 76335) | Permafrost soil microbial communities from the Arctic, to analyse light accelerated degradation of dissolved organic matter (DOM) -... | ecosystem: Environmental > Terrestrial > Soil >... | reverse complement strand
GACGGGATGGTGGGACGCCGTGAACGCGGATCCCGGACTTGCCCCGCTGGCAGCCGAGCGCACGGCACTGAACATCGACCACAGCTCGTCCGGGGCCATGCTGCTGTCGGTGCACGTGGACGCGCTGCGCGCCGCCGGGTTCGCCGAGGTGGGCACGCTCTGGCAACGCGGTGCAAGCCGCCTTCTATGCGCCATCCGCTTAGGCCCACCGGGGCCGTGGAACGGGTTGCTGAAGGAACAGGCGCATATTTACTGAAGGAATAGACGTACCTCATCTGATTGACTGGACGCTCTCGCGCTGGTGGATCGCCCGCCCCGGTCAGGGGCGGCTGCTGATCGCGGGGGTGGCGACTTCCCTGTCGCCCCTGTCCGCTCGCTGTAAGGCGTCAGCGTCATGTCCGTGGTGGGAGGCTGCTGCGCACAGTGCTGAGCTCGCAGAACCCGCTCTTCCGCGAGGCCCGTTCCCTGGCAGCACCCTAACCCCAGACACCCCAAGCACCCCGCATCGCGGCCGAAGACGTCCACTGGCTTGCCCAAGCCCCCGTGTCTGTGGGCTGTCCTGGTGCGTACCCATGATTCCCTCGCGAACGCGTTCGCTCGCCGAGGACAGGCTCTCCTGTACCGCGCGATAAACTTGCGCGTATCTCTCGCCAATTCCTGCCAGCCACGCCATTCGGCTAGTTTCCCTGGTTGGCGAAGGAAGACTCGCTACCCGGTCGGCAAGAGCTGCCACCCTTGCGGATTCCGGTAGTCTCCTACGGAGTTCCTGAGCAGCCGCGGATAGCACCTGGAATACCGTATCCGCCGAACTTGGCAAGTCGGTGTAGTAAACCCTGTTGGGTGCCAAGAAACTAAATTCACTGGGAACGCCTGGTAGCGTTTCCGCTCCTGTCGAAATTTCGAGTCTGTCACGATAGCGGCGCAGGTAGATATCAGGAAACAGGCCGCCCTCGCGGGCCGCTCGGACTGAATGTCGATTCCACCAATCAGACCAACTGGCGAACCATTCGAAGTCGTCGACCGCTGCGCACCGAAGGCGGTAGCAATTTTCCCGCTACCGCCTCGGGAACTGCGCAGAAGGCCTCGAACTGGACTTTTCCTGCCGGACGCGCCGCTTCCGGCGTGGTCCGCGTAACGCGTTCCGTGCGTAGACCAGCCTGCCGTCGACGAACGTGGCCGCCACCAGGTCGGACGCGAGCGAGCGAGCCGCGTCTTCCGGCGGGCACCTGAGCATGACAAGGTCGGCGGGCGAGCCCGGCATTACCCGCCGCGGCGTAGCGGGAGCCGCTGGTTCGCCGAGGAACAGCCCGAGCGCCGCCGCGGGCGCGATCGCCTCGGCCGGCCGGTGGTCCATCGGCCGGCGCGTCGCCGCGCGCATGACCTGCCACGGGTCCGCCCCGCCGAAGGGCGCGTCGCTCCCCGCCGCCACCGCCGTTCCCGCCGTGATCAGCGAACGTAGCCGCCACAGATCGGGCAGGTCCTCAGGCGCGACGTCCGACGCGTACTGCTCGCCTCGCTCGACGACGAAGTGCGGCTGAGTGACGACCGTAAGCCCGCGCAGTTCCGGTATGGTCTCGACCGGTATCACCGCCCCATGCTCGATGCGGTCACCGGGCAGCCGGCCCGCCGCGTTCAGCGCCGCGAGCGTCAGCACGAGCTGCACGCGTGTCACGCAGTGCACCGCCACTGGCCGCCCGGCGGCGTGCGCACGCCGCAGGCTGGCCTCGAGCTCATCCAGCGGGGGCAGCGTGTCGTCGTCGAGCATGATCTTCACTGGCCCCAGGCGGACCCCGCCGCCCGGCGGCGGGACGAGGCCGGCGGGCGCCATGCAGTACACGTGCTGCGTGACCGTCCCGTCGGTCACGGCGGCCGCGAGAGCCGCGAGACCGCCGTCGGTCATGTCGGGGGTGGCGTCGGTGAAGCCGGTTATCCCCCTGGCGGCGGCGTAGGCGCTCACCGCGGTCAGATCAGGCGGCTCGCGGGGGACGCGGGCGGCGAGCCAGCGATCCAGCCGCCACAGCCTGCCGGTCGCCCGGCCGGCACCGTCGCGTTCCACGCCGGCCAGGTCGCACGCGTCGAGGCCCAGCTTGGCCACGGCCGCGGAGTTCACCATCCACAGCGCACCGCTGCGGTGCTGCACGCGGACCGGGCGATGCGCAAGCATCGCGTCAAGCATCACGCGATCAAGGGGCCCCGCGACGGACTCGTGATAGCCCACGCAGCGCAGCCACGCGTCGGCGGGCCGCGACGCGTCGGCCTCCCGCAGCCTGTCCCGCAGCCCGGCCGCGGTCCGCACCGCCGGAGGCCCGGCAGGCACGCTGCCGGCCGCGGCGGCGAGCGCCCGCAGGTGGACGTGATGGTCATGCAGGCCAGGCAGCAGGGCGCTCCCGGCAGCGTCGATGTCCTCTTCGCCCGGTGCTGCCCGCAGGCCATGCGCGCATTCGGCCACGCGCCCGCCGGTGATCCTGATGTCGGTGACCGGCAGGTCCGCCGGCCAGACCCGCGCATTCCTGATGAGCATGGTGGCAGTCAGGCTACAGCGATCTCCGATTGCGGACCGCTCCTGGCGGGCCGTTGCTTTCGTAACCCGTCACGTGAGAATATCATTCTCTATACTGAGAGGAAATATTTCATAGGGGCGGATCGCGCGGCACCTGCTAGACGCCACCACATCACCGAGTGAGGCCATGATCATGACCGATATCGATTCTCGCGACTTTTTCACGGATAACGAACTCCTCGGTGACCCGTACAGCCACCTCGCCGCCATGCGAGGCGAGTGCCCGGTCCGCCGGGAGAAGCACCACGACGTGGTGATGGTCACCGGCTACGAGGAAGCCCTTCGTATCTACAACGATGCGGAGAAGTTCTCCTCGTGCACCTCGGTGACCGGCCCGTTCCCCGGTTTCCCCGTTCCGCTCGAGGGCGATGACGTGTCCGGCCTGATCGCCGCGCACCGCGACGAGCTGCCGATGAGCGACCAGCTGCCGACCATGGACCCGCCCGCGCATACCGCCCACCGCGCGCTGCTGTCGCGGATGATCACGCCGATGCGCCTGAAGGAGAACGAGGAGTTCATGGCGCGGCAGGCCGCGAGCCAGTTCGATGAGGCGCTGGCCGGCGACCGCTGCGAGTTCATCGGCGCGTTCGCGTCGCCGTTCGTGATGCTCGTCATCGCCGACCTGCTCGGCGTGCCCGAGTCCGACCACGACGAGTTCCGGCGGGCGGTGCTCGGCAGGGGAGCGAGCGGCGTGATCGGCAGCAGCAGTGAGCGTGACACGCTGCAGCACTCGCCCCTCGAGTTCCTGTACGGCAAGTTCAGCGAGTACATCGAGGATCGCCGCAGCAGCCCGCGCGCCGACGTGCTCACCGGCCTCGCCGCCGCTGCCTTCCCCGATGGCAGCACCCCGGAAGTGATCGACGTGGTGCGCGTCGCGGCCAACCTGTTCGCCGCCGGGCAGGAGACCACGATCCGCCTGCTCAGCAACGCGGTGAAGCTGATCGCCGAGGACCGCGAGCTGCAGGCTAGGCTGCGCGCCGACCGCGGCCTGCTCCGCAACTTCATCGAGGAGACGCTGCGCTACGAGAGCCCGGTGCGCGGTGACTTCAGGCTCTCCAAGGTCCCGGTTACCGTAGGCGGCGTGGACCTGCCGGCGGGCACCACGGTCATGCTGGTCAACGCGGCCGCCAACCGCGACCCGCGGATGTTCCCCGCACCCGATGATTTCGACGCCGACCGCACGAACTCGCGGTTCCACCTCTCGTTCGGCCGCGGCATCCACATCTGCCCGGGCGCCGCGCTGGCACGCGCCGAAGCCAGGATCAGCCTGCGCCAGCTCCTCGACCGCACCAGCGGCATCTGGATCGACGAGAACAAGCACGGCCCGGCGGGCGACCGGCATTACAAGTACCTGCCGACCTTCATCCTCCGCGGGCTGACCAGGCTGCACATCGAGTTCAGCCTGCGGTGACCGCCGGGTTACCACTCGGCGGTCCCGGCCTCCTGCCCGTCATTCACCGCGTGCAGCAGGTCCGCCAGGTCGACGGCAGCCCGACCGCCGTCGCCTGGTGACACCTTGAGCAGGGTCGCCACCGGCATCTGGCTCACGAATTCCCAGATGCTGGTCTCCCCAAGGCGTCCGTCCTCCGCGCCCATGGCCTTGCCGAAGAGGTCCGCCGCGATCTGCCGGCCGCGGTGATGGGCGTACCACTCTTCGAGAGTGCTGTCCTCGTTAAGCGGTGACACCGGGACAGCCACGTCCAGGCGGATCCGCTGGGCAAGCGGCAGATCCCTGGAGGAGGAGCCGACGTGGATGCACCTGTCCCTCGGAGCCTGGCCAGTTGATGTAGGCGGGAGTGTCCGCAAGCCGGTGCGGAATGGTCTCCGCCAGCCGGCCGGCGGGTGCCGCGTGCCCGAAGACAAGATCCGCCGCGGCGCTCCCGCCTGCCTGGCCGGACCGTGATCACGAGCCTCGCCGCCGAGCGCCGCGCCGATTTCCCGCAGCAGGTCCACGTCCCAGGTCGAGCCGAGCATGGCGGCGGTCGGGAAGCAGGTGGCCGGCGCGCTGTCGGTGATGTGCGCCATGTCGCCGCCGCGCGCCATGCGCACCCCGTGCGGACCGTCGGTGAGCACCGCCGCGCGCACCACGGCGCCGCGGGGATGTACATGACGTTGCCCCAGCCCTTCTGGTCCGTCACGGGCGCGACGCTGTGGATCATGTCGCAGTGCCACCAGACCGAGTCGCCTGCCCGGACGTCGGGGATGCCGGAGAGCGCCTCGAGCAGCAGCGGGTGCCAGGTGTCGCTGGCAGGGAATGTCTGGTTGACGGTGACGCCGCACATGTCGTCGTCGGCCACGTCGTCGAGCAGGGGTACTGCGGGCTTGCGGTGCGGTGGGCGGCGTCCCATGGGTCGTTCTGTTCGACGGTGCCGTCGAACAGGTGCCGGAAGGCGCGCTGGTAGGCCTGGGTCATCCACAGGTCCAGGTTGCCCGGGTCGAGGTGGGTGCCGGGCCTCAGGCAGCCGCGCCGGCGCAGCGCGGCGCGATCCTCAGCCGTCACGGTGCCTGCCTCGATGTCGCCGTAGTCGATGACCGGCCAGACCGTGGCACCGCGCGCCTTGTCGGCGGCGATCTCCTCGACGCGGGCCCGCACCCGGGCCTCCATGACGCCGAACACCTCGCGCACCGACCGGCCCGACGCCTCGATCCTGGCGCGCAGCGCGGCCTTGATCTCGCGGATGGCGGCGGGGAGGTCATCCGGGGTGGTCTCCCAGTGCGGCAGTTCAGGCATCGCAGCTCCTTTGGAGAGGACTCCTTACTTTAGATTCGCCGTACAAGTTCCGGTATATTTGGGCAAGACTCCTACCTAGAATGTGGGGGTGACCGAGACCGGTGCTCCGCCAGCTGCCGCCGCCCGGGCCCTGACCGCAGTCAAGCCGTCGCTTGAGCTGCTGCGCGCGCTCAGCGACGAACACGTCCTGCGCGCGCTGATGGCCAGGGACCGGATGACGCGAGCCGAACTGGCCGCCTACACGGGGATCTCGAAGCCGACGGTGGGCGAGAGCGTCCGTCGGCTGGTTACGGCGGGGGTGCTCGTCGATACCGGTCAGCGCACGACCGGCCGTGGCGGGGTCGGCTCCTATTACGCTCTCGCCGACGGAGTCGGGTGCGCACTGGCGGTGAGCGTGGCGCCTGCGGGGGTCGTTGCCGAGATCGTTGACGCCAGGGGCAGCGTCCTGGCGCGGGGCGAGGCGGCAGTCGCTCGCCCGGCACGACCGCGGCAGGTGGCAAGCGCGCTGCGGCTGGCCGGCACGGAGGCCGCCAGGCAGGCGCCGTCGCCGGTCCGGCTCGCCATGATCAGCGCGGCCGATCCTGTCGACCGGGCGTCGGGGCGGCTTGTTCACCTGCCAGGCGCGCCGTTCCTGCTCGGCGAGCTCTCACCCGCCGATGCCCTGACCGAGGTGGTGCACGGACCGGTCGTGGTGGACAACGACGTCAACTGGGCCGCGCGCGCCGAACGCGACGCCGCTGGCCAGGCGTGGACGGACGTCTTCTACCTCTGCCTCGGCGAGGGGCTTGGCGGCGCGATCATCAGCGACGGCCAGGTGCGCCGGGGCCGCAGCGGCATCGCCGGCGAGGTCGCGCACGTTATCACCGTCGGCCCGGACGGCACGGCCATGCGCTTCCTCGACGTATTCGGCGCGCTCGGGCTGCGGTACCCGGAATCGACCGCCATCGACGTCGGCGCGCTCAAGGCGGCGATCGGCGACGGTACCGACTGCGGCACAGTGGTCCGAGCGCTGTCCCGGGCCATCGCCGGCGTTCTGTCGAGCGTCACCGCGCTGTGCGACCCGGAGCTCGTGGTGCTCGGCGGCCCATGGGGCGGCCGGCCGGCCGTCGTCGACGCCGTGCGCGCCGCCGCCATCGGGCTCAGGGAGCCGGTCGAGGTGCGGGCTGCCGTGGTGACCGAGCATGCGCCGCTGTCCGGCGCCCGCACAGCGGCGATCCGCGCGCTCGGTGACTCGATCGTCGACTATCGCCGCACGCTCATGCCGGGGGCCCGTCGCCCGTTAGTCAACGGGACCGAGATAGGTCCAGAGTCCGTCCATGCGGACATTGTCGCAGTGCCTCCAGAGACCAGGCTCAGGAAGCCGCGGCGGCGGAAAGCTGCCCGCCGCACGAGCTTCCGGGCGCGCCGACATCGGCTCGCTCTCGGGATAGAGCCGGTGGCCGACCCCGAGGTGCCCGCCGCGAATGAACTCGTGCCAGTACGGGTCGATGTAGCCGAGCAGCGCGTCCATGGAGGGCGGCTCGACGTGGACGTCACAGTCGATCGCGCCGGGCTTGATCGAGCTCACGCTGGCTCCCGGAACGCTTGGCTACGGTACCTGAGGCTTCCACAGATCCCTGCGACCTGCAAATTCTCCGGTCATTTTAAAGATCAAATCCATTCGCCCGACCGTCCCGTGGTCCCCGCCCCAACCAAGCCGACCCCAGTGACCTGTCGTCTGCCTTTGAATCGAATAAATGATCCTGGTAGCACTTATTGAAATACATTGATAGAACGAGCATCCTGAAGGTGACTGAGAGTGAGCGGCATGGCTCGGGCGGCATGGCTCGGGCAGCGCAGTTCAGGCAGCGCAGTTCGGGCAGTCGGCCGACGCCCGAAGCAGCGGCACCCGGAAGGGGGGTGGTTCAGGATGCGCGCGGCAAACGAAATGCCCGATGGTGCGGGTAGCGATGGCATGGGCTTCGGGAGCGTGGCGGAGGCGCTGCGGCTGGGGGAGTCGGTCGCGGGCTACCTGAACTCCCCGGCTGCCGCGGGGGTTGACGGTACCACCACGACATCTGCATCCACCGCCGGGGCTGGGACATCGAGCTCCTCCCCGACGGATCGGTCCGCGCCTACGGCCCGCAGGGCCAGGTCCTCCGCAGCCACGCACCACCCGGCACCCGAGCCGCATAACCAGCCGCGGCAGTTCCACGACGCCCTCCAAGAAGGCTGGGTATTTCTCTGGGCATCTTGACTGACGTGAAGGCTTGTCGGGTGCGGAGAGCAGACCAGGCGGTCCATCGCGGGGATAATCGCCAGTATCGCCCGCGCGGCATCTGCACCCGGTGGACCACGGCTTCGGCGTCACCATGTCTGCAGGAACCGCTGAGCCTCCCGCTGCGGCTGACACATGCCGCAGTGTCATGGAGGCGGCTGGGAAAGCTCGATTTCATCGACCTCAGCTATGATAGGAGCATGCGTGGGATGGGCGGATTCCGGACTTTGTTCGCGCACTTTGCCGAACGGCGGGGAGCTGCGGGGCGTGGTTCGTTTGACTGGACGCCCGAGGCTGAACGTATGCAGTCCGCACTGGAGATGCACGACCTCGGAGTTCAGCTGTACCGGCAGCGGATGCGCCGCGAGCACCCGGAGTCCAGCCGCGCTGAGATTGACGGCCTGGTACGCGGCTGGCTGACCGCGCCCCCGCCGGCTGGTCGGCTGCGCCTGCCGTCAAGAGAACAGGGTCATGGCTACGCCCGTTGAGTCAGCGCTCCGTAGGGCAGTCGCTGACCTGAACACGCTCAAAGCCCAGTGGGCGCTCATCGGAGGGCTTGCCATCTCCGTCCGCTCGGTCCCTAGATTCACCAAGGACCTGGACTTCGCTGTGGCCGTGGCGGGCGACTCCGAGGCCGAAGACGTTGTGCACAGGCTGGGAGGACGCGGGTACCGGCCCGTGGAGCTTCTTGAGCAGGAATATGTGAAACGTATGTCAGGAGTCCGCTTGGAACGCGGCGGCTCCGATGTCGTCGTGGATCTCCTGTTTGCCAGCTCCGGGATCGAGGGTGAAGTCGTCGCAGGCGCAACCAGGCTAGAAGTGCTTCCGCAGCTGACGGCCCCGGTTGCAACCACCGGCCATCTGATCGCTCTGAAGGTGCTCGCGGGGCGTAACCAGGACCTCACCGACCTTGAAGCCCTTATCCCCGGTGCGTCAGCCGCCGACCTTGATGTCGCCCGCAGCGCGGTGAGGCTCATCCAGGCACGAGGGTTCAACCGAGAGCAAGACGTCGTAGCCGACCTCGACAAGCTGATAGCCGACATGCGCCGTTAACGGCGCCTGCCATCCCAAAAGTGAAGTTACGGCTGCGAGCTGCTGATGGCTGCTTGCCGGGTGAGCGCGCATGAAGGTCGTCGTTGGCAAGGTCTCCGACTTCGAGAACGGCGATCGGAAGATCATCGACGTTAACGGCTAGGGCGCTGTGGCTGGTGCTGTGGCTGAGCCTGGCCTATTTCGCGCTGACTCCCGCCAACCGGGCGCCGCAGGCGCTGAACGGCATGATCGCGGGCATGGAAAACGGACAGCCAGGCTGGCTGTCCGCGATCGACCGGGGGGCGGCCTCTCTCGTGAGAGGCCAGGGGCTGGCCGCCTCGATCGTGCTCGCCATCGCGCTCGTGGTGATCGCCGTCGGTGTCTACCTGCCGAAGCCGGCCGCCAGGGCGGCTCTGGTGCTGGCCATCGTGGTGTCTGTCGTGATCTGGGTTGTCGGCGAGGGATTCGGGATGATACTCGCGGGCGGGGCGACGGACCCCAACTCGGGGCTGCTGCTCGTGCTGCTCGCATTGACCTACTGGCCGGCCAGGACCGCTGCGACCCGAGCGGAGACTGGCCCGGTCACGTCCGCTGCCGCCGAAGGAAACGTGGCCTGATGACCCCCGCCTGGATTCTGGACACACTCGCCGCCGTCATGCTCGTGGTCGCGGCGGTGAGCGCGGCGCGGCTCGCGGCGGCCAGGCACTGCAGCAGGGATCGGGCGTCATCGACACCGACGTCGCGCACCTGCTGATGGCCATCGCCATGGCGGGCATGCTCGCGCCGGGCCTCAGCACCCCCTCCCGAGCACCGCGTGGGAGGTCATCTTCGGGCTGATGACCGCCTGGTTCGCCGTCCGGGTGGTGCTGGACGCCCGGGCGAGCGGGGTCCGTGCCCTGGCCGGCGGCCACTGCGCGCTCCACCTCGTGCACAGCGCCGCCATGCTCTACACACCAGTGGATCAGCGTGCGGTCCAGGGACAGGGAGCTTGCCGCTCGTCTCGCGGCCTTCCCCACGTCCGGCCCGGGGCAGCCGCCGGCTGAGCCGGGCGCCCAGACGGCGGTCGACCTGCCGCTCGCCGCCCTTGAGCCGGACCGGCGGGCCGCGTTCGTGCCGACCCAGCTGCCCGGCTGCTCCTACGCCGAGGCCGCAGCCGTCTGCGACTGCCCGATAGGCACGATTCGCTCCCGCGTCGCGCGCACGCGAGGACCTGAACCTGATGATGGCGGACCAGGCCGAGGGCCCGCGCCGCGCAGGCAGCCATGGGCAGTGCTGAGCCATCCACGGCTGAAGGGACCTAGAGCTTGCTGCGGGCGGCTAGCTGGAAAAGCTCGGGCAGCTTGCTGTCGGCCAGGCCCGCGCCGAGCGCGATGCCCGCCCAGGCCAGCAGGGCGCCGTAGACGGCGCCGCCCGCGATGAGGGCGGGGACCCGGACCGCCTCGGCCACCGAGCCGGTGGCCCCGATGGCGATGATGACCGGGATCACGAGGATCGCCGTCGCGATCAGGCCACCGAGCCTGGCGACCACCGCTTGCATGATGAAGCCGTCCGCCTGCCGGGGCAGGGGGTTTCCGGCTCGCCGCTCCATCGGGTACGGCAGCGTGCTGGAGAAGAGGTCGCCGATCCCCAGGCCCGCGCCGGTCGCGGGCAGGCCGAGTGCCATGGCTAGCAGCCCGTTGACCGGGTGCCCGCTGATGATCGCGACGACGAGCGGGACCACGAGGATCACCGGGACGGAGATGGCGGCGACGGCGGCGTTCTGGCCCGCGAACCAGCAGCGCAGCGCGCGGCGGCCCGATAGCCCAAGCGCGTCCAGGTAGAAGGCTGGGCCGGTCATGCCGAACAGGTCACCGCGCAGCAGCCCGGTGAACGCCCCGCCGAAGCCCGCGCTGAGCAGCACGCCGATCTCGGGCTGCGTGCCGCGCAGCGAGCTGATCGACACCACGACCATGATGACGGCGGTGAGGCCCAGGTAGACCATGGAGGTGGGGTCGCGGCGCTGGTAGGCCAGCGACCGCGCGGCGACGGTGCCGGTCAGCCCGCCCCTTCGGCCGAACGGAAGGGCGCCCCCCTTGATGGTCGCGGCCTGCGTCGAGGTGTCGGCCGTCACCAGGGCGTGGCTGAGGGCGCGGGCCCAGAGCCAGCCGAGGACGACGATGATGGCGGCCACCAGGAGCAGGCGGAGCGCCGCGGCCCCGGTGTGCCCGGTCGAGGCGTCCTGGACGGCGTGCGCGGCGAGGCCAGGTGGCAGCCAGCGCAGCCAGCTGTCGACCCCGGCGAAGCTGGCGGCGGTCAGCTCATGATTGCCGACCGCCCTCGGGAGGACCTGGGTGAACACCTCATACAGCGCGAAAAGCGGGATGATCGCAAGCGCGGCCAGGTCCCGGCCCCGGCGCGAGCGCATCAGCCCGGCCAGGGCCGTCGTGACGAGCCTGGCCAGGGTGATGCAGAACAGGACCTGCAGCAGGGCGGCGATGACCGCGATGAGCACCGCGAGCGCCCCGTGCGCCAGCCCGACGGTGATGCCGAGGTCGCCGATCAGGTTGGCAAGCGGCCACGCACCGGTCGCCGAGGCCGCGAGCAGGCCGATGACCAGCGGCCCGGTGCGCAGCGGGTACAGCGCGAGGGTCGCCGGGTCCAGGGTGGAGTCGATGCCGAACGCGATCAGCGGGAGGATCACCCAGCCGAACGCGACCAGCGTGTAGGTGACCGCCGTCAGGTCCACCGCCGCGCCATTGTGCCGCAGCGCGGCGAGACCGGCGAACGTGCCGACGGCGGCGATGAGCGCGACCGTCGAGCTGAGAATGAAGGAGACCCTGGACGCGTTGGTCGCGCGCAGCGCGCCGAGCAGCAGCCGGAGCTTCAGCTGGACGAGGATCCGAGCCACGACAGTCCCTCCCCGCCCGTCCCGCGCGTGCCGACGAGGTCGATGAACGCCTGCTGCAGCGTCTTGCCGGCGCGCACCTCGTCCATGGTGCCGGTGGCCACGATGCGCCCCGCGGCGATGATCGAGACGTGGTCGCAGACCTGCTCGACGAGCTCCATCACGTGGCTGGAGAACAAGACGGTCGAGCCGGAGTCGGCGAACCGCTTGAGCAGCCGGCGGATCACGTCGGCCGACACCGGGTCCACCCCCTCAAGGGGCTCGTCGAGGAAGAGCACCCGGGGGTTGTCGATCAGGGCGCAGCCGAGGGCGGCCTTCTTCCGCATGCCGGTGGAGTAGTCGGCGACGAGGCGCTTCGCGTCGTCCTTCAGGTCCAGGACGTCGAGGAGCTGGGCCGCGCGCTGCCGGGCCTCGCCCGCCGGGAGGCCGCGCAGCCGCCCGGCGTACTCAAACAGCTCCTCGCCGGACAGCCGGTCGAACAGCCGCACCTCGGCGGGAACGACGCCGATGATGGCCTTGGCCGCGACCGGATCGGTCCAGACGCTGACGCCGTTGATCAGCACCGTCCCCATGTCGGGCCGCAGCAGGCCCGTCATCATGGACAGGGACGTAGTCTTCCCGGCGCCGTTCGGGCCGACGAGGCCGGCCAGGGATCCCTTGGCGATGTCGAGGTCGATCCCGGCGACCGCTTCCTTGCTGCCGAAGCTCTTGCGCAGCCCGCGCACCGTGATCGCCGGCGAGTCAGGCCGCCAGGGACCGGCCGCGCCGCCTCGCGCGCTTATCGCGGCGCTCGCTGGTATGCCCATGGATATCGCCCTTCCGATTGCCCAGGGAGGCGCTTCGCCGCCCGGCCGCGCCAACGGGCTTTGCCGTGAAACATGATATCACTATGATATTTTCATAATATCAGGGACGTCAACAGAAGGCGACGGAATTGGCGGTAATCCAGGCCACGGGTAACCGTCTGGAAACATCCGGCAGAGATCATGAGTGATGGAAACGCGCCAGATCCTGGAATCGATGCCCACGGGGGATGCGCCGTGACGATGCTGGATTCCGGCGTTCTCCAGGCGCCGCGCCTCGATCACCTCGGGCTGGACCTTGACGCCGCCGAGCGCGTCACCTACGTCCTCGAGCAGAGCTTCCGCTATGAATACGACTCGCCAGCGGAATCACTCCGGCAGCGGCTGGTCGTCGTGCCGCCGCCTCGCCACGGGGACCAGTACCGGCGCGCGCACCAGCTCGAGGTACACGGTGTCCCGGCACGGCGCTACGTGCGCCGGGACGTGAATGGCAACGTTGTCGCCTGGCTGCATGCCGAGCGCGTCACGCATGCCATTGAGTTCCGTCTCGCAGCCGTGATTGAACGGGTGCGAGCCGACGGGCCCGCCCTGCTTCCGGCTGCGGCCCTGCGCAGCCCGCACCTGCTACGGCCCACCCGGCTCACCGCAGCCGACGACCGGCTGCGCGCGCTAGCCGTCGGCCTGGGCGGGCATGACGACACCCCGTTGGAAAGCGCCCAGCGGATCTGTGACGCTGTCCACGCCGCGCTCACCTATGAGTACGGCGCCACATCGGTGCGGACCACGGCCGCCGAAGCCCTGGCCGCCGGCCGCGGCGTCTGCCAGGATTCCGCGCATGTGATGCTCGCGCTCTGTCACCTGCTCAAGCTCCCCGCGCGGTACGTATCGGGTCATCTCCTGGGGCAGGGAGGCACCCATGCCTGGGTCGAGGTCGTGGTGCCGAGGGCGGATGAGGCCATGGCCGTCGCGTTCGACCCGTGCAACGGCCGCCGGGCGGGCGCCGGTTACGTCACCGTCGCGACCGGCCGGGACTACTCCGACGTGGCGCCCGCATCGGGTTCCTACACCGGCACGTCACGTGGCCGGCTCACCACCGACCGCCGGGTCGGCGTCGTGGCCGTTGCCTAACCCGGCTTCGGGACCTCCGGATCAGGCTTGCGGGCGAGAACGACAGGGACAAGGCCCGCTTCGGTGGTCAGCCGCCACCGCCCGGTGTTCGACGCGAAGATGTCGTCGTGCACCTCGATCACCAGGTCGACCGGGGCGGAGTACCGGCGCCAGGAGAGCGCGGCAGGAACGTCGATGATCCGGACCCACAGCCCGTCCATTAGCTCGGGCCTGGCCCGCCTGGGATCGGCGAGCTGATGCAGCAGCGGATCGTCGACCGGGCGCCGGTAGGCACGGAACTCGCTGGTCAGGTCCCGGCTGAGCAGGTCGGTCCGGAGCACGGCGCCGGCCTGCGCATCGACGGTTATCAACTCGCGCACGGTGAGCAGGTCATTGGGGATGAACCTGTCATTCGGGCGGGAAAGACCGTTGTAGAGCGCATAGCCACGCGGTCCGCCCGCGTCCTCGGCGAGCAGACAGCGCAACGGGCTCGCACCATGCCGGCGATCCACGGGATCGTAAACCGCCCGCCGCCTCCGACGCCCAGAGCACCGCGGGCGGCTCGCCGCGGCCGCGGACATCGCTGAACTGGCGGCGCATGATGCTGCTCAGCACGCCGCGCGGCCGGTGATCGGCCGGATCGGGTACGGCTGATCAGCGCCGTGGCTGCCAAACTCTGTCATATATGCCTCAGTACCCTGCACCGTGCCCGCGCCACCGTGCGCGCCGAGCTCACCCCGAACGGGGGTGGCGCTGCTGAGGGGCTGTCCCACCTGCTTGGCGACTCACTCCGCGGGAGAAATAGCTCAGGCCGGGCTCGGTGAAACCACGGTCCGTTCGGGGGAAAATCTTTAAATTCCTTCTTCCGAACGGACCGTGGGTGACTCTTCTCCCGTAAGGGTTCTTCGTCGCCCTTCCAGCAGCCGTACCCCGTGACGTCGGTGAACGGGCCACGACAGGTACACCGAGAAAACGCCAGGCGCTGCCGGTATCGTGATGGGCCAGCCGATCCCGGCCGTGCCCCGGATGCTGAGATGCGAGCCCTGCGGAGGAATGTCATGGCCGACAACCCGGTACCGGACGGCGTGCGAATCCGGCCGATGCTGGCTGCTGATGCCGGGGCGGTGCTGGCGATCTACCAGGAGGGCTTGGACACCGGGCAGGCGAGCTTCGAGACCGAGGCGCCGGGCTGGGATGCTTTCGACGCGGCGAAGCTCAGGCAGCACCGGTATGTCGCGGTCGATGCCGCGAGCGGGCAGGTTCTCGGCTGGGTGGCCGTCTCGCCGGTCTCATCGCGGGCGGTGTACGCCGGGGTGGTCGAGCACAGCGTCTACGTCGGTCCCGGTCAGCGCCGCCGGGGAGTCGGCGCGGCGCTGCTGCGGGCGCTGATCGAATCATCGGAGGCGGCCGGGATCTGGACGATCCAGAGCGGCGTTTTCCCGGAGAATGCCGCGAGCCTGCGACTGCACCAGGAGGCGGGGTTCCGGGTGGTGGGCGTGCGGGAACGGGTCGGCCGGCATCACGGCGTGTGGCGGGATACGGTCCTGATCGAGCGGCGAAGCGGCACGGCAGGCACGGGGTGACGCCGGGGCCGCGCAGGGGCTTTCAGTCGGCGGGCGCGCGCAGGGTTTCGCTGAGCGCGAGCAGGGCGGGCACCACCCGGTAGTAGGCCCACTTGCCGCGCTGCTCGCGGGTGACGAGCCTGGCTTCGGCGAGCTGTTTCATGTGGTGGGAGACGGTGGGCTGGGCAAGGCCGACGGGGGCGGTGAGGTCGCAGATGCAGGCCTCGCCGCCGTCGGCGGCGGCGATCAGCGACAGCAGCCGGACCCGGCCACAGTCCTGGACGAGGTGACGACGTTCGTCGAGCTGGCCAAGGACGGCGCCTACATGGCCGGGGACCGCCGGGTCCACCACACCGAGCGGTCTAAGTGGCGGCACACGTTCCGCCGTCTGGTGGCCGACGCGCTGGCGGCGCTCCAGGCCGACGACCCCTCGCCGCCTGGCATGAGATGCTCCTCGATCGGTTCGCGGGCTCGCCCGAGGATCCCTTGCTTGACCGGCTTGCCGCGAGCCCGGCGCTGGCCGGGCCGGAACTCTCCTTCCTCGGCGCGCAAATCGCGGAGCGTCGCGGTGATGTCGCCCAGGCGGCCAGGTTGGTCACCGAGTGCTTGAAGGAGTTGCCCGGCAGCCAGGAGTACCAGGACTTCGCCGTGGAAGTCGGCGCGGAACTGCCGCCCCGTGCCCACGCAGGGGATGCCGGGGAAGGTCGCGTGGCAGGGTCACCACCGGAGTCGACCCTGCCGACCAGCGATCCGCAGGCCGCGGCCGCCGAACTCGAACGGTGCGCCACCCGGCTGGGTCACGTCGGCGCCATGGTCCACGGGCGGACCGGCCAACGCCCGCTGGACGACCACGCCTATGACGACCTGTTCGCCACCGCGGCCTGGATCCGCTGGTCGACCTCGGCCTGGCGACGTTCGGCTGGGGCTGGCGCACCGCATGCCGCCCGATGAGCTCGAGGTTCTCCCGGCCGGTGAGCAGCTCGTCAACGGTGGCGTACTGGCCCGCGAGCCCGATCACCGACCGGATCGCCGTTCGGGCCGGGGAGGGCCAGGACGTCGCCCTGCTTGACGCTGAACGACACGTCATTCAGCGCCAGCGTGCCGGCGAATCGCTTCGTCACGCCCTCAACTTCAACCGCGGCATTCATGGTCAGTCGTGTTCCTTGCCGCGGATCACGACAACGGGGCAGTGCGCGTGCTGCACGCAGCGCTGGCTGACCGAGCCGAGCAGCGCCTCGGCAAAACCGCCATGTCCGCGGCTGCCCACCACCAGGAGGTCGGCGCCGTCGCAGGCATCGAGCAGCACCTGCGCGGGAATGCCCTCGACGACGCGGGCGCGCACGGGGACGGCGCTGCCTGGCGCGACGGCGCTGCTGATCGCGTCGGCGATGGTCTTCTCCGCGTTGTCCCTGAAGTCGAAGGTTCCCTCCATGCCCGTTGGCGCCCATCCGTAGCCGCCGGCGGCGGCCGGGTACTGCCACGCGATCACGGCGTCCACCGCCGCGCCGGTGAGCGTGGCCTGCCGGATGGCCCAGCGCAGGGCGCCCAGGGACGAGAACGAGCCGTCGACTCCCGCCACGATGCGGGGTCCCGTATGGTCTTCTTGTCCTGACATCAGCTGCTCCCTGGGCTCGGTCTTGGCTGGTTCCCCTGTATTTTCCGGAGGACGGGATATCGGTAAGCAATCTCCATGCGATGAATCCGCTAATCCACTCATTTAGCCACGGCGAAATGACGCGTGCGGCAGTCAGCAATGTTGGGTAAAGCGCGGAGAGAAAATTCTTCCTGGGTTTCACCGTCTTCCGGCTCGCGGTGCCATCGCTGCGCATAAGAAAAAATCCGTACCCTGGCTGTGCAGCCGCGAATATTACGCGTGTGCGATTTGCCCAGGTCCGGAGCGATTCCTACTCACAGTACTACATTTTCCGAATTATCGCGCGAACGCTTTTACATCGGATGCGATCGGGAAGTTGCGTTGGGACGTGGTCCACCCCGGCGTAGTGTTTCAGGCGGGAGTCGGGGGAATTAGCCGCTTGGCCCGGGCCGCGTCTTGCTGCTGAGGAAGGCGGGTCCCTGGTGAGCGCGTGTTTGAGTGCCCGCGAACGCGCCGGCTCTGCTGTGGCCGCGTCTGGCGGGCGGCGCGGATGACGCCCACCCGGCGGCTTGGCCGGGTCTGGGGGCTGGTCGCGGAGCAG
>Ga0066797_1000231_pt1 | contig 17159 bp, 16 predicted proteins | sample PersoiDNA2013193_FD_76335 | JGI IMG/M metagenome (GOLD analysis project Ga0066797, IMG submission 76335) | Permafrost soil microbial communities from the Arctic, to analyse light accelerated degradation of dissolved organic matter (DOM) -... | ecosystem: Environmental > Terrestrial > Soil >... | reverse complement strand
GTCGGCTGGTGGGTGTTCTACGTCGGTGCGGCCCTCGGCGTGATCGGCCTGGTCGGCTGGGTCTTCGAGTTCTCCCGTGGCCAGCACGCCCACTGAACAGGGCGGACGCACGACCCACGAACGAGCAGAGGCCCCGGCAGCATTCGCTGCCGGGGCCTCTGGCGTCACCGGCGGGATGGCCGCCAGGGGATTCGTTCAGGCCGGGACGATGAGGCCCGCGGTCCGGGTGCGCGCGCTGGTGAACCGCTCCTGGACGTCCGCCCAGTTCACGACGTTCCACCACGCCTTGACGTAGTCGGCCTTGACGTTCCGGTACTGCAGGTAGAACGCGTGCTCCCACATGTCGAGCAGCAACAGCGGCACCGTGCCCACGGCCATGTTGCCCTGGTGGTCGTACAGCTGCTCGATGACGAGCTTCTGACCGATCGACTCCCAGGCCAGGATCGACCAGCCGGAACCCTGGATGCCCAGGGCGGCGGCGCCGAAGTGCGCCCGGAAGGCGTCGAAGGACCCGAAGAACTCGTCGATCGCCGCCGCCAGCTCACCCACCGGCTTGTCGCCACCGTTCGGCGACATGTTCGTCCAGAACACCGAGTGGTTGACATGGCCGGCGAGGTTGAACGCCAGGTTCTTCTGCAGCAGGTTGACGGTACCCAGCGTGTTCGCGGAGCGGGCCTCGGCGAGCTGCTCGAGGGCGGTGTTCGTTCCCGCCACGTACGCCTGGTGGTGCTTCGAGTGGTGCAGCTCCATGATCTGGCCCGAGATGCTCGGCTCAAGGTCCCCGTAGTCGTACGGGAGATCGGGGAGGGTGTAGTCAGCCATGCGTGATGTCTCCTGGTTCTGCCGCCGGAGCGGCGTCGTCGTCGTGCACACTCAACCAAGGAAGACGGCACCCTCCGGTGCCGTGATCCAGAGAGACCAACATACGTCGGGTCTACTGGTCCTGCGAGGCGTGTTCGGCAGGTGAAACGGCGCCCTCGATCTCCGCATTCCCGGTAACCGCATCGAGCGCGTCGTGACCGCCGTGAGCGTCCGCGGCGGCCAGCTCGGCCGGGGTGACGGGTTCCACCCGGTCCTGGTAGAAGAACTGCGAGACCCGCTGCCGGATGCGGTCCTTGCGGTACCCGCGGCGGAGCACGCCACGGGAGTTGGTCTCCGGGGCGATCTGCAGCGGGCGACTCGGTTCGTGCTGCACCCTCAGCCACCGCTCGTCCGCGCTGAGCGGCTTGTGCACCTCGACGTACTCGCCATCGGCGAAGCGCAGGATGCGCCCCGTCTCGTGGCCGTGCAGCACGAGCTCACGGTCCTTGCGCTGCAGGCCCAGGCACAGGCGTTTGGTGAGCCAGAACGCCAGGATCGGGCCGAGGATGATGAACACCCGGAAGAACTTGGTGATGTCGTTGATCGACAGGTGGAAGTGGGTGGCGATCACGTCGTTCGATCCGGCCAGCGCGAGCACCAAGAAGGACACGATCAGCGCGACACCGATGCCGGTCCGGACCGGGGCGTTCCGGGGCCGTTCGAGCACGTGGTGCTCACGCTTGTCGCCGGTGGCCCAGCTCTCGATGAACGGGTAGAGCGCGAGGGCCGTGAACAGGATGCCGGGGATGATGACGCCCGGGATGAGGATGTTGAACGACCAGGTGAAGCCACCCAGCTCGAACTCGGTCCAGCCCGGCACGAGGCGCAGCCCGCCCTCGAGGAACAGCATGTACCAGTCCGGTTGGGCGCCCGCGGAGACCGGGGACGGGTCGTACGGCCCGAAGCTCCAGATCGGGTTGATCGTGAAGGTCGCCGCGAGCAGCGCGGTCACCGCGAAGACGATGAAGAAGAAGCCGCCGGCCTTGGCGACGTAGACCGGGAACAGTGGGAAGCCGACGACGTTCCGGTCCGAGCGTCCAGGACCCGGGTACTGGGTGTGCTTGTGCAGCACGACAAGCAGCAGGTGCAGGCCGACGAGCGCCAGGATGAGCCCGGGGATCAGCAGGACGTGCACCGTGAACAGCCGCGGGATCAACGCGTCGCCCGGGAACTGACCTCCGAACAGCAGGTACGAGGCATAGGAGCCGATCACCGGGATCGAACGTGCCACGCCGTCGGCGATCCGCAGGCCGTTGCCGGAGAGCACGTCGTCGGGCAGCGAGTAGCCCGAGAAGCCGGCCAGCAGGCCCAGGGTGAGCAGCACGGAGCCCACCACCCAGTTGATCTCGCGAGGCTTGCGGAACGCGCCGGTGAAGAACACCCGGAACATGTGCGTGACGATCGAGGCCATGAACAGCAGTGCGGCCCAGTGATGGATCTGCCGCATCAGCAGGCCGCCGCGGACCTCGAACGAGAGGTCCAGGGTGGACTTGAACGCCTCGGACATCTGGACGCCGTGCATCGTCGCGAAGGAGCCGGTGTAGGTCGTCTGGTTCATGCTCGGAACGAAGAACATCGCGAGAAATACGCCGGAGATCAGCAGCACCACGAACGAGTAGAGCGCCATCTCGCCGAGCAGGAAGGACCAGTGGTCCGGGAAGATCTTCCGGGCGATGCTCTTCACCGCGACGCCGATGCCGGTGCGCCGGTCGAGGTAGTCGGCCGTTCCGCCGGCCAGTCGCTGCGTCGCGCTCACTTGAGACGCTCCCAGTAGCTCGGGCCGATCGGTTCGTGGAAGTCGCTCTGCGCCACCAGGTAGCCCTCGGCGTCCACCGCGATGGGCAGCTGGGGGAGCGGACGGCGAGCCGGACCGAAGACGACCTTCGCGCCGTTCGAGACGTCGAAGGTGGACTGGTGGCACGGGCACAGCAGGTGGTGCGTCTGCTGCTCGTACAACGCGACAGGACAGCCCACGTGGGTGCAGATCTTCGAGTACGCGACGATGCCGTAGTACGACCAGCTCTTCTTCTCCGGCGCCTCGTTGAGGTCGCGCGGGTCGAGCCTGATCAGCAGGACGACGGCCTTCGCCTTCTCCTCGAGCGGGTGCGCCTCCGCCTCGAGACCCTCGGGGATCACGTGGAAGACGGAGCCGATCGTGACATCGGTGGCCTTGATCGCGGTGCCGCTGGGATCGCGCGCGAGGCGGCGCCCGGCCCGCCAGATCGTGTGCCGGAACTTGTTCGTGTCCCAGTCGCCGCCGACGTTGCCGATCAGCGGGACCGCGATCGACAGGGGCAGCAAGCCGATGGCGCCGATCAGAGCGCCCTTGAGCAGGCCCCGACGGCCTACCCCGACGCCCGAGTCGGCGGCGACCGCCTTGAGCGCCGCTATCGCGCCGGCACGGTCGGCGTCGATGCTGCGCTGGGGGTGGCGCTCCTCGACCCGCTCGTGGTCGGACATCAGCGTCTTCGCCCAGTGCACCGCGCCAAGGCCGACACCGAGCATGCCGAGCGAGAGGCTCAGGCCGAGCAGCAGGTTGGAGAGCCGGATGCTGCTGACGCTCTGGCCCGGCGGCACCAGGAAGTAGGCGAGCAGGAATCCGATCGTGCCCAGCGCGGACAGGCCGAAGAGCACGGCCACCTGACGTTCGGCACGCTTCGCGGCCGCCGGGTCACGGTCCGCGAGGCGGTCCCGGTGCTCCGGGAGACCCGGATCCGCGAACCGCGCGGGGTACTTTTCCCCGTCGGTGCCGACGACGAGGTCCTTCGAGGAGTCGTCCGCGTTCACGAGGACTTGGCCCCCAACCACACGGCCGCGCCGATCAGCAGACCGAGTCCGACAACCCACACCCAGAGACCCTCGCTGACCGGTCCGATCGACCCGAGGTCCGTTCCGCCCGGCGATCCCTCGCGCTGCGCGACGAGGTACGCGATCACGTCTCGCTTTTCCGCCGCGCTCAGGTTGGCATTGTTGAACACGGGCATCGACTGCGGGCCGGTCAGCATCGCCTCGAAGATGTGGGTGGGCGTGGTCGTCCACAACGCCGGCGCGAACTTGCCCTGGGAGAGCGCGCCGCCGCCGCCGACGGCGTTGTGGCACATCGCGCAGTTGGTGCGGAACAGGGCCATGCCGTTCGCGGCGTTGCCGAGCGTCGGGTCGACCTGTTCCACCGTCGGGACCGCGGGGCCCGCGCCGAGCGAGGCCACGTAGGCGGCGAGCTGGTCGATCTGTTGCTGGTCGAACTGAACCGGCTTCGTGAGCGCCTGCGGGCCGCTGGCCTTCATCGGCATCCGGCCGGTCCCGACCTGGAAGTCGACGGCGGCGGCGCCGACCCCGATCAGCGCTGGGGCATTGCGGCTGCCCGAGGCGTTCGGGCCGTGGCAGGTGGCGCAGTTCGCCCGGAAGAGCTGGGACCCGGCGGCGATGTCATCGGCGGTCGGTGCGGCGGCAGCGGCCGGCCCGCCAGTCAGCGCCGCGTAGCCGCTGCCGATCGCCAGCAGCGCGAGCAGCAGCAGCGCAACCGGCGCGAACCGGTGGTACCGGTGGGCCCCAAGTGCCTTCACGAAGGATCCTCGTCTCGGGTGTGGGCTCAGGAGTGGATCGGGACGGGTCAGCGGATGAGGTAGATCACGCCGAACAGCGCGATCCACACCACGTCCACGAAGTGCCAGTAGTACGAGGTGACGATTGCCGTCGTCGCCTCATGGTGGCCGAACCGCTTGGCGGAGAACGAACGGCCAAGCAAGAACAGGAACGCGATGAGACCACCGATCACGTGCAGACCGTGGAAGCCGGTGGTGAGGTAGAAGACCGAGCCGTAGGGGCTGGAGGAGATCGTCAGGCCCTTTCCGATCAGCGACGCGTACTCGAACACCTGGCCGCCGATGAAGGTGGCACCCATCACGTAGGCCAGCGTGATCCATTCCTGCATGCCCCACAGCTGAGGCTTGAACAGGGAGCCGCTTCGGCGCGGCTGGAACCGCTCTGCGGCCCAGACGCCCATCTGGCATGCGACGGAGCTCAGCACGAGCACCATGGTGTTGGCCGCGGCGTAGCCCAGGTTGAGCTTTGGGGTCTGGTGCGCCCACTCTGCGGGCACCGTCGCCCGGATCGTGAAGTACATGGCGAAGAGGCCGGCGAAGAACATCAGCTCGCTGGCGAGCCACACGATCGTGCCGACCGAGACGGGGTTCGGTCGCATGACGCTCAAGTGCGGTTGTGCGCTGGTGGCAGCGGTGGCGATCGGCACGCGCCCCATTATTGCCGAACAGGTAGTTGATTCCGCCACTTGTCTCAGTACGGCGGCGCGGCGGCGGGTGCCGAGTGCGTGGCCCGGTCGCGCACCCGGCACCCACCGCCGTGGGACGGCGGGTTCGATGCGGCACGTCGGGTCCGGAAGCATGCCAAGATTCGACCAGGAGATCGCAAGCGGCAGCCTGCCGCGGGTGCGGCTGTCGTACGAGAGAACCGGTGAGAACCACGATGACGACGACCGACAGCTGGGATGCTGCCGCCGGGGCCGGACCGCGCGCCCCGCGGGTCCTGCTGTTCAGCGACGACGTGGGCACGCGCGACCAGGTGCAGCTGGCGGTCGGACGGCAAATCGCGCCGGGTGCGCCCGATATCGACTGGGTGCAGGCCGCGACGCACGACGGTGTCGTCGAGCGCGTGTCGAACGAGCACTTCGACCTGCTGATCCTGGACGGGGAGGCGGCGAAGTCGGGCGGCATGGGTCTGTGCCGGCAGCTCAAGGATGAGGTCTTCGAGTGCCCGCGGGTGCTGCTGCTGATCGCGCGCGAGCAGGACGCGTGGCTCGCCTCATGGTGCAACGCAGACGCGGTGGCGGCGCAACCGGTCGACCCGATCGCCCTGCAGCGCACGGTGGCCGATCTACTCTCCGGCCGGGTCGTTGCGTGACCTCGCCGACCTGGTCGGACCTGCTCACCACGCTGCTCTCCGGAGCGGACCTGAGCGGTGCGGAGACCGCTTGGGCGATGGGCGAGGTGATGACCGGGCAGGCCTCGCCAGCCCAGGTCGCCGGATTCCTGGTCGCGCTGCGCGCCAAGGGGGAGACGGTCGCCGAGCTCACCGCGCTGGCGGACACCATGCTCGAACACGCGGTGCGCATCGAGGTGCCGGGCCGCACTCTCGACATCGTCGGGTCGGGTGGTGACCGCGCGCACACCGTGAACGTCTCCACCATGGCGGCGATCGTCATCGCCGGGACTGGCCTACGGGTCGTCAAGCACGGCAACCGGGCGTCGTCCTCCTCCTCGGGGTCGGCCGATGTCCTCGAGGCGCTCGGGATCCGGCTGGACCAGCCGGTCGAGCGTGTCGTCTCGCTCGCGACCGAGGTCGGGATCACGTTCTGCTTCGCGCAGGTCTTCCACCCGTCGATGCGGCACGCCGCAGCTGCGCGCCGCGAGCTCGGGGTGGCCACCACGTTCAACTTCCTCGGCCCGCTCACCAACCCGGCCCAGCCGGCTTCGACAGCGGTGGGTGTCGCCGATCTGCGGATGGCGCCACTGGTCGCCGGGGTGTTCGCCGCGCGAGGCACCAATGCGCTGGTTTTCCGCGGCCTGGACGGTCTCGACGAGCTCTCGTCGACGGCGCCGGCGCAGGTCTGGGAGGTGCGCGGCGGTCTGGTCACCGAGCACGTGCTGGATGCCGTCGCTGACCTTGGGCTGCCTGCGCGCCGGCTCGAGGAGCTGCGCGGTGCGGATGCTGCCTACAACGCCGGCGTCGCGCGGCAGGTGCTGGCCGGTGCGGACGGTGCCGCTCGGGAGATCGTGCTGCTGAATGCTGCTGCCGGGATCGTCGCCGACGGGACGCTCGAGGGCACCGCCGCGGGTTCGCTCGTCGCGCGGCTGCGGGCCGGTCTCGACCACGCCACCCGGTCGGTGGACTCCGGGGCGGCGGCCGCCGTGCTGGAACGCTGGCGGGCCGCTTCGGCCTGAAGCGCCGCTTGCTCAGTCGTCGAGACCGAGGTCGAACGCCTGCTCCAGGTCGTGCTTGGAGTAGGCCCGGAAGGCGATGTAGGTCTGGGTGTGCAGCACTCCGTCGACCTTGCTGACCTGGTCGGCGATGACCTCGGCCAGCTGGTCGTGCTGACGGACCCGGACCAGGGCGATCAGGTCGACCTCTCCGGTGACGGAGTAGACCTCTGAGACGCCCTCGATCTCGGCGACGGCCGCGGCCACCTCCGGGATCTGGTTCGCCTCGGTGTCGATCAAGACGATCGCGGTGAGCATGGTGTCCTCCTCGTCGGCGTGCAGGGCCGCACACCCTTCATTATGCCGCTCCGGTACTCGCGACCTGCTGGGCACCCTGCGCGTCGACCCGCTGCTGCACGAGTTCGGTGGTGCTGCCCAGGTCCAGATGTGCCTGTGCACCGCGTACCGGGCAGCACCACCCTGCCGCACCGTCGATCGACACCAGGCGGACCCCAGGGGAGTCGAGCCACGCGAGCAGCAGGTCGGCTTCCTCCGGGTGGGCCGCCGTGGCCGGTGCGACGGAGGGCTCGACCTGTTCGGAGCACGCACGCAGGGCCTCGATCGAGACCGTCGGGTCGGCGCCCGGTTCCACCGTCGAGGTGGCCGCGAGACGGCCGTGCCGGACGATCACGATCTCCCAGCCACCGCCGTCGGCGCGTCGCGCGGCGACCAGCTCCGGGCAGTTCGCGAGCGGTCGGTACCGCTGCGCCCGAGCCGCGCCGCGGAGGAAGGCGGACAGACGATCGCGCACCGCCGCGGAATCCTCGTAGCGCTGCTGGGCCGAGAGCGTCGCGATGCGCTCGGCGAGACTGCGCACGACCGGCCGCGCGTCCACGGTCATCGCCGAACGCACCGCCTGGACGATCTCGGTGTACCCGGCGCGATCCTGGCCGCCGACGCACGGTGCGCCGCACGCGCCGATGTCGGCGAGCACGCAAGCCCCGCGGCTCCCGGTCGGCACGAGCGGCAGGCGGGTGTGGCACTGTCGGATCGGGAATGCCTCGTGCAGGGCCTCGATCGCGGCTTCGGCCGCGGCGCGCGAGCCGAACGGCCCGATGTGCGCCTCCGCGCCGTCGACGCCCTCGGACCGGACCTCCCGGACGACGGAGAGGCGCGGGTACGGCTCGACCGTGAGCCTGACCCACGGCATCCGCTCCGGGCGTCGTGACCGTCGGTTGTACCGCGGGTCGTGCTCGGCGATGAGCCGGAGTTCGCGCACCCGGGACTCGAGCACGGTTCCGCACACGACGGGGGTCACCACCTCGGCGAAGCCGACCATCTCGTTGATCTTGAGCGCTGCTCGGCGCGAGTGAAGTAGCTGCGCACCCGGTTGCGGATGTTCACCGAGGTGCCGACGTAGAGCACCTTGCCGCGCGCGTCCTTGAACAGATACACGCCCGGCTGGTCGGGCAGGCCGTCGGCCAGGTGCCGCTTGCGCCGGCGCGACGCCGGCACCGGGTCGGTGGCCGAGGCGAGGTCCTCGAGGTGCGTGATGCCGAGCGGTGCGAGGCGACCGAGCAGAGCGTGCAGCACGTCGACCGTGGCGCGCGCGTCGGCCAGAGCACGGTGCGACGGGCTCGTCGACGTGTGGAAGAGGGCGGCGAGCGTCGCGAGCTTGTGGTTGGGAACCTCGTCGCGGGTCACCGCCCGCCGGGCCAGCGCGACGGTGTCGAGCACCTGGGCTCCCGGCCAGGGGTAGTCGAGCGAGCGCGCCGCGGCCTTGAGGAACCCGATGTCGAACGGAGCGTTGTGCGCCACCAGGACCGCCCCGTGCGCGAACTCCAGGAAACTCGGCAGGACCTGCTCGATCGGCGGTGCCCCGGCGACCATCGAGGTGGTGATCCCGGTCAGAGCGGAGATGAAGGCGGGGACCGGCGCGCCCGGGTTGACCAACGTCTGGAACTCGCCCAGGACCGCACCGCCGCGCACCTTGACCGCGCCGACCTCGGTGATCGCGCCACCGTTCGGCGACCCGCCGGTGGTCTCGAGGTCGACGACGACGAACGTCACCTCGGACAGGGGTGTGCCGAGTTCGTCGAGTCCGAGCTGGACCGGTGCACCGTCCGTGGGCGGTGACTCGCCACGGCGGAGCACCCGGTCGGAACGCATGCGATGACGGTATCCCGGCCCGCTGACAGGCTCGGAATTCCGCGCCTCCGACGGCGTCGTCCGGGCGCCGGACGTCGTCGGACCTAGGCTGGGGCGATGGCTGACGAGCGGGACGCACCGGCGGGGGAGTCGGTCCCCGATGTGGTGCGCCAGGCGCTGCTCGGGGTGGCCGCGCAAGTGCTCGGCCCGATGCCGCCGGCGGACGTGCCGGCCGCGCTGCGCCAGGTGCAGCGGTTCGCGAACCAACGGCGCGCGACGGCGGGGGCCGCGCCGCTGTGGGCCGCGCTGACCGCGGACAATGCCTTCCGATCGCGCGTCGCCGGGGTCTGGAGCCAGACCCGTCCGGAGCTTGCCGAGCGCCTCGCAGCCGAGGACTGGGCCGAGCCGGAGGACCTGGACGGTGCCATCGAGTGGGCGGTGGGGGCATTCCTGACCCGGCCGAGCGGCTGGCAGCAGCGGGTGGCGGCCGTGGTTCCGCTGCTGGCCGCGCGGGACGCCCACCGTTCGGCTGTCGAACGGGATGCTAATGACCTCGATCGGCGGCACCGGCTCGAAGCGGAGCGCACCCGGCTGGGTGCGGACCTCGCGGAGGCTCGTGCCCACGCCGCGGCGGCGCGAGCGGAGGTCCAGAACCTGCAGCGCGAGGCGCGGCGGCTTCGGTCCGACGCCGACCGGGCGAGGCACGAGGCACGCACCGCGGCCGAGAAGGCGGCCGCGAGCATCGAGGCGGCCACCGAGGTGCGGCGTTCCGAGGAGGCCGACCTGGCCCGACAGGCCCTCGAGGTCCGGATCGCGAGCGCGGAACTGGATTCGGCGCGCGCCGTCGTCCAGGCCGGGCGCGAGCTGGCCACCACCCGGGTCCGGCTGCTCCTCGACACGATCGTCGACGCCGCGTCCTCGCTGCGACGAGAGCTCGCCCTCCCGCCGAGCGCCGCGCTGCCGGCCGATCTGGTGGTACCCGAACGCGCCGAGGTCGCGTCGGTCCGCACCTCGCGCGGCCGCTCGGCGGCGGACCCGGCGCTGCTGGAGGAGCTGCTCTCGCTTCCCCGCGCGCACCTGATCGTCGACGGCTACAACGTCACGAAGCTCGGCTACCCGCGGCTGACCCTCGAGGAGCAGCGGCGCCGTCTCGTCGAGGCGCTCGCAAGCATCGCGACGCGCACCGGCACCGAGGTGACGTGCTGCTTCGACGGCCAGCTGCTCGGTTGGATGCCGTCGGCGTCCTCGCGCACGGTCCGGGTGCTCTTCTCGGCAGGGGAGATCGCCGACGACCTGATCCGCCGCTTGGTTCGTGCCGAACCGAGCGGCCGCCCGTTGATCGTGGTCAGCAGCGACCGCGAGGTCTCGACGGACGTCCAGGCGATGGGCGCCTACTCGGTGCCGTCGGCCACCCTGTTGGTACGCCTCGGCCGCGGGTAGCTGTTCGGTTGTCGGTGGTCGTCCCTAGCGTGACAACCATGATGATCGACTGTGACACGTGCACGGTCCGCGGCGCCGCCTGCGGCGACTGCATAGTGACCTTCCTGACCATCCCCGTGCGTGCCGGTCCGGTCGACCTGGACGAGGCGGAGCGGACCGCGATCGGCGTGCTGGCCGACTCCGGTCTCGTCCCTCCGCTGCGCCTGGTGCACGCCGGGTAGAGCGCCGCGCCGCGCCGAGCCGCGCCACGCCGGGTAGAGCGCCGCGCCGAGAACTGGGCCCGGCGCACCCGGGTCACTCGCTCGGCTTCGCCCCGGCGTAGAGCGCGTCGACCGTGCTCGCGAAGTCGTGCAGCACCTCGGCCCGCTTCACCTTGAGCGACGGCGTGAGGTAGCCGTTCTCGATCGTGAAGTCCGAGGTCAGCACCATGATCTTCTTGATCCCCTCGGCGCGCGAGACCGCGCGGTTCGTTCTCTCAACCGCCCGATCGAGCGAGGTCAGGACGAACGGATCGGTGCTCGCCGCCACCACGTCCAGCTCGGGTCGGCCGTGCGCCCGCAGCCAGCCGGGCAGGCTCTCCGCGTCGAGCGTGACGAGTGCGCCGATGAACGGCCGCTGATCGCCGACGACGACGCACTGGCTCACCAAGGGGTGCCCGCGCAGCCGGTCCTCGAGGACCGCTGGTGCGACGTTCTTGCCCGCTGAGGTGACGATCATCTCCTTCTTGCGACCGGTGATCCGTACCATCCCGGCGTCGTCGATCGAGCCGATGTCGCCGGTGCGGAACCAACCGTTCACGAAGGCGTCCTCGGTCGCCTTGGGGTTGTTGTGGTAACCGCGGAACACGTGCCGCCCCTGCACCAGCAGCTCGCCGTCCTCAGCCACCCGCAGCGCGGAGCCCGGCATCGGCGGTCCGACCGTGCCGATCAGGGTCCTGGCGGGGGTGTTGACCGCGGCCGGCGCGGTCGTCTCGGTCAGTCCGTAGCCCTCGAGCACGTGCAGCCCGATGCCCCGGTAGAAGTGCCCCAGTCGTTCGCCGAGCGGGGCGCCACCTGAGACGGCCCACTTCGTCTTCCCGCCGAGCGCCGCCCGGAGTTTGCCGTAGACGAGGACCCCGGCCACCCCATGGGCTATTCGCAGGGCCAGTCGGGGTCCGCCGGGGGTGTCCTGTGCGCGCGAGTGCTGGATCGCGACCTTCGCGGCCCAGCGGAAGATCTTGAGCTTGCCGGCGGCGCCAGCTTTCTGCTCGGCGGAGTTGTAGACCTTCTCGAACACCCGGGGGACGGCGAGCAGGAAGGTCGGCTTGAACGTCGCGAGGTCCGCGAGCAGGTTGCGGGCGTCCGGCACATGGCCGACGACGGCGCCCGTGTGCAGGCAGAGCGTTTCGAGGAAGCGCGCATAGACGTGCGCGAGCGGCAGGAACAGCAACAGGCGTGAGCCGGGCGCTGAGCAGACCTCGTAGAACGGGACCTTCGCGTTCCGCGTCATCGCGAGGAAGTTCTCGTGCGTGAGCTCGACGCCCTTGGGCAGCCCGGTGGTTCCGGAGGTGTAGATGATCGTCGCCAGCGAGGAGCTGTTGAGCGCAGCCACCCGGTTCTTGATCTCGACCTCGTCCACCTTGGCGCCGGCAATCGCGAGAGCAGCCACGGCGCCGTCGTCGATCACCAGAACCTGTTCCAGCAGCGGCAGCTTGTATCGAACGGACTCCACCAGGGCCGCGTGCACGTGGTCCTCGACGAACAGCATCTCGGTCTCGGAGTCGGACAGCATCCAGGTCACCTGCTCCGCCGACGACGTCTCGTACACCGGCACGGTCACGCCGCCGGCGTGCCAGATCGCGAAGTCCAGCACGCTCCACTCGTACCGGGTGCGGCACATCAGGCCGACCCGGTCGCCGGGCTTGATGCCCCGGGCGACGAGGCCGCGGGCGACCAGGTACACCTGCGTCGCGAATTCGCGCACCGTGACCGGGGTCCAGCTGCCGACCGTGTTCTTGCGCTCGAATGCGACGGCGTTGGGCGCCTCGGCAAGTCGTTCGGTCAGCAGCGTCGGTAGCGACTCCTCTGGCGTGATCTCGACAAGTGCGGGCGCGCGGGTCTCATCCATGCTGGCTCCATCGGCAGACCGGGACTGTTTGAGGAAGATACCGGGAGTCCTGTGGTGTTTCGGGACGGCGCGGTCGGTAGCCTTCAGCGGGAGCACGAAAGATCACCCGCCGAGCGGCAGGCTCGAGACTACCCGGGCTCAACCGCGCGCGGGCAGGCACCAGAACCGAAGGACGGACATGTACGCAGTAGGCGTGGACATCGGTGGCACGAAGATCGCCGCCGGCGTCGTCGACGACGACGGTCGCATCGTCGCCAAGATTCGCCGCAAGACGAAGGCGTCGGACCCGGACAGCATCGACCGCGCCGTCGCCGCGGTCTACACCGAGCTCGCGGCGCGCTACCCGGTGAACGCACTCGGCATCGCTGCCGCGGGGTTCGTGGACGCGGCGCGGTCCACGGTGCTCTTCGCCCCGAACATCGCCTGGCGGAACCACCAGCTGCGCGACGCCGTCGCCGCGCTGATCGACGACGACGTCCGGATCGTCGTGGAGAACGACGCGAACGCCGCGGGCTGGGCTGAGTTCCGTTTCGGTGCCGGCCGCGACGTGCACGACATGCTGATGCTGACGATCGGCACCGGGCTCGGCGGCGCGATCGTCGTCGACGACCGCCTGGTGCGTGGCTGGGCCGGGGTCGCCGCCGAGGTCGGTCACATGCGGGTGGTCCCGGACGGGCACGCGTGTGGCTGTGGGCATGACGGCTGCTGGGAGCAGTACGCCTCCGGCCGCGCGCTCGTGCGTGAGGGGAAGGCCGCCCTGGTGAGCGATCCGGCTCGAGCGAGTCGCCTGCTCGAGCTCGCGGGTGGCGACCCGGACCACCTCGAGGGCCCGCATGTGACCCGCGCGGCTCAAGAGGGCGACCCGCTCGCGATCGAGCTGCTCACGACGCTCGGCCGCTGGATCGGTGAGGGCGCGGCGTCGGTCGCCGCGATCCTGGACCCAGCGCTGGTCGTCATCGGCGGCGGCGTCGGCGATGCCGGCGAGCTGTTGCTCCGGCCGGCCCGCGAGGGATTCGTGAGCCAGCTCTCGGCCCGGGGCCATCGCCCGGTCGCCGAGATCAAGCTCGCGTCGATGGGCAACGAGGCGGGCATCGTCGGCGCCGCGGACCTCGCCCGGACCGCCTGACGCCCACCCCTCAGACCACCGCGCCGCTGTCTCCGTCGTCGTCGCTCGGACGGTGGGACGGCAGCCGCCAGATGAGCACGCTGACCCCGGCCACGAAGACGGCGCCGATCGCGACGAAGAGTCCCGTCGGCACCGGGTAGTTCGCGACCGTGGACGCCACGAGCACCACCGGGACCGCGATCACCGCCACCCAGGCCATCGTCAGCAAGGGGTCGCCGCCGAGGACCGGACCCGGATCGGGCGGTACGAAACGACCTTCCTCGTCGAGGTCGTCGGCCGGCTCGCTGCCGGCCTCCCAGTCGCGCGGTCCACCGACTGAGATCTCCTCGTCGTCCGGCGAGTGCTCGCCGTCTCCATTCGTTGCTGTCATGCCGAGCACTCTAGAGTCGGGGGAGCCCTACGCGAGCGCGCAGTGACGGAGGTGTCGGCTTGCTGTACTGGTTCCTCAAGCGCGTGATGGTCGGACCGATCTCAGGCGTGCTGTTCCGGCTGTGGTCCCGAGGGGTGGAGAACATCCCCGCCGAGGGTCCCGCGATCCTGGCCAGCAACCACCTGTCCTTCTCGGACTCGGTGTTCCTGCCGCTCGTGGTGCCGCGTCGGATCGTCTTCCTCGCGAAGGCCGACTACTTCACCGGCAAGGGCTTCAAGGGTCGGATCACGGCCGGGTTCATGCGCGGCGTCGGCACCATCCCGGTCGATCGCGGCGGTGGCCGTGCCGGCGAGGCGGCCCTGCAGACCGGCATCCGGGTGCTCGAGGAGGGTGACCTGTTCGGGATCTACCCGGAGGGCACCCGGAGCCCCGACGGCCGGCTGTACCGCGGCAAGACGGGTGTGGCTCGACTCGCGATCGAGTCGGGCGCCCCGGTGATCCCCGTCGCCATGGTCGGCACGGACAAAGCGCAGCCGATCGGGCAGCGACTTCCGCGCCTGCACCGGGTGGGTGTCCTCATCGGTGAGCCGCTCGACTTCAGCCGGTACGCCGGCATGGAGAACGACAGGTTCGTGCTGCGCACCGCGACGGACGAGATCATGCTCGCGCTGATGCGGCTCTCCGGTCAGGAGTACGTCGCCATGTATGCCGCCACGATGAAGGCGCGGATCGCATCCGGGCACGTGGCCCAGGCGGAGGCCGAGGTCAGGGCCCGCGGCGTGCACGCCCCCGGCGGACAGCCCACGCCTGATGTCCATGGGTCGTCTATCCCGGAATCAGGTGGCGGGTCGCCACTAGGATGATGTGCGCCGCCGCAGTCACCCGCTGTCGGCATGCACACAACTGACTAGTCCCGATCGCTACGGGCCGGCTGATCCCCGGCCGTGATCACACCCACGAAGGGCAAGTTCCATGGCGGTTCGTCGCGTCGCTCTGCTCACCGGGGGCGGTTTCGCCCCGTGCCTCTCCTCGGCCGTCGGTGGGCTCATCGAGCGCTACACGCAGGTCGCGCCCGAGGTGGAGATCATCGCCTACCAGCACGGCTACCACGGCCTGCTGACCGGGAACACGATCGTCGTCGACGACGAGATGCGGGCCAAGGCCCACCTGCTGCACCGCTTCGGTGGCAGCCCGATCGGCAACAGCCGGGTCAAGCTGACGAACAGGGCGGACCTGGTCAAGCGCGGCCTGGTGCCCGCGGGCGCCGACCCGCTCAAGGTCGCGGCCGACCGGCTGGTGGCAGACGGCGTCGACGTCTTGCACACCATCGGTGGCGACGACACGAACACGACGGCGGGCGACCTCGCCGCGTACCTCGAGTCGAACGGCTACCACCTCACGGTGGTCGGCCTGCCGAAGACGATCGACAACGACGTGGTGCCGATCCGCCAGTCCCTCGGCGCCTGGACGGCCGCTGAGCAAGCCGCGCGGTTCGCCCAGAACATCATCGGCGAGCACCGCTCGAACCCGCGCATGCTCATCGTGCACGAGGTCATGGGTCGGTACTGCGGCTGGCTGACGGCGGTTGCCGCGGCCGACTACCGCGGGTGGCTGGACACGCAGGAGTGGAACCCGGGCCTCGGCCTGTCCCGCGAGCGCTGGGACATCCACGCCGTCTTCCTGCCCGAGCTCGCGATCGACCTCGACGCCGAGGCGGTCCGGCTGGGTAGCGTCATGGACGAGATCGGCAACGTCAACATCTTTCTGTCGGAGGGTGCCGGCGTCTCGGAGATCGTGGCCCAGCTCGAGGCCGCCGGCAAGGCGATCCCGCGCGACCCCTTCGGCCACGTCAAGCTGGACGTCATCAACCCAGGCCAGTGGTTCGCGAAGCAGTTCGCGGGCCTGATCCGCGCCGAGAAGGTCATGGTCCAGAAGAGCGGGTACTTCTCCCGCTCGGCTGCCGCGAATGCCAAGGACCTCGAGCTGATCAAGTCGATGACCGACCTCGCGGTCGACTGCGCACTGCGCGGCGAGGCGGGAGTCATCGGGCACGACGAGGAGAACGGCGACGTGCTGAGCGCGATCGCGTTCCCGCGGATCGTCGGTGGGAAGCACTTCGACGTGTCCGTCCCGTGGTTCGGTGAGCTGCTGCAGTCCATCGGCCAACCGCTCGTCGCGGCACACGGATGAGCGTCCAGCCGGAGCCGGGTGTGGTCGAGGGCCTCGACCACTGGCGGACCCTGCCCCAGGTGCAGCAACCGGCGTGGCCGGACCCCGCCGCGCTGGCCGAGGTGCGGGAAGAGCTGGCGATCGTCCCGCCACTGGTGTTCGCCGGTGAGGCTGACGTGCTGCGCGAACGGCTTGCCGCCGCCGGCCGCGGTCAGGCGTTCGTGCTCCAAGGTGGCGACTGCGCGGAGACGTTCACCGACGCCACCGCGAACCAGATCCGCAACAAGATCAAGACCGTTCTGCAGATGGCGGTCGTGCTCACCTATGGCGCGAGCCTGCCGGTGGTCAAGGTGGGCCGGATGGCAGGTCAGTATGCCAAGCCGCGGAGCACCGACGACGAGACCCGCGACGGCGTGACCCTGCCCGCGTACCGCGGGGACATCATCAACGGGCACGAGTTCACTTCCGAGGCGCGGACCCCGGACCCGCGCCGGTTGCTGAAGGCGTACCACACCTCGGCTTCGACGCTGAACCTGATCCGTGCCTTCACCACCGGTGGCTTCGCCGACCTGCGGCTAGTGCACGAGTGGAACCGTGGCTTCCTCGCGAACCCGGCTTACTCGCGCTACGAGATGATGGCGGGAGAGATCGACCGGGCGATCCGGTTCATGGGCGCCGCCGGCGGCGACTTCGACTCGTTGCGCACGGTGGAGTTCTTCTCCAGCCATGAGGCGTTGCTGCTGGACTACGAGCGGCCGCTGACCCGGGTCGACTCGCGCACCGGCCTGCCGTACGACTGCTCGGCCCACTTCGTCTGGATCGGCGAGCGCACGCGTCAGCTCGACGGCGCGCACGTCGACTTCCTGTCCCGCGTGCAGAACCCGATCGGCATCAAGCTCGGCCCGGCGGCGACGGCCGACGAGACGCTCGCCCTGATGGAGCGGCTCAACCCGACCGGGATCGAGGGGCGGCTGACCTTGATCACCCGGATGGGCGCGGGGACGGT
>Ga0066797_1000230_pt1 | contig 17175 bp, 13 predicted proteins | sample PersoiDNA2013193_FD_76335 | JGI IMG/M metagenome (GOLD analysis project Ga0066797, IMG submission 76335) | Permafrost soil microbial communities from the Arctic, to analyse light accelerated degradation of dissolved organic matter (DOM) -... | ecosystem: Environmental > Terrestrial > Soil >... | reverse complement strand
GAGGCCCTGCCCCGGGACACCCGGACTCACTTGCCCGCATGGGTTGCCGGCAACCCAGTGATACGGGCAGGCTTCCCCCGGCGAGCGCAGGAGCTGGCCGGGCTGGTCCGCGAGGGATTGCGGTTCGGCATGACCCACGGCGCGCTGGAGGTGACCGGGGACGGCCGGATCCGCAACTCGCTCCCCTTCGCGCGCCCCGTCGAAGGCGGCGACACTGCCGAGATCATCCGGTCAGCCGGGCTCGTCGGCCGGTGGTTCACCAAGGCAGATCAGCCAGCGACCATCTTCGCGCTCCTGGGTGTGGCACCCTGATTCGGTGCAGTTGCTTTCCATCACCCTTTACAACCACGACGGGCTGAGGTGCCCCGCACGGTCGAGTTCCTCCCCGGTCAGCTGAACATCGTGACCGGCGAGTCCCGCACCGGCAAGGGCGCCTTGCTGACTATCGCGGACTACTGCCTCGGCCGCGACAGCATGCAGGTCCCCGCCGGGCCGATCACTGACACCGTCGCCTGGTACGCCACCACCTGGCAGATGGAGAACGGGCAGGCCTTCGCAGCCCGGCCCGCCCCCGCCCCGGGCAAGGCCACGACCCAGCAGGCCATGCTCGAGTTCGGGTCCGACCTGCAGATCCCGCCGCTGAGCGCCCTGAAGGTCAACGCCGACTCCCGCGGACTCCGCACCGAGATCGGCCGCCGGATTGGGATCGAGGAGAACGTCACCGACCCCGACCCCAGGACTGGGCGACAGCCGCTGGAGGCCACCCTCGCGCAGGCGGCCCTGCTGTGCTTGCAAGGGCAGGGCGAGATCGCCAGCCCCACCGCGCTGTTCCACCGACAGGGCGAGCGCGGCATCCCGGACGCGCTGCGCGACACCATCCCCTACTTCCTCGGTGCCGTGGCCCGCAACCAGGCGCTCAAGCGCGCCCAGCTACGAGCCGCTCGCATGGCCCAGCAGCGCGCCGACGCCGCTCTGCGGGCCGCCGAACTCGCCGCCCAGACCATCGACGTGGAGCTCCGCGCGCTGCACCAGGAAGCCCGAGCCGCTGGCCTCGTCCCCGACGAGGGCATCACCGACCGCGCCGTCCTCGTCCGGACCCTCCAGGGCGCCCGCACCGCCCGCAGACCAGACCGCCAGCCCCTCAGCAGCGGCGACCCCGCCCGCCAGGACCGGTACCTCGCGCTGCAGCGCACGAGCCGGGAACTGCACCGGAACCTGCAGCAGGTCCTTTCCGACCGGGCGCTCCTCCTCGACCAGCGCAACGAGGAATCCGACTACGAGCAGGCCCTGCAACTTCAGGAAGGGCGCCTGGCCAGCCTCGGCCTGTTCGACTTCGCCACGCCCGACGGCGTCGGCGCGCCTCCGTGCCCGGCGTGCGGGCAGGCCACTCCCGAAGCCGACCCGACCGCCGCCGCCCTGCGCTTGGGCCTGGACCAGCTGCGCGGCCAGCTTGAGGGCCTGACCACCGCACGGCCCTCCCAACGTGGCGCCCTCACCGCCCTCGACACCCGGGCGGCCGCCCTGCGCGAGGAGTTGGCCGCCACCCAGGCTGCCCTCAACGCCCTGCAAGCGGCCGACCGCGTCACGGAGACCGCCGAAGCCGATGGCTGGGACTTCACCCGCGGCCGGATCGACGCGACCCTGGCCCGGGTCCCGGCCACTGACGACACCGAGCTCCAGCGACTCCGAGGCAATGCCGACCGCGCCGCCGCGACCGTCGAGGCGCTCGAAGCCGAACTCAGCGACGATGATGACCGCGAGCAGCTCACCTCACGGCTGCTGATGGTCGGCCGCGACATGACCGCCTACGCCGACCAGCTCAGCCTGGAGCACAGCGAGGGCAGCGTCCGCCTCGACCTGGCCCGCCTCACCGTCGTCGCAGACACCGAGCGCGGCCCCATACCCCTGGAGCGCATTGGCAGCGCCGCCAACTGGATCGGCTACCACCTCGCTACCCACCTCGCGCTGCACCGCTACTTCACCCGCCAGGAGCGGCCAGTGCCGCGCTTCCTCATACTTGACCAGCCCACCCAGGCCCACTACCCTTCCGAGGTCTCCAAGCAAAGCGGCATCCCCGACGACGACGCCGACCGCGTCGCCGTCAACCGCATGTTCCGCCTGCTCTATGAAATCGCGGAAGAACTGGCGCCACGCTTTCAGATCATCGTGTGCGACCACGCCAACCTGTCCGACCAATGGTTCCAGGACTCCGTCGTCCACAACTGGCGCGACGGCCGCAAGCTCATCCCTCAGGATTGGCTTAGCTGAGCGGTCAGGTAACAGTCGGGGCCGGGTCTCGCGCTGCGACTGATGTAGCGCTTGAATCTGGCTCTGCTGGGTCGGAAGGAGGCCATCATCGGGACATGAGCCCCACAATCGCTAGCCACGAGGTATAACCCTCTGTGTGTACCCAACTGCGGACATCGACCTAGACCCCTCGCTCCCGGAGAACGCCGAGTTCTGGGTTCCGGAGCCTGATGAAATCGACGACTGTGAGGGCTTCGGCCTGTTCCAAGACGTCTGGCCAATCACTGGTGTATCGGCGGACAACGCGATCGCCGTCGCCCAGGAGGACGAGCTGCTGTGCCGGGTCGTGGCCGACCTTGCCCACGACCCGGCAGACTTCGACATCCTTGCGGCGGCCGTCGAGACGGGGAGTATCGGTGATGACGACGAGATCACCGCGGAGAGCCTGTCGGCCCTGGCACCTTACCTGACCGGGGAGCCAGCGCTGGAGGGCTTGGAGGTCGGGGTCGCCGGGCTTGTCTACGCGCTATCGGCGGCCGGGATGTTTCCGGCAGCGAGTTGCCGGGGGCACGCGGATCCCGACTCATGGTCGGCAGTCCCGGTCGTGATGTTCGCCGCCGACAGGGTCCACGCAGAGGCGCTGCGGCCCCTGGTGGAAAGCAGCAGATGCGGTTTCGACCTCGACCCGATACGCCCGGAACTTCTGGTCATCAACGGCCGGTCCGCCGAGGACACCCTGCGCCTTGGCCGTGCCGTGCTCGCCTCGATCGAGACCTTCCGCTCTCTGGGCTAGGACTGGCGCGGCAGGCAGGGCTTAAGAGGCTATTCGGCGATCTGTTCCTCGGGCCGACGCGGGATCACGGGGGCCGGGACACCCGGGTCGCCTGGCCGCGCCAGTACCCATGGCTGACTGTCGATGATGGCGACGGGGTTGTCGCAGTCCTCGTGCGCGGGCACCACTCGCGCCGAGACGAATTCGCCCTTGCGCGGAACCGGAAGGCCGAGCGCTGCGGCCACCAGCGGGTCGTTGTCCTGGTGGCCGAGGACCAGGACCCCCTCGGGCCGGAGCGCGGTGCGCGCTCCGCCGTTGCCGCGGGCGCGCTTCATGAAGTCGTCCTGCTGGGCGACCGTGGCTATCTCCGCGCGCCGGATTATCCGGCGCTGGACCGTACGGAAGAGTTCGTTGGTCTTCGCCTGGCCGTGCTGGGTGCCGCGTCTGGCCTTGGCGTTGAAGATGCGCTCGCGGTCCATGGGGTCCATGTGCAGGAAGATGTTCTCGGCGAGGTGCCCGTGCCGGGGCCACACCTGCCTAATGTGGGACCGGGCGGCGGCGGTGAGCTGGCGTTTGGAGTCGCGGTTGCGCCTGTCGCGTAGGTACTCCTCCCGGACCCGGACCAGGCCCGCGGACCAGGTGCTCGCCTCATCGTTTGCCGTGATCAGTAGGCAGAGGTGGTCGATGGCCTCTGGCGGGAGTTCCCAGCCCCCGTAGGTCATCGAGTACTTGCAATCGACCTCGATGCCCGCGATCCGGTAGTCGGTCGCGTCTCCGTCGGCGAAGGCGAACTGCCGGTGCAGGTTGATCTCGACGAGGGTGCCCATGTGGGTCTTCTCGGTCTTGCGCAGCTGGTCGTACTTCCACCGCCCTGTGTGCTGCCCGTCGTACAACTGGTCAAGCGTGTCGCGGAGCACCGCCCCGACCTGGTCGCCGACCGGGTCGAGCCGATACAACTCCGCTTCCACCGCGTCCATCTCGGCGTCAGGATCGCCGGTCAGGGTGGGAAACAGCGGCTCGCTGATCACGGCAGGCCCTCGCTCGTCCTTGGTGGGAGACTGCGTTCCGACACGGCCCCGGACGCTTGGGAGTGGTATGTCCGGCCGGCTACCGTCCGATGGTATGCCCCACGAGCCGTTGCCGGACCCGGAAAGCGAGCAGCTTGCCGCACTGCTCGGTGATGGTACAGCCCGCCTGGTCTACGGCCTGCTGTACCGGCGGCGGCCAGGTCCGCCGACCGCCTCCGAGATCGGCTTCTTCCTGAGCGCTGCTGCCTCCGCCAGCATGCCCGCCGACCGGGTCATCCGGAGCCTCCGGACGCACTTTGACATCACCGAGATCGGCCGTGATGGTGACACGCGGTACGAGTTGCGCGGCTGGGCTCCGCAGCACACAGCGACGGGCCTGCCTGCCCTAAGCCTCCAGCGCCGTGCACAGGCTCTGGCGCCGGGCATCTGCTTCCAGTGCGGCAGGTCCCCGGAGAAGCACGGCGTAGTCCTTGAAGTCGACCTGGTGGTTCCTCCCGAGTGGGGCGGAATCGCCGACCCAGAGAACCTGCAGCCCCTGTGCGAGGACTGTCTCAAGGGCAAGCGCCAGTACCAGGAAACCTACGCCTCCTACTCCGAGCAGATCAGGCACGCCGCAGACTTCGACGAGCCACAACGGAGGATCGGCGAACTGCTGCTGGCCCTGCGGAACGAGTGGGTGCCCAGCGAGCTCATCGGGATCGTGGCCAGCGCCAAGGAATACCAGACCGACTACGAGAAGCGGACCAGGGAACTCCGGCTGCTCGGATGGGATTACAGGGTCCGGAAGGAGCGCGGGGAGGGCGCCCGGACCAGGGTCTACTACCGGCTCATCCAGTCGGCGCCCTGGCCCGAGAACATACATGCCGCCATCGTCTCGGAGGAGAAGCGCCGCCGGACCGCGAAGGGAAGGAAGTCCGCAGGCTCAGACGGCACGCAGTAGGTCCTGCCTGCCAGCCCCCCGCGCCGCCTCGATCGCCATACGGATCTTGGTCCCCACTGCCCGCGCGACTGGCGGCGGGAATGCATTGCCGACCTGCCGGTAAGAGGCCGTCTTCCGCCCGTAGAACTTCCAGTCCAGCGGGAACCCTTGAATGACTGCCGTCATGTCCCTGGTCAACCTCGGGATGTAATCAACTGGGGCATCGGCCGGAGGCGGCGCATCGGCCAGCCCCCTGCCATCGACCCCGAGTTTCCTCCACGCCTCACGGGCACGGGTGGGACCGAGGTCCGGTCCCCCGTGCTTGCGGGAGCCGCCCACCAGGGTCGGGCCGATGCCGTTGGCTTTCCTGGCCCAATCGTCCGCGCCCTTCCAGCCGCCCTCGGCCATCATGGCATGCAGGGCCTCGCCAACGGTCGGGGGCGTCCAGATCGCATTCGGCCACTCGAAGTGCGCATATGCATCCGGCCTCATCGCGACCAGGATGAACCGGGGCCGCAACTGCGGGACGCCGAACTCACAGGCATTCAGCACCTGCCACTTCGCCTGGTAGCCAAGGTCGTCGAGCTCACGGAGAACCTGCTCGCGGTAGCCGGCGAACCTCGCCTGCGACAGTCCGGGGACGTTCTCCAGCATGACCGCGGTCGGTTCGCATTCCCCGACCAGGCGCAGTGCCTCCGGAAACAGGTCACGCTCGTCGTCCGCGCCAAGCTGCTTGCCCGCCACCGAGAACGGCGGGCACGGGACCCCTCCGGCCAGGAGGTCAACACCGTTATGGGGACGCCCGTCGAAGTTGTGGACGTCATCCTGGACGACCTTCCACTGCGGCCGGTTCAGGCGCAGCGTCTCACAGGCGTCCGGGTCAATCTCCACAGCCGCGACATGGTCAAACCCCGCGTCTTCCAGCCCGCGAGACTGACCGCCGGCTCCAGCGCAGATTTCCAGACAGGTCAGCTCATGCACGGGATCTCCCAAGGTGGCTAGGCCAGCTCACGGTCAGCACGCGGGTCCGGCATCCCGGCCATGGCGCCCCGAAGCGGAGGAGCCTGCGTGACCGGGGTATCCGAATGTCTACTACAGGCTGTCCCATGAACTTGCACATTACAGATTCAGATGTCCTAGTTCCAGCATCGTTACGCACATGTTTTCGTGTCGTTCCCCACGCTCCCGTTTCAGGATCCACGGGTAGCTCCGAGTTGCTGCTCGCCCCAGGAGGCAGGAGGCGCACGTCGGCGAGGGTGCCGCACCGCTCGAAAGCCTTCATGCCGGCACCTGCTCGGCAGCGCCAAGGCCGACGACCCTGGCGTAGTCATCACGCCAGGACTGCAGGACAGACACTGGCCAATACAGGCGGTACAGGCTCCTGCGCGGCTCGGGGAAGGGGCATCGCTTGGGCCCATGGCGGTTGAGCCACCCAGTGATGGTGCGCGGCGGGGCACCAGTGATGGCTGCGGCTCCTGCGATGTCAGCCCATACATCGCCGTCCAGGTCGGGAAGCCCCAATAGCTGCCCGGCGGGCGGCCGCTGGCCCGCAGCCAGCATCGTCCGGATGGACTCAAGCTGCGCGTTCAGCGCGATGGGCTCGGACGCCGCACTCGCCTCCCCTCTGCCAGTCATCTTTCAACTCCCATCAAAGATGCAGGTTTAAAACTGCACCAGAAACGTATCATTGTCAAGGCCGATAGCCGATCGCGGACAGGGCCTCGACGTCGACGGCAGCTCAGGAATCATCGGCAAAGTCGTCAGCGTTCTGCGCCGACTTTTGCACCCGACCATACGAACATGACACGATCAGCGGTGGGCGGTGCCTCAAGACGATGAACGGTCGTCACCAGGAGACAATGCAAGCATGACCAGTGAGGATCGGGCTGCTACCCCATCGGGCGGAGCCGTCGTCACCTTCGATCGTGATGACGAGAGTGAGTACGAATACGTCGAGAGCGTCGGCGGCCACTATGACTCGCTGCTGGTGGTTGGGCATGGCCGCATCGTCGCCCCCAAGCATGAGATTTGGGTCGCGCCCGAAAGCGTAGTCTCAGCCGCAGACATCGCGAGCCTTCACGCGACCGTACTGGAGTTCGAAGGGTCACTGGAGGAAGAGCCAGCCTACATCGACATCGCTCTGGAGAGCGACCCGGAGTTTCACGCTCGCTCTTCGCCGAGAGATCCGGTCAGACTCATGGTGAATGCGGACGGAGTGTTCGCGGTCTTCGGCACCACAACGCGCCGTGAGCCGCCATGGCGGCCGACCGAACTCGCGCGACTGCTGGCACTAGCGGTCGAACCCTACGGCTGCGCTATCTCTGTGACCTGGACAGTCGCTGGCCTCGACCCGGACACAGGCCTCGACAGGGAGATGTTCCTGCCAGGAGAGTGGGAAGAATGGCGCGAGCGCGTTCGCTCTGACCCACACGAGATCCACGTTGCGGTTTCCGCGCAAGGCGACTCCACCGTGGCACCACTGCTCGCGGCAGGCCGCGACGCCTCCGCGCTCCTCGCCGCCTATGAGCGGGGCGAGATCGACGTCATCGGCGCACGCCATCTGATCCGTGCAGGCAGGGCACACCTGCTGACCGGGCTGGCCGAGGGCGCATGGCTTGAGGTGAAAGGCGGACCATACCGGCTCCGCGCGCAGGGCGCTGAAGGAACCAGGGCTGCGGTTGAACTTGCCCAGGACGTGGCCCGTTTCGCCAACGGCGACTGTGACGCGATCCTCTTGATCGGGTTCAAGGAGAAGAAGGACGGCAAGACGTCTCGCCTAGATCGACTTGCCCCTACGCCACTCGACGACATTGACGCTGACCAGCACAGGAGCGTGATCGACGCGCGGGTAGTCCCGCCGGTTGACGGCCTTCTCGTGGAACGGATCGACATGGGCAACGACCACGGCCTCCTGCTGATCAGCGTGCCACCACAGCCAAGCGAGATGCAGCCGTACCTGGTTCACGGAGCTGTCGTGGGCGACAAAAATGAAGGCGCCTTCTTCAGCATCGTGCGACGGCGCGGGGAGGCGTCAATCCCGACCTCAGCAGCCCAGATTCACGCTTACATCGTGGCGGGGAAAGCGTTCCTTCGAGGCGGCGTATCCACACAGGAGGACGGATCCGGCGGCTGAGGTGCCCCTCGTTGCGTCCCGATGGTGCGGCAGAACCGATGCGCTACGGCGATTGGTTAACCGACGGGGAGGGCAGATTGAGCGGCGGCCGTCCCCGTGGAAAAATAATGCCCATCAGTTCGACACGTTGACTTGACAGGGAACGCCATCGGAAGCGTCAGCCGCGGCATGTGATCGGCGGGGGCATCTGCAGCGGGCGGCGCGTCGGCAAGGCCCCGGCCGTCGATGCCGAGCTTCCGCCATGCCTCACGGGCACGCGTAGGCCCGAGATCCGGCCCGCCGTGCTTGCGCGAGCCCCCTACCAGGGTCGGCCCTACACCATTGGCCTGCCTGGCCCACGCTTCCGCGCCCTTCCAGCCGCCGGCGGCCATCAGGTCATGCAAGGCCTCACCGACCGTCGGGGGCGCCCCGACCGCACTCGGCCACTCGAAGTGGCGGTACGCGTCCGGCCTCATGGCTACCAGGATGAACCGGGGTCGCAGTTGCGGGACCCCGAACTCGCAGGCATTCAGCACCTGCCAGCCCGCCTCGTAGCCAAGTTTGCCCAGCGCGCTGAGTACCTGCTCCCGGTAGCCAGTGAACCTGGCCTGGGCGAGGCCGGGGACGTTCTCCAGCATCACCGCCATCGGCTCGCACTCCCTCACCAGGCGCAGCGCCTCCGGGAACAGGTCACGCTCGTCATCAGCGCCGAGTTGCCTGCCAGCGACCGAGAACGGCGGACACGGAACCCCTCCAGCCAGCAGGTCGATACCGTGGTAGGGGCGGCCGTCGAAGTGATGGACGTCCGCCTCGACGACCTTCCACGCGTGCTGCCGGTTCTGGCGGAGAGTCTCGCAGGCGTCCTGGTCAATCTCGACCGCCGCAGCGTGAGAAAAGCCTGCTTGCTCCAGCCCCAGGGACTGCCCGCCGGCCCCAGCGCAGATCTCCAGGCAGGTCAGCTCACGCACGAGATCTCCCAATGTGGCCGGGCCGGAGTTCCGGCATCGTTACGTCCATATTCTCGCGACATCCCCCTGGGTCTCGCGTGACCCCCAACGGATGGTTATAGGACCGCTCCCGGCCGCCAGGACGGAACCTCTCGACCTGCCAACGTCCCGCACAGGTTCGGACGCGAAACCCCAGTTCAGAACGGAGTTACAGGCTCGACGGTCGGTAAACTCGACGGAGGGGTCATCTCGGAGGCAGGGACATCGCCGGGTTACCGCTCGCCGGAGCGGACGCCGTTCACCCGTCGATCGTGATCTTCATCACTTAAGGCTTACGGGAGGGCGGAGCGGCGCCAGCCTCCTGCGGCTGGGTGCACAGGCGACCGCATCAGCCTGGCCTGAGAACTCCAGTTTGGAGTAACGGGCCGTTGCTTCGCCGCATCGGCCGCGCCTGACCTGGCGGCGCTGACGGCCACCAGGGTGGCGACGAGCGCCGCTATCTCCTCGGGGCTCGCGTCGCCACGGACCACGCGCAAGTACGGATGACTTTGATCTTCAGCCACGGGACTTGCCAACTCCTATGCCGAATTCCCGGTGAACCCGCGCCCAGAAGGCGTCCCGCAGCCACTCGCGGGCCTCCTGGTAGGGACGGAGCGACTGGCCTAGCTCCTTCTCCGCCTCGACAAGCAGCTCCTTGTCGATGACCGGCGGGAGGATGGGGCCGGGCAGCAGGTCCCTGATGTTGTCGGCGCCGCGGGTGAGTATCCACTTGTGCGCGACGTGCTCGCCTGCCTCCTCGACGTGCCGCCGGTCGGGGCCAAGGCGCGGCAGCGGTCCCGTGGCGGAGATGTGCGAGTTCCGGCCGGGCGGCAGGACCGGGCGCGGGTGGCGTTCGCCGAAGAGCTGGGCGGGCGACGGCACCGAGGACTGGACGTCCGGCCTTTGCTGCTGCTGCTCGGCTGTCGGGCTCCTAGTGAAGTAGGGGCGCACGAACGCGGCGTCGAGCACGTCAACCGTGTCCGATTCCCAGACCAGGCGCTCGGCCTGGTTGGTGCCGTAGGGCGGATCGATGCCCCACAGGTGGATCCGGGTACCGTAGGCCTGGGCCGCCTCGACGGCGGGCACCATGTCCTCGTCGCCCGCGATCAGCACCGCGTCGGTGATCGCGCGATGCCGGGCGAGCGCCTCGATATCGGAGCGGATGTTGGCGTCCACGCCCTTCTGCTGGCCGCGCGCGTTGAGGTTGCCTAGGCGCAGCTTGACCCACGCCATCTGGGCGACGACGCGCTGGTCAATGGTGGGCACCCGGTCCCTGGCCGCGTCATACCAGTAGACGCGGAGCAGTTCGCCGCGGAACAGTTCGTCGGCGTGCTTGGTGACGGCCTGGATGAGGCCCACCGCGTCGACTCGGTAATCCCGGCGTGAGCTCGTGCCAAAGAGCAGTTCGCCGGCAGCCGCGTAGATATACCCGACATCGACCATGACCGCATATCTGGCGAGGACGGGCATTGGGGCGGCGAATTCGCTCATCGTCTTCTGACTCTAGGGCAGTTTGGGTCGTGCGCGTGACACTTGGCCAGTGATTGCCAGCGTAAGCCGTCCATGTGATTACGGATGGTGATGGTGTTCACTGTCCGCTCACAACGGGATGTTGCCGTGCTTTTTCGGCGGCAATGTCTCGCGCTTGGTCCGCAGGCTCGCGAGCGCCCTGGTGACGGCGGTCCTGGTTTCGGCCGGGCGGATCACCGCGTCCAGGTAGCCGCGCTCGGCGGCGATGTACGGGTTGGCCAGGGTGTCCTCGTACTCCTGCGTCTTCTGCCTGCGGAGCTCTTCCGGGTTCTCGGCGCCCGCCAGTTCGCGGCGGTACAGGATGTTGACCGCGCCCTGGGCGCCCATCACGGCGATCTGCGCGGTAGGCCAGGCCAGGTTGACGTCGCCGCCGAGGTGCTTGGACCCCATGACGTCATAGGCGCCGCCGTAGGCCTTCCTGGTGATCACGGTGACCTTCGGAACGGTGGCCTCGGCGTAGGCGTAGAGCAGCTTGGCCCCGCGCCTGATGATGCCGCGCCACTCCTGGGTCACGCCCGGCAGGAAGCCGGGGACGTCGACGAACGTCAGGATCGGGATGGAGAACGCGTCGCAGGTCCGCACGAACCGCGCCGCCTTCTCCGAGGCGTCGATGTCCAGGCAGCCGGCGTAGTGCATCGGCTGGTTGGCCACCACGCCTACGGGCGCGCCCGCCACCCGGCCGAAGCCGACGACGATGTTCGGCGCGAAGGCCTGGTGGACCTCGCAGAACGTGTCTTCGTCGAGCACCGTCTCGATGACCCGGTGGATGTCGTACGGCTGGTTCGGTGAGTCGGGGATGAGGATGTCAAGTTCCTCGTCCGTGGCCGTGATGGTGTAATCGGGCGTGGTCGGGATGACCGGCGGCTCATCGAGGTTGTTCGACGGCAGGTAGGAGAGCAGCAGCTTGGCGAACTCGATGCAGTCCGGCTCGTCCGCCGCCTGATAGTGGGCGACGCCTGACTTGGCGGCGTGCGTGTGCGCACCGCCGAGTTCCTCGAACGTGACGTCCTCGCCGGTCACCGTCTTGATCACGTCAGGCCCTGTGATGAACATGTGGCTGGTGCCCTCGACCATCAGCGTGAAGTCGGTGATCGCGGGAGAGTAGACCGCGCCGCCGGCCGCCGGGCCCATGATCAGGCTTATCTGCGGGATGACGCCGGAGGCCCTGGTGTTGCGGAAGAAGATCTCCGCGAACAGGCCGAGCGCGACCACGCCCTCCTGGATCCGGGCACCGCCGCCGTCGTTGATGCCGATCACCGGGCAGCCGGTCTTCATCGCGTGATCCATGATCTTGACGATCTTTTCGCCGTAGACCTCGCCGAGCGATCCGCCGAACACGGTGAAATCATGGCTGTACACCGCCACCGGGCGGCCGTCGACGGTGCCGACGCCGGTGATGACGCCGTCGCCGTACGGCCGGTTCCTCTCGATGCCGAAGTCGCGGGACCGATGCCTGGCAAGCTCGTCGAACTCGGTGAAAGAGCCCTCGTCGAGCAGCAGGTCAATCCGCTCGCGGGCGGTCAGCTTGCCCTTGGCATGCTGCTTCTCCACAGCCGCCTGCGAGCCGGCGTGCACCGCCTCATGCCGTCTGCGTTCCAGGTCCGCGATCTTCCCGGCGGTGGTGTGCGGTTCGGGTGCCCCGTCGGGGATCATGTGCTCTGCGGTCATGGAGGAAAGGTTAACGTCGGCGGTGGTTGCGTTAACCCCTTGGTGGTTAGGCTCACACTCGTGAGTGGACCCAGAGAGCGCGATTCGGCCGAACTTCCCGATCTGATGCGGCGGGATGTCCGCCTGCTCGGAGACATGCTCGGCGAGGTGATCAGCGAGTCAGACGGCACGGACCTGCTCGCGGACGTGGAACGGCTGCGGCACGCCGTGATCGACGCCAGGCAGGTGCCCGACCGGGCGTCACCGGCGGCAGCGCTGGCGGGCGATGCGATCGCCGAGCTTGTCGGGTCCTGGTCACGGGACCGGGCCGAACAGGTGGCACGCGCCTTCACCGTCTACTTTCACCTGGTCAACCTGGCGGAAGAGCAGCAGCGCGTCCGTACGCTCCGGCGCCGCGATTCCGGTGACAGCCCGCCGCGGGAGTCCCTCGCCGACGCGGCCGAGCGGATCACCTCGGAACAGGGGCGCGCGCACCTCGACGAGCTGATCGCCGGTCTTGTGGTGAACCCCGTGTTCACCGCGCACCCGACAGAGGCGCGCCGCCGTGCGGTGGTCGCCTCGCTTCGCCGGATCGGCGTACTGCTCACGTCGGTGGACGCCGGACTAGCCGGGGCGCCCCTGCCTGGGTCGACGGTGTTGGCGCGAGAGGCGGAACTGCGGCGGCGGCTGCGCGAGGAGATCGACCTGCTCTGGCGCACCGCACAGCTCCGGGTGGCGGGGATGACGCCGCTCGACGAGGTCCGTACCGTGATGACGGCGTTCGACGAGACGCTGTTCCGGCTGGTCCCTGCCGTGTACCGGGCGCTCGACGAGGTCCTGCTCGGGTCGGCAAGCGGGGCGGTGGCTTCTTCTGTGCGGCCGTTCCTCCGGTTCGGTTCGTGGGTCGGCGGCGACAGGGACGGCAACCCGAACGTGACCGCCCCTGTGACCCGCGAGGCGGCAGTCATCCAGGCCGATCACGCGCTGCGCGCGCTTGAAGCGGCGTGCGGCAGGATCGGCCGCGCGCTGACCGTGGACGAGGGATCGGCGCCCCCGTCGGCCGCGTTGCGCCGGGCGCTCGCTGCCGCGTCAGCCGCGCACCCGGACCTGATGGCCGAGATCGCGGCACGGTCCCCGTCCGAGCCGTACCGTGCTTACCTGCTCTACGCGGCCGACCGGCTGAAGGCGACCCGCACCCGCGACGCCGACCTCGGGTACGCGTCCGCGGCCGAGTTCCTTGCCGACCTGAGGCTTGTGCAAGCGTCGCTCGCCGAGGCAGGGGCGGCGCGGCAGGCCTATGGGGAGCTGCAGCACCTGATCTGGCAGGCCGGGACGTTCGGCTTCCACTTGGCGGGGCTCGAAGTCCGGCAGCACTCCCAGGTCCACACGAGGGCCCTGGCGGAGCTGCGGGCCGGCGAGCCGCCCTCGGCGATGACCACGGAGGTGCTCGAGACCATCCGGGTGATCGCCTGGATCCAGCATCGGTTCGGCGTGGATGCCTGCCGCCGCTACATCATCTCCTTCACCACGTCCGCGGCGGACGTGGCGGCGGTGTACGAGCTCGCCGGGTACGCGTTCCCAGACGGCGGCGGTCCGGTGCTCGACGTGGTGCCGCTGTTCGAGTCGGGCGACGACCTGGCGGCCGCTCCGTCGGTGCTCTCCGGGATGCTGTCGATTCCCGCGGTCGCGGAGCGGCTGGCGGCGAACGGCAGGCAGCTGGAGGTGATGCTCGGCTACTCAGACTCGGCGAAGGAACTCGGGCCCGCCTCGGCGACGCTGCGGCTGTTCGAGACGCAGGCGGCGCTCGCGGCCTGGGCGCATTCGCACGACGTGAAGCTGACGCTGTTCCACGGCCGTGGCGGCGCGCTCGGCCGTGGCGGCGGACCGGCCGGCCGGGCGGTGCTCGCCCAGGCGCCAGGCTCCGTGGACGGCCGGCTGAAGGTGACAGAGCAGGGCGAGGTGATCTTCGCCAGGTACGGCAGGCAGGAGATCGGCCTGCGGCACATGGAGCAGGTGACCTCGGCGGTGCTGCTCGCCTCGGCGCCCTCGCTTGCCGAGCGGAATGAGGCGTCGGCGGCGGCGTTCGGCGAGCTCGCGTCGGCGATCGACCTCGCGGCGAAGTCCGCGTTCCGTGCGCTGGTCGAGACCGACGGCTTCGCCGAGTGGTTCGCGACGGTCAGCCCGCTTGCGGAGATCGGCGGCCTGCGGATCGGCTCGCGGCCGTCCAGGCGCGGTCACGGCGGCGGGCCGATCGGCCTCGAGGACCTGCGCGCGATCCCGTGGGTGTTCGCCTGGGCGCAGACCCGGCTGAACCTCCCCGGCTGGTACGGCCTCGGCAGCGGTCTCGCCGCCGCCACGCAGATCGGCATACCAGGCGACGGCTCGGCCGCAGAGACCTCCGAGGAAGGGCTCGCCGAGCTGCGCCGCGCGTATAAAGAGTGGCCGCTGCTCGCGACCCTGCTGGACAACGCCGAGATGTCCCTGGCCAAGACCGACCGCGCGATCGCCGCCCGCTACCTGGACCTCGGCGGCCGGCCCGACCTGGCCTCCCGGGTCCTTGCCGAGTACGACCTCACCCGTCGCCTCGTGCTCGCGGTGACCGAGCACGACCTGCCGGTTGCCGACCGCCCGGTCCTGTCCCGCGCGATCGTGCTCCGTGACCCCTACGTCGATGCCCTGTCCTACCTTCAGCTCGGCGCCCTGACCGCGCTCCGTGCCGACGACGTTCCCCCGGCCGAGCGCGAGCACCTTGAGCACCTGGTCCTGCTCACGGTCAGCGGTGTAGCGGCCGGCCTGCAGAACACCGGCTGACCCCGGGGGATAACAGAATCAGCCCGGTTCGTTCCTCATGATGGCTTTGATGCTTGGACCAGCAGGGGAAGCGGGCCTTGGTGACATGACAGATCTCACGGAAAGTCTTAAGCCGGTAGCGGCGGGCCCAAGGCGGGCGGCCCGCGTCACGCCGCCTGGTGCGGTGCTCGTGACCGGCGCCCGGCTCGGCGACATCCTCGGGCACCGGCGCGTGTACCTGGCCGGGCCGGGCGGTTGCCGTCCGCCGCGGGCCGCGGCGCCACCGGCAGCAGCCCGGAGCTAACGGCAGTAGGCTGCCGGACGTGGGCAGGACACATCGGCTTGAACTTGATGACCAGACGCTGCGCGAGTGGGACGCGGTGGTGATGGAGGCAGGACCGGACGGGATCGTTCTCGACCGGTCAGCCTTCTACCCGGGCGGCGGCGGCCAGCCGCCGGACCACGGGGTGCTGCTCTGGGGCGGCGTGCAGACCAGGATCGTGGATGCCCGCCGAGCGGACGGCGATTACTACCTGCTGCCGCTTGACGGCGACCCGGTGCCGCCCGCTGGCACCACGGTGCGCGGCGCGGTGGAGGATGCGCGGCGCACGGCCTTGATGCGCACGCACTCCGGCCTGCACGTGCTCTGCGGGGTGGTATTCCGCGACTTCGGCGCGCTGGTGACCGGCGCGAACATGGAGCCGCTTGTCGCGCGGATGGACTTCAACATGGAGGCCGTGCCGCCTGGGTTCAAGGAGTCGGTCGAGGAGGCATGCAACACCGAGCTGCGCCTTGACCGGCGCATCGAGGTCAGCTCCCTGCCGCGTGCCGAGGCGTTCGAGATCCCCGACATCATTCGCACCGCGACCAACCTGGTGCCTGAGGACGTCAAGGATGTGCGGATCGTCGACATTGTCGAGCTTGACCAGCAGGCGGACGGCGGAACGCACGTAGCCTCCACCGCCGCTGTCGGCCGGATATCCGTCGTGAAGGTAGAGAACAAGGGCAAGGGATTCCGCCGTCTGCGCATCGCGATCAGTGGCTGACTCGGCTGACTGGCCTGGCTTGCGTGGCTTGCGTGGCTGGCCTGGCGGAGTTAGCGGACTCTGGTCTTCGGTCGAGGTCGTGGCGAGCACCGGGTCCACCAATGCGGACCTGCTTACCCGCGGCGGCCCCGAGGGCCAGGTGCTCGTCGCTGAGGAGCAGACCGCGGGCCGTGGCCGGATGGGCCGGTCCTGGGTGAGCGTGCCCGGCGCGTCGCTCACGTTTTCCGTCCTGCTCAGGCCGTCGTCCGTGCCTCCGGCGCGGCGCGGCTGGCTGCCGCTGCTTACCGGGGTCGCGGTCGCCTCCGCCCTGCGGTCGGCCGCGGGCGTCCACGCGGAACTGAAATGGCCAAATGACGTTCTGGTTGGCGGCCGCAAGCTGGCCGGCATCCTGGCAGAGCAGTCACCTGACGGGACTGCCGTGGTGGTCGGCGTCGGGTTGAACGTCGCCACGCAGGAAGACGCGCTTCCCCTCTCGCCCACAGGCCTGCCCGCCACGTCGCTGCTCGCCGAGGGCGCTTTGATCGGCCGAGAGCCGTTGCTGATCGAGATCCTGCGTCACCTGGAACGCTGGTACCTATCGCTGCGGTCGGACCCTGATCCGGCGCGCACCGGACTGCTCGGCGAGTACCGGTCGCTGTGCGGCACCCTAGGGCGCGCGGTCCGCGTGGAACTCCCAAGCAGCCGGGCGCTCAATGGGACGGCCGTGGACATCGACGCGGGCGGGCAGTTGCTCGTGGCGGAACCCGGCGGCGGATCCCCAACACCCGTCTCCGCCGGAGACGTCGTCCATCTACGCTCAGTTACAGAGATTGAAGATCCGGGGTCTGCGAGGCAGCGGTGAATCCAGCCCCGGGCAACGTCGCGACGCGGCTCGGACTCGGACTCGCTATGCAGATCTTTCCGCTGCGAGGTCCTACGATGTCGGGTATGGGTGATGACCACTCGCTAGCGGTGGGCGAGGAGTCGGTTGAGGTTCTGCATCCGCACTGGAAGACGCTGGTGCGGCCGTGCGGGCTCGCGGTCGTATTGGTCGCGGCGGTGCTCGCCGGTGAGGTGCTTATCCCTGCGGGCAAGGCCGCGGCGCTCGAGCGGCTGGCG
>Ga0066797_1000229_pt1 | contig 17176 bp, 21 predicted proteins | sample PersoiDNA2013193_FD_76335 | JGI IMG/M metagenome (GOLD analysis project Ga0066797, IMG submission 76335) | Permafrost soil microbial communities from the Arctic, to analyse light accelerated degradation of dissolved organic matter (DOM) -... | ecosystem: Environmental > Terrestrial > Soil >... | reverse complement strand
GTGGCGGGCGGGCGGGCGTGCCTGGCCGGGACGATGGCCGCGATCTTCGACCCCGACCACATCGCCCTGCGCCTACGCTCGCTCATCGAGATCCTGCTCTCCGTTCCGGCGCCCCTTCCCCGGCAATTCGCGCCGGTCGTAGGGCTGGACCCGGTCATGCCCGTCACCGTAGGCAAGGTCGGAATCCCGCAAGGCAACTCGGTCACTCGTGTTTCCCAGTTAGGCAGCCTGGGCCTTGCTGGTCAGCGTGTGGCCGGTGATTTTCCAGGCCTCGCTGCAGCCTGGGCCGATGGCGTTTATCCGGGCTTCGGTGAGCGTGTCGCGGAGCGCGGCGTGCATGTCGGCGGCTGCGGGCGTGGCCTTGGCCCGGTACCACGGGTTCCGCTGCCGCCGCTGCTCGAGGCCGGCGGCCGGATCGCAGGAGATGGCGTACCAGCAGATCATCAGGGACTGGACGAGGAACGCGAACGGGACGGTCCGCTCGACGGCCCTCGCGGTGCGGTTGCGGGCGTCGCCTTCGCCGGTGACCTGCTTGCCAGTGGCGTTGGAAGGCTCGATGGGCCACCGCCAGGAGTACCGTTCGATGACGGCCCCGGGGGCCAGCCGGGTGTCGAGGGTGAACAGGACCAGGTCATAAAGCTTTTTCGAGCCGGGCGCGCGCATCAGGACGAGCTGACCGGGCGCGCCCCTGAAGCTGCCGTGCCACAGGCCCGGGAACGCGGCGGCCTGCACCTTCTCCTCCTTGCCGTAGATCCGGACGGTCACGTCCTATTAGTCCGCGGCCCGCGCGGCCTCAGCGCAGGTGCCGATTCGGTCTCCCTTCTCCCGCGGCCGACCGCGCCGCCCGGTTGGCGGTGGCTTCGGCCCGGAGATGACCGCGCTGGCCGGCAGCCGGGTGGTCCAGGTCGTGCCGTCGATAACCAGGGGCTCGCCGTGGGACACGGCGTCTCCAGTGCCGTGCACCTGCCTCTCCGGGAACGCCCTGGCCAGGAGCTCCAGCAGTCCGGCGGCGAGCTGGACCTGGGAGGCGGTGCCCTTGCCGCGCTTCTCCGGAACAGCGCCGGCAGTGCCACCGGAGAGGGACAGCACGGCAGCTGAACGACGATCGCGGCGATCACCCAGGTGTTCCCGTTATGCAGATTCCCGTTCACAGCGAACACAGCAGCCCGTACCAGCCCGGACGCCCGCAGCACACGACCCGAGGGCAATGGCACTGGCGGGGCGGCCCGCAAGAACCCTGAACCTGCCCGGACTGACTCGTCACGCGCCGCACGCATCCTGAAAGACGCCGAACGCACCGCCCGGACGATCACCTACGAGTCGGGCAAGGCAGAGGCGCTGGCCAGGATCGCGGGGGCGCTGGCCGCCACCGACCCGGACCGCGCCGACCCGGACCGCGCCGAACGCATCGCCCGGACGATCACCAACGCACACGTGAAGGCATCAGCATTGGTGAACATGGCAGCAGCCTAGAGCCAGGGCTGGGATCGGACATCTGCGGGACAGCGCCCAGCGGCGGCCATCCCACCGGGGGCGACAGTGCCGGGTCGCTCCGTGGCCCCTTTCGCTCGTATTCCGGTCTCACCCCATAAACAGCGAAGCGGCACCTCCGGGAAGGACAGCAGTGCGGTGTCGGCCAGGGCGCGCATCGAGCTGCGGCTCGGCGACCACGGCCAGATCAGCGAGCAGGCCGCCGAACTCGACGAACTCTGCCGGGGAACCCTGTGGATCCCCGGCCTGGGCGGCGGCGGCCGGCTGATCGACGCCCTCGTCGCCTGGGATCGACGGAAGGCATCGCCAAACGCGTCGGGGCGCGTGGCGCGAACTGGCATTCCTGGCCGCGGTTGATCGCGGGAAGCCACAGGGGTGCCGTCACAGGGCGAGCAGGTCCTCGATGTCCCTGATGGCCTGGGCGTTGTCCTGGTAAAGCACGGCGTGGATGCCCGCCTGCCGCGCCCCGTCGACGCATGGCCCGTGGTTGTCGAGGAACACCATCTGCTCGGGCTCGACCTGAAGGTCCTGGCAGGCGAGGGCGTAGATGCCGGGATCGGGCTTCAGCATTCCGTGCCGAGATACTCACGCCAGACGTCGTCCATGCGCTTGCTGAGATCACCCGCGGCCAGGTCCAGCCTTGACTCCCATGTACCGGTCACGCCGAGGTCCGGGGTGATCTCAAGGACGCCGCCGATGTCGAACGCAATCGCTTGGATGGTCATGACCGTCAGAATGCGGGTGGCCCTAGGGGCCGACACAAGACTTCGTGCGGCTTGAAATCACGGGACCGTTCGAGATGATCGGCTTGGGGTTTGGCCCGTCGGGGAAAGCGTCCTCTGCCCGCTGCTCAAGGCGGCGCAGCGACACCCGGGTCACCACGAACGTCACGACCGTCAGTACGCTCGCGACCACGTAGCCGACGATGGTGATGGTGCTTCCGACGCTCGAGGCGGCGCCGCCGAGCGCATAGGCACCGAACGCGTAAAAGGCTGACCAGAGCACGCCGCCGGCCGCGTTGGCCACCAGGAACCGGGACCAGCGCATGCTGCTGACGCCGGCGAAGAACGCGGCGAAGGTCCGCAGGATGGCGACGAAGCGGCCGAAGAAGACCACCTTCCCGCCGTACCTGGCGAACAGGTAGCGCCCGACCTTGAGCTTGGCCCGGTCGAGGCGCACGTAATGCCCGTAGCGTTCGGCCAGGCGCAGGCCGCCCGTCCTGCCGATCCAGTACCCGGCGTTGTCGCCGGCGATGGCCGCGGCGGCCGCGACCGCCGCCAGGACCGCGATGCTGAGATGGTGGGTCGTGCCCGCGTAGAGCGCCGCGGCGATGAGCGCGGACTCACCGGGCAGCGGGAGCCCCATGCTCTCCAGGGCGATGAGCGCGAAGACCGCGTAGTAGCCGTAGGACTGCAGCAGGTGCGTGATCAGGCCCGAGGTCATGGTGTTAACGGTAGGGATCAGCCGCCACGCGGCGCATCGGCCGCACGGCCCTAATGTGAGCGGCCGCCTACGCCGCAAGGCCTAAGCCTGGCGCCGAGAGCCGGCGATACCCAGGAGGCAGGCAGCGGCTGACGGGGCGTCAAGAGCCAGATATCCGTCAGCTGACCGATGTCTCGCGTTGCAAATTGCACCAGCATTTGCAACGCAACGCATTGACTACTCCGGCAGGAGACCAGTGAACGCGATGCCCGGGATGGCCGCCCGTACCAGGGTGCCACACGAGCATCGATGTTCACGTCGTCCTCCGCCGATCTCACGGAAAGGCAGTCCCATGACGGGTAACACCTGGGGTGACGTGAAGTTCCTGACCATCTACGAGCTCGCCGTCATCATGCGTATCTCCAAGATGTCCGCGTACCGGCTCGTGCACTCGGGAGAGCTCGAGGCGATCCGGGTCGGCCGCTCCTACCGCATCCCCGAGCAGGCCGTCATCAGCTACATGCGCGGCGCGGCCTACACGCCGACCGGGCTAGCATCCTGACGCCAGGGGCTCGCTCAGAGCGCGCTGACGTCGATGCGGCGGTTATCAGGCTTGAACGGCAGCGCCGCGACCGTGGCCCGGATCTCCAGCTGCGCGGTTCCCGGCCTGCCCCACACCACGCTCACCGTGGTGCCGGGAATCGCGTGGCCCCAGCCGAGCTCGCCCGGCTTGCGGAAGTAGTCCGTCACGCCGTTGACAGGGACGAAGCTGCCGCCGATCACGCCGCGCCTGAACTGCCGCGGAGCGCCAGGGGTGATGACGGCGGCGGGCAGGTAGTCGAGGCCGTTGGTGGCGATGCCCGCCTCGATGTGCTGTACCGGCTGGAAGCGTTGTTCGAGGTCGGTCCCGGCTGGCACGGATTCTCCGGCCCTGACCTGGAGATGTAGATCTGCGGGAGCCGGTATGGTCGGGCGCTATGTCCTTCGCCGTCCCCGCTGACGCCTACGGCCGGTTCATGGGCCGGTTTTCCGAGCCGCTTGCCGGACAGTTCGCCGCCTGGCTCCGCCTGGTGCCCGGGCAGCGCGTACTCGACGTGGGGTGCGGTCCTGGTGCCCTGACCGCCGTCCTGGCCGCGACGGTCGGCGCCGGCTCCGTCAGCGCGATCGACCCGTCGGAGTCGTTCGTGGCGGCAGCGCGCGAGCACCTGCCGGGCGCCGACATACGCCGCGGGAGCGCCGAGGCGCTGCCCTGGCCCGACGGCATCTTCGACTGCACGGCAGCCCAGCTGGTGGTGCACCTGATGGCCGACCCGCCAGCCGGGATATCCGAGATGGCCCGGGTCACCCGCCCGGGCGGGACGGTCGCGGCGACGGTATGGGACTTCGCGGGCGGCACCGCACCGGCCTCGGTGTTCTGGCGCGCCGTCAGGGACATCGATCCTGCCCCGCCGGGCGAAGCCGAACTGCCCGGTGCCGGGGAAGGGCAGCTGGCACGCCTGCTGCGGCAGGCCGGCTTGCACGAGGTCGAGTCGGACATCCTGACAGTGAGCCTCCGCTTTCCGTCATTCGATCAGTGGTGGGAGCCCTTCACGCTCGGCGTCGGCCCCCCGGGCAGCTACCTGGCCAGCCTCGACGGCAACCGGCGCACAGCGGTGCGCGACGCGTGCGCCCGCCTGCTCCCGGCCGCGCCCTTCACCCTGTCCGCCCGGTCATGGACCGCACGCGGCCGGGCACCCCGCGGATGACGAAGAAACATTTTGCAACCAGCCCGTCCGTAGCGACGTGTTGGACAGTGAGGAACCGTCCTCCATCGAAGGAGCTGGGATGTTCACTAAGGGTTGGTGACATGGCCGGCGGTCTGCCGCGCTCATCGCCGTATGCGCCGCTGGAATGGTGGCGGTCGCGGGGGCCAGCGCCGGTGCGGCCACCGCGCGGCAGGACGCGGCGGCGCAACCACAGGTGCGGGTGCCGTGGGCGGCTGTCGGGCCCGGCTGGGAACTCGCGCAGTACACCAACGGCTCGGCGGGCAAGCCCGCGGCGACCACGCTGTAGCGGAGTCCGGAACGCGATCCGCCTAGCCGCCCGTCTCGTCGCCGGCGAGGTCACCAAGCACACGCTCAAGGGTGGCCTCGTCGTCGGTGACTCCGCTCTCCGGGAGCCCGAGATCGTTCAGCACGACGAAGCGGATCCCGTGGCGGTATTTCTTATCCCGCCGCCACGCCTGCAGCATGTCCTGGAGCTTGAACTCGCCGCGGACCGGCAGGCCGAGTCCGGCGATGATCTGCCGGTGCTGCTCGACCACGGCGGCGGGGATGCGGCCCTGGCGGAATGCAAGGTAAGCGGCGGCCATCATGCCGAGCGCGACCGCCTCGCCCTGATCGTCGGCGGTCGAGTCCCTGACGAGCTCGATGGCGTGCGCGAAGGTATGACCGTAGTTCAGGACCAGGCGGTCACCCCGTTCCCGTTCGTCCCTGCTGACGATGTCGGCCTTGATCTCCACGCTCCGCGTCGCGGCCGCGCAGACGGCGCCGCGATCGCGGGAAACGATCGGCTCCAGGGCGCCGCGCAGATACCCGAGCAGGTCCGATGGGCTGATGAGGGCGTGCTTGGCGATCTCGGCCAGGCCGGCCTTGAATCCCCGTCCGGCGTTCGCGCAGGCCACTTCGGTATCGCTGATGACGACGACGGGCTGGTGGATGGTACCCACCAGGTTGCGTCCGAGCTCCAGGTTGATCGCGTTCTTGCCGCCGACGGCGGAGTCCGCCTGCGCGACGAGCGTCGTCGGTATCAGGCACAGGCGCATGCCGCGGTTGAAGGTCGCGGCCGCGAATCCGGCGATGTCGCAGATCGCCTCCCCGCCCACGGCGATCACCAGGTCGTCCCGGTGAATCGCGTGCTCGGCGAACACGTTGGCCAGGTGCTCGGCGGAAGAGAATGTCTTCGACGCCTGCGTATCGGGCAGCGCGACGCGGTGCACGCCGATGCCCGCGGCGGTGAACCTCTCCGCGACCCGCGCTCCGACGCCCTCGTCCTCGCTCGCCTCAATGATCATGCCGCGCTCGGCCTCGGGGAGAGCGGGCAGCAGCGAGTCCACGCGGTCCGTCAGGCCAGGCCCGATATGGGCGTAGTAGGTACCGCCCACCGGGGTGACGAAGACGCTTGAGCTATCGGGCGGCAGCGCGGGCAGGCGGGTGAGCTCGGCGAGAACGTCGCGGGCCACCGCGTCCGGCCTGCGGCCGTCGGTGTCGATGGTGAAGACCGACAGGTCCTCGTACACCGGCAGCCGCCTGGCGTACAGCTCGTCGAGATCGGGCCGGTGCAGCAGTGGCCGGTACTCGTCCCCCTGGACGCGGGACATGGCCTCCGCGTAGCTGACGCGCAGGTAGACAACCCGGGCGTTGCGCAGTACCGCGCGGGTCCGCGGGTCCTCCACGGCGCCGCCGCCGAGCGAGATCACCGCTTCCTGGCCGCGCACGAGATCGGCGACCGTGGCGTGCTCAAGCTCGCGGAAGTAGGCCTCGCCCTCGGTCAGGAAGATGTCGCTGATGCTGCGGCCGAGGCGCTGCTCGATCAGCACGTCGCTGTCCACGAAGGGCTGGCCGAGCCGTTCCGCGATAATGTGCCCGACCGTGGTCTTGCCGGCCCCCATGAAGCCGACGAGCACCGACACCATGAGACCTCCCACTGCCGCCCCGTGCATAGTGCAGTAACGCAGTAACGCAGTAATGAGCCGATGCTATCGGTCGGGCTCGCGCGCCGGCGGCAGCGTATTACCGCTTGCGCGCGACGCCGGCCAGGCCGCCCCAGAACTTGTCCGGGTCAAGCGGCGGGTTGCCCGTGTCCGGCCGCCAGTACGGGATCGCGACCAGGCCAGGGTCGACGAGGTCAAAGCCGTCGAAGAACCGCAGGATGTCCAGGCGGGAGCGCATGCGCAGATCGGCGGAGACGGCGCGCTTGTAGACCTTCTCTGCGGCCTGTGCCACGGCAGGCGCGCCCTCCTGCGTGCCGTGGCACAGGACGAGGAGGCTGCCGGGGGCGAGGGCGTCCCGCAGGGTCGCGACGATGCCCCAGGGATCGCTCTCATCAGGGATGAAGTGCAAGACGGCGCCGAGCAGCAGGCCGACCGGCTGGCCGAAATCGATCAGCCCCGTGCCGGCGGCGCGGTCGAGGACCGTCGCGGGCTCGCGCAGGTCGCCGTGGATGATCGTGGCGCAGGGATTCCCGGCCAGAATGGCGTTGCTGTGCGCGATCGCGACCAGGTCGATGTCGGCGTATACGACGCGGGCATCCGGGGCGGCGTCCAGGGCGACCTCGTGAACGTTGCCCTGGGTGGGGATACCGGAACCGATGTCGAGAAACTGGCGGATGCCGGTCCCCGCGAGGTACCGCACCGCCCTGCCAAGGAACGCGCGATTGGCCTGGCCCACGGCCCGCGCGTTCGGCTCGACCGCCACGATCGCACGGCCCACGTCCTGGTCGGCCAGGAAATTGTGGGTGCCGCCAAGCAGGTAGTCGTACACCCTCGCGACGTTCGCTCGCCTGGTATCAACCCCAGCCGGCACCCAGTCACGGTCGTCCGTCGTCATGCCCGTCCACCTCCGCGTGACGCCGTCTCTGCTCCCTCTCTGCTCCCTTTCTGCGCATAATGCTATACATTACGTGATTTCCTATTATCCTAACGTGTTATCTGTGACCGGTGGAGCCCTCGATGACTGGTGATGCGCGGCCTGGGCTGCCGCGACGACGCGAGCCAGATCTTGGGGATCTGACCGCGTTTACCGTGGACTTCGCCGGTCTCGTGACGAGCTGGCCGGACAGCGCGGCCCGGCTGTTCGGACAGCCCGCCGAGGCGGTCGTGGGCCAGGATGTGCGCGACGTGCTGCTGACCGGCCCAGGGCAGCGTGAGCTCGCCCGCCGGGCCCTGGCCGAGGTAGCGGCGGGCCGGGCGTGGACCGAGACCGCGGCGGGCGGACGGCTGGGCGGCGGGCGCTTCGCGATGCGCTGGGAGCCGCTGCGGCCGCCGGGGGCGTGCGGCGCGATGGTGCTGCTGCGGCTGCCCTGGCCGCAGCCGCGTCCCGGCTGGCTCGGCGATGCGGCCTTCGTGGTCGGCGGCACGCTTGACCTGGGCCAGACGGCCGCCGAGATCGCCGAGATCGCCGTTCCCGCGTTCGCCGACGCGGCCGCCGTCTACGTCGCCGAGCACCTGCTCACCGCCGACGAGGCCGCGGCCTCGCGGGCGGGTCAGGGAATGGCGGCACGGCGCATCGCGGGCAGGCTAGCCGACGGCGGCCCGACCGACGGCGGCCCGACCGACGGCGGCCCGGCCGACGCCGGCAGCCTGATCCCGGCGGGCGAGGTGATCATCTTCGACCCGGGGACGCCAGGGTTCCAGGCCATGACGACAGGACAGCCGCTCCTGTTCGACCGGCTCGATCAGCAGAGCGCCGAGCGGGCCAGCCGTCGTCCTGGCGGCAGCCGGGCGGCCGCGCGGTACACGTCCTACCTGGCCATCCCGATGACCGCGCGAGGCACGGTCGTGGGGTGCCTGATGCTCGGCCGCACCACGGCAAGCCCGCCGTTCGGCCCTGACGAGCTTCCGCACGCGGAAGAACTCGCCTCCCGAGCCGCCGTGCGCATCGACAACGCACGGCTCTACCACCGGGAGCGGCGGACCGCGCGAGCGCTGCAGCAGGGGCTGCTCCCCCGCGTACCTGACGCGCCGCCAGGGCTCGAGATCGCCGCCAGGTACCTCACGGTCGGCTCGAACGTCGTCGGCGGTGACTGGCACGATGTCATCGCGCTGCCAGGCGGCCGCGCGGCCATCGTGGTCGGGGATGCCATGGGCCACGGCCCGGAGGCCGCCGCCGCCATGGCGCAGCTCCGCTCGGCGGCGCATGTGCTTGCCGACCTGGAGCTGCCGCCACGGCAGATACTGCACCGGCTTGACCGGATGGTCGCCGAGATCGCCATGGCGCCGTTCGCCACCTGCATCTGCGCGGTGACCGGGCCCGTTGTTGATCCGGCCGTCCGGGCCGTCCAGGCCGGCCTGGACGGCCCGGACGGCGGCGTCTGGTCCTGCTCCGCGAGCCGGGCCGGCCACCCGCCTCCGGTGGTGATACTGCCCGGCGGCGAGGCCAGGCTGCTTGACCTTCCGGCCGGCCTGCCCCTCGGGCTCGGCGAGGAGTCATTCGAGGAAACCATGATCGGGCTTCCCGCCGGGGCCACCCTCGCGCTGTACACCGACGGCCTGGTCGAGAGCCGCACCCGGCCGATCGATGACGGGCTCGCCGACCTGTGCGAGGCGCTCTCGGCCGCCCTCGCCGCCCCCGGCGCTCCCCTCGATGCCGCCTGCGAGGCGGTCACCCGGCGGCTGGCCATGCATGGGGAAGACGACATCACCCTGGTGCTCGCCCGCGTCCGGCTGTAGCACGGCCCATGCCTAGGCCTCCATGCTTAGGCCGCTGCCTTGACGGCGCCGGTGATCGCCGCGGCCATGCCCTGCTCGCCGACCGCGTTGGGGTGCAGCGGGGCGGCCGGGGAGGCAGGCAGCAGCGGTTCGACCCAGCGGCTGGCCGGGGCCGAGCACGCGTCGTGGCCCGCGGACGGGGTGTAAGTGTCGACGTAGCCGTCGCCCGCGGCCCTGGCGTCTTGCCGCAGCACGCTGTTGAGCCGCAGCTCCTCGTTGTCGAGGAACGTCGCGTCGCTCTGGGTGATGCCCATGGTGTGCGCGCACGTGCCGCCGACGGCGGGCAGCAGCTCCGGGTAGCCGACAACGTAAACCCGGGCGTGCGGCGCGCGGCGCCCGATCTCGGTCAGCGCGCCGGCCAGGTCCCCCGCTACCGCCTGGATCTTCTGCTGGATCCGGTCCGTGCCGCCGGAGGTGTAATAAGCCTGGCAAGGTGCCAGATCCGATGCGGCGCCGCCGGGAATGAGCGCCGGGATGAGGTCCAGTTCCGTGCACCGGGTGAGGATCGCGGACCAGCCGATGTCGTTGCCGCCGATGCCGAGGGTCACGAGCGCGGTGGCCGCCGACAGGGCGCTCAGCTGAGCCGGATTGGTGGCGTCGCCTGCGGGCTGCGGAGCGGACAGGTCGGCGATGGTCGCGCCGCTGCAGCTCATGTCGGTCAGGTTCAGCCGCAGGCTCCGCGCGACCAGGTAGGGGTAGCTGCTGTCGGACTGCTCGCACCCGGCGACCATGCCGGTCTGGTCGGGAATGTCGGGGCCCGCGGTATAGGAGTCGCCGAGCGCTACGTACGAGCCCCGCGGCGCCGTGCCGGCCGCCGATGTCACTACGCTCGCTGGCTCCACGCCCGCCGCTGCCGAACAAGCCGCAAGCGATAGCACGATCCCCGCCACAGAAAGCGCGGTACACGCCGCCCGGCGGCCCACCCGCAAGGGCCGCTCGTTAGATTCAGTCATTGACCTCACCTTTCTCATTGAACGGATAGCCCCACGGAGCCTGGCCGCCCCGGCGGGCCAGGCGCTGCACCCGCGTCGCGGCCCCTGCGGTGAGGCGGACCTGCGTGTAGTGCCCGGCGGCGGCGGCGACCCACAGCCCGTCATGCGCGACCCACAGCCCGTCCACCGTGCCCGGCGTGCCCGGCGGAACCGTGCCACGGCGACGGCGGCCGGCCCGTGTCCCGCACGCGAAGGTGACCGCAGGAGGCCCGACGGTCGCCGACGCATGCCCGATGGCCAGCGCCCACCACCCGCCGCCCGGGCCCGGGCCCGGGCCCGGGCCCGGTTCAGGGCTGAACCCGGTCCAGGCCGCGTCGATCGACAGGATCGGGAGCCGGCTGCTGACCGCCAGCCCGGCCGGCGACCCGCCCGCATCGGTCACCTCCACGACCGTCCGGCCATCGGGCTGCACCCGGAGCCCGACCCGCCAGCCGCCGACCGGCAACCGCACCTGGATCGGCGCGGGAGCCTGCGGCCGCGAGGTGAGCAGATCCGCCGTCATGACTGGCTGTTCCCTGACCCGGCATTCCCGGCGGTCGTTTCCCTGGGGATGACGACGGGGTTCGGCGCGGTGCTTCACGGGCCGGTCAGCGCGGTGGCGCCGGCGGGTGCCGGCTCGTGGACCTCGACGGCCAGCTGGGGCAGGATGCGGTCAAGCCAGCGGGGCAGCGCCCAGTTGGCCGGGCCGGTGAGGTGCATCAGGGCGGGTACCAGCAGGCTGCGGATGAGCAGGGCGTCGACGAGCACGGAGAAGCCGAGCCCGAAGCCGAACTCGGCCAGTTCCCTGGCGCCGAACATGAACGACCCGAAGACCAAGATCATGATGCCGGCCGCGGCCGCGATGACCGGGCCGCTCTTGGCCTGGCCGATGGTGACCGCCAGGTGATTGCGCCTGGCGGTCACGGCGTCTTCGCCGCGGTGCCATTCCTCCTGGATCCTGCCGACCAGGTAGACCTCGTAGTCCATGGACAGGCCGAAGAGCACGGAGAAGATGAGGACGGGAAGGAAGGCGTCGACAGGCCCCGTTCCCGACAGGTGCAGGAGCGAGCCGCCCCAGCCCCAGCTGAAGACCGCGTTCATCGCGCCGAGGGCGGCGCCGACGGACAGCAAGTTCATGACCGAGGCCACCAGCGGGATGAGCAGGCTGCGGAATACCGCCATCAGCAGGATGAACGCGAGCAGCACGACGATGGCGATGAACAGCGGCAGCTTGTCGGTGAGCACATGGGCGAAGTCGATATTGGTCGCGGTCATCCCGCCGACGTGGACGACTACCCCGGTCCCGGCCGAGGCCTGCGGGATGAGGTGATCACGCAGGTTGTTCACCAGGTTGACGGTCTGCTGCGCCTGAGGACTACTGGTGGGGTAGACGGTGGCGAGCAGCACCTTCCCGTTCGGTGAGGTCACCGCCTGCGTCACCGACGCCACCCCTGGCGTGCGGGCCGCGACGGACAGGAGATGGTCGAAGGCGGTGACGTCGCGGGTCGAGCCGACCTTGGCGGCCAGCTCGAGCGGCCCGTTGAAACCGGGTCCGAACCCCTGGGCAAGCGCGGTGTAGGACTGGTGGGTGGTCCAGGCCGCCGGGTCGGTGCTCGCGTCCGAGGTGCCAAGGCGCAGGCCGAAGATCGGCAGCGCGATCGCGATCACGGCGGCGAGTGAGCCAAGGGCGACGAGGATCTTGCGGGCTTCGACGAACCCCGCCCAGCGGAGCCAGAAGCCGCTCGGGGCCTGGCTCGCATACCGCCCGCCTGCGCGGGCGGCTCGTTCCCGCCTTGACAGGGCACGCGGGCCGAGGAAACCGAGCATGGCCGGCAGGAACGTCAGCGCGGTGGCCATGGTCAGCGCCACCGCGATGGCCGCGGCGACCGACACACCGTAGAGGAAGCTGACGCCGAGCAGGAACTGGCCAAGCAGGGCGATGCAGACGGTCAGGCCGGCAAGCAGCACCGTGCGGCCTGATGTCGCCACGGCCAGGGCGGCTGCATCGGCGTAGGGCAGGCCCTGCTTGACCGCGCTGCGGTAGCGGCTGATGATGAACAGCCCGTAGTCCACACCGACGCCAAGGCCGATCAGGACTGCCAGCTCGGTGGAGACGCTTGAGATGCTCATCGCGTGGCTGAGCAGGCCGATGAGCGAGCTGCCAAGTACGAGCGCCAGGCCCACGCCCGCCAGGGGCAGCAGCGCGGCGAGCACGGCCCCGCCGAAGATGATCAGCAGGACGACGAGCGCCGCGATCACGCCGACGCCGACGGTAAACCCGGGGCTTGGCCGTTCTGAATTGGTGATGGCCTGGCCGCTGAGGGAGATGTGCACGGTCGCACCGTCGGCGGATTCCGCCGCCTTGATCAGGTTCTGCGCGTTCGCGGTGGTCACCTGAGCGCCCTGCTTATCCCAGGTCACCATGGCGAAGGCAACGGTGCCGTCCCGGCTGACCTGCGCAGCGCCCGTCTTGGCGTAGGGACTGGCGACGGCCTCCACGCCCGGCACAGAGGCGACCTTGGCAAGCGCCGCGGTGACTGCGGCCCGCACCGGGGCGGACCTGATGCCGGCACCGTGGGTGGCCTGGATCACGACCTGATCGCCCTCACCAGACGCGGACGGGAAGTTCTGCGTCAACAAGGTGACCGCCGCCTGCGAATCGGTGTTCGGCAGGCTGAAGCTGCCGCCGAAATCGGTGCCGGCCGCCTTGCCGACCCCGACCACCGCGACCATGGCGAGCAGCCACGCGGCCACCACCCACCTGCGATGCTCAAAGCACCAGCGAGCTAGCTTAGACATGGGAAACCTCCGTGTGGCGCTCCTCGGGAGCGTCGTTCGCTCCCAGGATCAACACTGCTGCCGTCCGCGGGCCGGCACGAGGGAGCGCTCTCCCGGACCCATGGTGTAGCGGGCTACACCATCACGGGGGAGCCGACTCTCTCGCGCGAGGTCGTCCGGTGCGCTTAGCCTGATCACATGGGAGAGACGATGCGGCAGGCGGCGCGGGCCACGGCGCGGCTGGCGCTTGCGGCGGGTCTTGCCCTGTTCTCCCTCCTGCTCATCACCGTCCTGGAGATCACGGTCATCGGCGCGATTGCCGTGGTGGGCATCTGGCTGCTGCCGGAGACCGTGCTGCTGATACGCAGGATCGCCGGGGCGAAGCGGGGCATGGTGGCCGCGTGGACGGGTCAGACGATCCCCGAGGCCTACCAGCCGATCACCGGTCCGCTCCGCGGCCGGCTGCGAACCGCTGTCCGCGACCCTGGCACGTTCACCGACCTGCGCTGGATGGCCGCCTACTATGCCTACGGCTGGCTCGGGTACCTGGCGCTGCCGCTGTGGATCGCCGGGCTGCCCGCCGACGGGGTATGGTGCGGGCTGCTCGGCCGCCGGCCGGTTGTCCTGCCGCTGATCTGCCGCCTCGCGGACCTGGATGCCCGCTTGTCCGTCGCGCTCCTGGCGCCGTCGCCGAAGGCACGGCTCACCGAGCGCGTCGAGCAGCTGACCCAGACCCGGGCGGGCGCCATCGCGGCCCACAGCGCCGAACTGCGCCGCATCGAGCGGGACCTGCACGACGGCGCGCAGGCGCGGCTTGTCGCGCTGTCCATGCGCATCGGCCTGGCGAAACGCGCGTACGACCACGACCCGCAGGCCGCCAGGCGGCTCCTGGACGAAGCCCAGGGGCACGCCGAGGAGGCGCTGGCCGAACTGCGGCACGTCGTGCGCGGCATCCAGCCGCCGATCCTCACCGACCGGGGGCTGGCCGGCGCCGTCCGGGCGCTCGCCGCAAGCAGCGGACTGGCGGTCACCGTGCGGGCGGATGACCTGGACGAGGGACCCCGCGCCCCGGCCGCGGTGGAAGCGGCCGCGTACTTCGTGGTGGCGGAGGCGCTTACCAACGCGGCCAAGCACAGCGGATCGAGCCGCGCGGAGGTCGGGGTCACCCGCACCCGGGCCGGCCTGCGGGTGCTCGTGCGCGACGAGGGCACGGGCGGAGCCGAGACCGCCGGCGGCGACGCGGGCGGAACCGGGCTGCCCGGCATGCGCCGCCGGGTCGCCGCGCTTGACGGAACCTTCACCGTGACCAGCCCTGCCGGGGGCCCGACCGTGATCGAAGCGGAGTTGCCGTGCGTGTAGTAGTCGCCGAGGACAACGCCCTGCTGCGGGAAGGTCTCGTCTTGCTGCTCACCTCAGCCGGTCATGAGGTCGTGGCGGTGGCCGCCGCGGAGCCAGAGATCCTCCCGGCGCTGCTCGCGCACCGCCCCGACATCGCCGTGCTCGATGTCAGGATGCCGCCGGGCTTCCGCGACGAGGGCCTGCGCGCGGCGCTCGCGGCCCGCGAGCGGATCCCCGGACTGCCGGTGCTCGTGCTCTCCCAGTACGTCGAGGAATCGTACGCCGCCGAGCTGATCGGCGGCGGAGCGAGCGGGATCGGCTACCTGCTCAAGGACCGAGTCGGCCGGATAGAGGAGTTCCTTGACGCGCTCAGCCGGGTGGCGGCCGGCGGCACCGCCCTTGATCCCGAGGTGGTCACCGAACTGCTGACCCGCCGCCGCAGCACGCCGCTTGACTCGCTGACTCCCCGCGAGCGCGAGGTCCTCGCGCTGATGGCCCAGGGCCATGACAACACGACCATCGCCAGCGCCCTCGTCATCACCGAACGAGCGGTCAGCAAGCACATCGGCAACGTGTTCCTGAAGCTAGGGCTGCCGCCCACCGACATCGGGCACCGGCGAGTGCTGGCCGTGCTCGCTTACCTGAACAACGCCGCCAACCTCAATAACGACTAGGACGGGGATTCGAAGAGGCGCCGGAGCGCGGGCACGAGCGTGTCGAGGTCCTGGCTGGCGTGGAACGCGACGACGGTGGTGCCGTCGCTGGCGCCTGACGCGGCAGCGGGAGTCGCGAAAACGCTGATCACCTGGTGCATCGCGGCCTCGAATTCGCGGAGCGGCTCAGGAGATTCGCCGCGAAGCCAGCGGCGGAGGACGTGGTTGTGCGCCGCGACGACCGATGCCGCCATCAGCTCGGCGCGCAGCGAGGCAGGCTCGGCTTCCTCGCCCATCCGGTCGGCGATGAACTCGCGGAACAGCCGCTGGTAGCGCGCCACGCTGGCGATCTCCCTGTCGCGCAGGGCGGGCACCGCGCTGGTGAGCGCGTACCTGCGGCGCGCGACGTCGCCTTCCTCCAGGTAGTGCAGCAGGACCAGGCGCACCGCATCGGAGACGGCGGCGAGCACGGCGTGGTGAGTGGACGTCGTTAGGCGATCCCTGACCAGCTCGAGCAGCCGGTCGTGGTCGGGGAAGATGACATCTTCCTTCGAGCGGTAATGCCTGAAGAAGGTCGTGCGCCCTACTTCCGCCCGGTCCGTAATGGCATCCACGGTGGTCTGTTCGTACCCTCGCTCGTCGAACAGGTCAAACGCGGCTTGCGCGAGCCGGTCCCTGGGCGATGCCTTGCTCATGGCCGCTTATGCCACCTGATCCCATCGACGGGTGCCACTTGTGGGCAACTGACGGTACTGAGTACCATCAAAAGAATACTGCGTTCCATTCGCCGGGAAGAGCAGGGGGTCGCTCGTGGACGTCGTGGGCACCACCGCCATCTCCAAGGTTAACCCGGAAACCGGCTCACTTACCTATCGCGGCTACCCCGTCCAGGAGCTGGCCAGGCAGTGTGGCTTCGAGGAGGTCGCCTACCTGCTCTGGCACGGCGAGCTGCCCACCCCCGCTCAGCTCGACGCGCAGAACCGCGCGGAGCGGGCTCAGCGCGGCCTTGACCCCATGACGGCGGCGGTGCTCAACGGCCTTCCGATCACCGCCGACCCGATGGACACGCTGCGGACCGCCATCAGCCTGCTCGGCGCGAGCGACCCGCTGGAGAACGGCAACTCCCCCGCCGCTATCCGGGCCAAGGCGCTGCGGCTGTTCGCCGTGCTCCCCGCGATCGTCGCCATGGATCAGCGCCGCCGCCACGGGTACCGGGCGATCCCGCCTCGCGATGACCTGGGCTACGCCGCCAACTTCCTGCACATGACCTTCGGCGAGGTGCCCGAGCCCGCGGTCGTCGCCGCGTTCGAGACGTCGCTGAGCCTGTACGCGGAGCACGGCTTCAGCGCCTCCGCGTTCGCCGCCCGGGTCGTCACCTCCACCTTGTCCGATCTGTACAGCTCGGTCACCGCCGCGGTCTGCGCGCTCAAGGGTCCGCTGCACGGCGGCGCGGGCGAAGCCGTGATCCGCATGTTGGATCAGATCGCGATCCCGGACAACGTCCGGCCATGGCTTTGCGCCGCGCTGGCCGGCGAACGGAGGATCGCGGGCTTCGGGCACCGCGTCTACACCGGTGACGACCCGCGCGTCGCCGCCATGCGCGCCCACTGGGCCAGATCGCCGAGCTGCGCCACGGGCAGCTGCTCATCGGCATCTACGAGGCCCTCGCCGACGCGATGTACGACGTCATGGGCCTGCGCCCCAACCTCGACTACGCGGCCGGGCCCGCCTACCGCCTCATCGGCTTCGACGCCCCCACCTTCACGCCCATCTTCGTCGCCGCCGGCATCCCCGGCCTGACCGCCCACATCGCCGAACAGCTGACGGCCAACACCCTCATCCGCCCGCTCGCCGCGTACAACGGCCCCGCCGAACGCGCTCTCAGCAAATGACATTCTGCCGATGACGATAGATGGACAATCATCAGACAAGCTGCTGGGAGGAGCTGACCATGGTTGAGCGTGTTGAGATCACCGGTCCCGCTGGTGAGCGGTATGTCGAGATCCTGTCGCCGCGGGCGCTGGAGTTGCTTGCGGTGCTGCATGACGCCCTGGCGG
>Ga0066797_1000228_pt1 | contig 17196 bp, 13 predicted proteins | sample PersoiDNA2013193_FD_76335 | JGI IMG/M metagenome (GOLD analysis project Ga0066797, IMG submission 76335) | Permafrost soil microbial communities from the Arctic, to analyse light accelerated degradation of dissolved organic matter (DOM) -... | ecosystem: Environmental > Terrestrial > Soil >... | reverse complement strand
GCTCCCGACCTACGGCGAGCAGGCGGTCACCCTGCCTCCTAGTGCGGCCCTCGTCCTCTACACCGACGGGCTCACGGACCGGCGGCCTCGCGCCGACGGTGCCGGGCACTATACGGAGGCCGAGTCGGTGGCCATGCTGCGCGACGCGCTGCGCACCTCCCCGGCCAGCGCGGGCGCCCTCGCCACGGCCGCCGAGACCGCCGTGCCCGGGGACATCGACGACGACATGGCGATCCTGGTGTTCCGCTCCTCGCCCGATGACCTGGCATCGGCCGAGCGGTCCTTCCCCGCCGAACCGATCATGGTGTCGGAGGCGCGTCATCTCGCCGCGGCCACGTTCGCCGCGTGGGACATGTATCCGGACCAGGCCGACCTGGCCTGCCTGCTGGTCTCCGAGGTGGTAACCAACGCCGTCCTGCACGCCTCGGTGACGCCGAGCCCGTCCGGGCGCAGGTGGGACCTGGAGATCGACCAGGTGGACGCCGCCGCTGAGCAGGCGCCCGCGCACCTGCCGCCTGCCTACCGTCCCCGCGAGTTCACGCTCCGGCTGCGACGCGGCGCCCGGTCTATCTGGGTTGAGGTATTCGACCCTGACCTGCGGCTGCCGCGGCTGCGCACGGCAAGGGCGACCGACGAGGGCGGCCGCGGCCTGTACCTGGTCGAGCAGCTCGCTACCCGCTGGGGCTCCCGCCCTACCCCCGAGGGCAAGACGGTCTGGTTTGAAATACCCCTTGACGGCAGGGACCGCTAACGCCCCGCTCGCCAGCGTCAGTGAACGGGCGCGTGCGGGACGTTCTTGGCGCCGTAGAGGAGGGCGAGCAAGACGACGACGATGATGATGATCGCGCCCCAGTGCTTGCCGGTCACCGGCAATTTGAGCCGTTTACGTCCGCCTGTCCAGAGCCAGGCGATGCCGACGCCGATAAGCACAAGCAGAACGATTCCGCTACTCACGTGTCCGCCTTCCGCGCAGTCGGCGGGCGCCGCTGCCCGCGATCCTTCGTTCCTTCGTTGTCTTCGAGAGTACGCCAGGCCGCCCGATTAGTCGCGGTCCGTTGCGCAGTGGTGCGAAAAGCAGGGTGGTGCGCAGGGCGGAAAGTGGGTAGACGCGAAAGTGCCCGTGGGCGGCGGGGTGGGCCGCCCACGGGCAGATATTCCTTTCCGTCAGGCCTCTCCCGGGGTACGGGGGGGCGTTTCCCCGGGAGAGACTGTCAGCCCCGGAGTGTGGTGCCTCCGGGAAAGACCAGCGCTAGCTCTTCTTGCCGGAGAAGATCGGCATCCCGGTGCTGCTGGTACCGCTCTGCGCGAACGTGGTGGTAGCGCTCGGCATGGTGTTGAGCGGTGCCGCGAACAGCACGAGCTGAGCCTTGAGCGCGCCGTTCGTGCGGGTCCCTGCGACGAAGACCAAGTCACCGCGCTGGATTCCCATGGTGGTCGCGAAGACCGGCTGGGTGAAGCTGGTGGTGGTGGTCGGGGTCGTCGTAGTGGTGGTGGTTGTGGTGCTGGTTGTGGTCGTCGTCGCGGTGATGTTCGCGATGGTGATGGAGATGAGCTGACCGCCGGTGGCGATCGTGATGGTGGTCGGCTTCACGACCGGCGTCACCAGCTGGGTGAGCGCCGTGGTGGAACCAGCCATGACGTTCGTGGCCGGCACCATGTTGTTGAACGTCATGGCCTGGGTGGTCGCCATCGTGTTGCCGGTCATCGCGAGCATCCCGCTCGTGGTCGAGGACACGTCCTTGATCGCGGTCCTCCCGGTCAGCCACCACACGTGCAGCGAACCGTTGAAGGACTTGACGACGAGGAACTTCGGCGTCGCGAGTAGCACGACGCCACGCTGTGCGGCGAACTGGACGTGACGCTGCCATACCTGGTTGAACGTCCGTATCGACGTCATGTCGGACAGCGTGTTAAACGACCGGGTCTGGGATGAACCCCACTGGCTGAACGCCCCGCTGAGCGCGGCGCCCTCACCCATCGTGTGGTGGCTGCCCGTCGTGTATCCAGCGGACGCGGCGGTTGCCGCTGTCCCATGGCTGGAGAGTGCCACCACGCCCGCCGCGCCGCCGCCGACGAGCACCGCCGCGGCGATGGCCAGGCGTGCACGCATACTGCCGATACCGCGCTTGTTGCGGTTAATCATCGCTGCCTCCTTCGATGGACGTCGCCCGCCCCGAGCGCCCTTTCGGTTCTGACGTCACTGAGACTGCCGCGCTCGCCGCGGCAAAGCATCGATTACCTGGGCCACGTAAGCAGTACGTTCGCGATGGCTCATGTTGAGAAGAGAAAACAGGCAGATAACGAACGAATTTCTTGCCTGCGCAAGGCGACACGTCATCTCTCTTTCAGGGAGATGACGTGTCGATTAACTCTGTTAAATCCGCCGGTACCGCTACATGCGGTCGGGGATGGGCACGCCGAGCAGGCCGAGGCCGGCGACCAGGACGCGGAGGGCGGCCGCGCAGAGCGCGAGCCGGGAGTTCCTCGTCTCCTCGCTGTCGGCCTTAAGCACCGGGCACTGCTCGTAGAACGAGGTGAACAGGCTGGCGACCTCGAAGAGGTAAGAGCACAGCCGGTGCGGCTCGGCGCTCTCGGCGACCAGCGTGACGACCGCGCCGAAGTCGAGCAGCTTGAGCGCGAGTTCGCGCTCGCTCGGCTCGGCGACGTGGATCGGGCCGCGCGGCTCGGTCTCGGCGATCCCGGCCCGGCGGAAGATGGACCTGATCCTGGCCGTCGCGTACTGCAGGTAGGGGCCGGTGTTCCCCTTGAACGAGATCATCCGGTCCCAGTCGAACATGTAGGCGCTGTCGCGCGCGGTGGACAGGTCCGCGTACTTGATCGCGCCGATGCCGACGTCCTCGGCGATCATGTCGAGGTCGAGATCGGTGGCCGAGGCATCGCGCTCGACCTCGTCCAGGATCGCGTGAGCGCGCTCCACGCCCTCGGCGAGCAGATCGCTCAGCTTGACCAGGTCGCCGGCCCGAGTGCGCAGCCGGTGGCCGTCCGCGCCCTGCACCATGCCGATCTGCGCGTGCTCGAAGTCGGAATCCTCGGCCAGCCAGCCGGCCTCCCGCGCGACCGCGAAGACCATCCTGAAGTGCAGCGCCTGGTCGGAGCCGACCACGTAGATCGCGCGGTCGCAGTTGACCTTGTCCACCCGGTACCTGACGGTGGCCAGGTCGGTTGTCGAGTAGTTGTAGCCGCCATCGCTCTTGCGGATGATCACCGGCAGCGGGGTACCGTCGCGGCCGGAGAACCCCGCGGGGAACGCGCACAGCGCACCGTCGCTGATCGTGGCCAGGCCCTTGGCGACCAGCTCCTCGGCGACGCCTTGCAGCATGTCGTTATAGAACGATTCGCCGCGGATATCGTCGTCGGTCAGCGTGACCCGCAGCCTCGCGTACGTGTCCCGCAGGTAGGCCTTGGACAGTTCCACCAGCTCGTCCCAGAGCTGCTGCGTCGCGGGGTCATCGCCGGACTGGAGCTTGACGACCCGCTCCCTGGCCCGGTCAGCGAACGCCGGGTCTGAGTCGAACTTGACGCGCGCGGACTGATAGAAGGTGTTCGGGTCGGTGCGGAGCAGGGCCGCCTCGGGCGAGTCCTCGCCCACGTCGACCAGGTGCTCGATCAGCATGCCGAACGGCGTGCCCCAGTCACCCACGTGGTTGTCCCTGATCACATGATGGCCGGCGAACTCGTTCACCCGGGCGATCGCGTCGCCGACGATCGTGGAGCGCAGGTGCCCGACGTGCATCTCCTTGGCGATGTTCGGCGAGGAATACTCCACGACGACCGTCTTCGGCTCGGCCGCCACCGGGACGCCGAGCCGCGGGTCAGCGAGCACCTCGGTCGCCGCCTGGGCGATCCAGCTCTCGCGCAGCGAGAAGTTCACGAACCCGGGCCCGCTGACCGTGGGCGGTTCGCAGATGTCGCCGACGTGGAGCAGGCCGACGATCTCGCCAGCGATGTCCCGCGGTGCCTTGCCAAGCCTCTTGGCCAGCGGCAGCGCCGCGTTGGACTGGAAGTCGGCGAATACCGATGGGCGGATCAGCGGGTCCGCGCTCGCGTAGTCCGCGCCGAACGCGGCCGCGAATGCGTCCCGCACCCGCGCGCCAATGACCTGCTGAGGATCTGCCATGCCGACAGTCTAGTGATTCTCATGCCGTGCCTCAGATTCGTTAATGGTTCGCGGCCGCACCAGGCCGCGGGCTAAGGGCGGTCGCGGCGCAGGAAGTGGGTGGGGCGCTTGGAGTCGGCGACGCCGATCCGTTCCTTGATCCGCTCGGTGATGTCGCCGCGTGCCAGGTTCGCGGCGAGAGCGCATGCGGCGGTGACCGCGCGGGCGGTGGACGCGCCGTGCGCGATGACGACGGTGCCGCCGAGGCCGAGCAGCGCCGCGCCGCCGTAGGTGTCCGCGTCGAGCCGGCTGGCGAGCTCGCGCAGTCCTCGCCGCTGAAGCAGTGCGCCTATCCGGGCGGCGCGAGTGCCGGTGAGCGCGTCGCGCAGCTCGGCCGCGGCGAACCGAAGCGACCCTTCGAGCGTCTTGAGCGCGACGTTGCCGGTGAACCCGTCGGTGACGATCACGTCGACCGCCCCGGCCATCAGGTCACCGCCCTCTACGTTCCCCGCGAAGTTCAGTGGCAGCGCGCCGCCTTGCTGCTCGGCGGCCAGCAGTTCGTGCGCGCGACGTGTCAGCGCGTTGCCCTTGCCCGGCTCCGCCCCGATGGTGAGCAGGCCCACTCTCGGGGCCGCGGTGCCGAGCGCGAGCTGCGCGTACGCCACGCCGAGCTGGCCGAACTGTACGAGCATTTCCGGTTTGGGGTCGGCGGTGGAGCCCGCGTCGATGAGCACTGTCGGTCTCGGGTGCGTCGGCAGAATGACGGCAAGCCCGGGGCGGGCCACTCCGGGCAGCGGCAGCAGCCGATGCCTGGCGCTCGCCACGATCGCGCCAGTTGACCCGGCGGAGACGACCGCGGCGGCCTGCCCCCGCCTGACCAGCTGGCAGGCGACGGCGATGCTCGACCGTGGCCGCCTGAATCCGGCGAGGGCGCCTTCGCCCATCCCGACGACATCCTCGGCTGGCACCACGCGCAGCTCAGACCCGGCGCCTAGCCGGGCGATCACCGGGCGCAGCCGGGCCGGCGGTCCGGTGAGCAAGGTGGTGAGGCCATGCTCCCGCTGCGCCGCGAGCGCGCCCGCGACGATCTCGTCTGGCGCGTAGTCACCGCCCATCGCGTCCACCGCGATCACCGGCTCCGCAACGGACCCCGCGATCAGGTGCTGGGCGGTTCCGGCCGTCAGTGCCTGATCGAGCGCCGCATGGTCGGCCGTCATGAGCCGCATCGCCCCCGGCGACTGCGGTTCCCTGGCATCGTCACGGCCTGGCGCCACTTGGCTCACGTAGTGTCTCCCCGGGCCTTGCTTGCCGAGCTGGCCCTTGGTCCCGGGCCTTCGCTGTGACCAAGCGTAAACGGCTCGCCCAGCCACTATCGCCAAGCTGATCGACGCAAAGGCCAGCTTGGCGGACTATAGTCCCGGCCATGGAGCTGAATGGGACATCCGCGATTGTTACCGGCGGAGCGAGCGGTCTTGGCGAGGCCACCGCCAGGACGCTGGCGGCCGCTGGCGCCTATGTGGTCATCGCGGACCTGAACGAGGATCTGGGCAAGCGGGTCGCCGCCGATATCGGCGGGCGGTTCGCCAAGACAGACGTGTCTGACGAGGGCTTGGTGCGTGCCGCGGTGGCCGTGGCCGAGGGTTCCGGCCGTCCGCTGCGCGCGGCGGTTAGCTGCGCCGGGATCGGATTCGCGTCGCGAACGGTGAGCAGGGACGGCTCGCCGCACGACCTGGCGGGCTTCGCCAGGGTGATTGCCATCAACTTGACGGGCACCTTCAACGTGCTCCGGCTCGCCGCCGCGGCGATGGCGAAAACCGAGCCAGCGGACGCCGACGGCCAGCGCGGAGTGATCATAAACACGTCCTCGGTCGCGGGGATCGAGGGCCAGACCGGGCAGATCGCCTACTCGGCGTCGAAGGGCGGGATCATCGGGATGACGGTGCCTGCCGCGCGTGACCTGTCGGTCATCGGCGTCCGGGTTAACACGATCTGCCCCGGCGTCATCCACACGCCGATCTATAAGAGCATTGCGGGCGACGGCAGGGATGCCGAGGAATTTCTTGCCAGGCTGGCAGCTCCAGTGGTATTCCCTAAGCGTCTTGGGCTGCCAGCTGAGTTCGGCCATCTGGTGCGCACGCTTATTGAGAACGACTATATGAACGCGGAGGTCGTCAGGTTCGACGGCGGCATCCGGTTCCAGCCGAAGTGATGTCGCCTGCCGTAGGGGTGGTATGTCGGGGATCGCGGGGTGCCTCGTTCTGGCAGAGGGGGCCAAGCCAGATCCGGACTGGACCATGCGCGCGATCAGGCGCATGGCACACCGGGGGCCCGACGACGAGGGGGTGTTCTCAGACGGTACCGTCGCGCTCGGCGCGCGCCGTCTGGCTGTCATGGACCCGTCCGCGGCCGGGCACCAGCCCATGCGGTCCGCTGACGGCCGCTACTGGATGGTCTACAACGGTGAGATCTATAACCACGCGGAGCTAGCCAGGCGGCTGCGGGCACGCGGAGTGGTGCTGCGCGGCGGGTCGGACTCCGAGGTGCTGCTAGAGACGTACGCCGCCGAGGGCAGGGACGCGCTGCGCAAGCTGCGCGGCATGTTCGCCTTCGCCATCTGGGACACCAAGACGGGGGAACTGTTCTGCGCCCGCGACCCGTTCGGCATCAAGCCGCTTTACTACACGCAGGCCGAGGGCGGCAGGCAGCTCAGGTTCGCCTCCGAGCGCAAGGCGCTGCTCGGGCCGGGCGAGGTCCCGGTGATCGACCCGGACGCCCTGCGCAGGTACCTGTCCTTCCAGTACGTCCCCGCGCCTGCGACGATGACGCCGCCGGTCCGCTCGCTGCCGCCCGGGCACTATCTGACCGCCAGGCCAGGCGGTCCCGTCGAGTCGTTCAGGTACTGGCGGCCGGTTCTCCGCCCGGCCAGGTCGCCGTCCGCCGATACACCGGAGCGCATACTTACCGCGCTGCGGGATTCGGTCGCGGCGCACCTGCGCAGCGATGTGCCGGTGGGCGCGTTCCTTTCCTGCGGGGTTGATTCGGCGGCGATCTGCGCCATCGCCGCGCAGACCAGGCCGGGCCTGCGGACGTTTACCGCCGGCTTCGCCAGGTCCGGGTATAGCGAGATCGAGGAGGCGCAGGAGACAGCGGAGGCGCTTGGCCTGAGGGCCATCACCTACGTGATCACGGCGCAGGAGTTCGGCACCCGGCTGCCGCAGATCGTCTGGCACCTCGACGACCCGATGGCCGACGCTGCGGCGATCCCGCTGTGGTTCGTCGCCAGGGAGGCACGGCGGCACGTCAAGGTAGTGCTTTCCGGGGAAGGCGCGGACGAGCTGTTCGGCGGGTACGGCGTCTACTACCAGCCGGGAGTTGTCAGGGCGGCCACCAAGCTGCCGGGCTGGGGCAGGTCATCTGCCCAGGCGATGGCCGACCGGATAGCCACAGGACAGCGCGGCAAGGGACTGCTCGAGCGGATAGCGACGCCGCTGCGCAGCAGGTACATCGGCAACGCCAACGTCTTTCCGCTTGAGGACGTGGACGTGCTCACCAGGTACGGCGACGGCACCGCCTACGACGTGACCGGCCAGGTCTTCGATCAGGCCGCCGATGCCGGGCTCGATGACGTGGCCACGATGCAGCTCGTGGACATCAATACCTGGCTGCCTGGCGACATCCTCGTCAAGGCGGACAGGGCCTCGATGGCACACGGCCTTGAGCTGCGGACGCCGTTCCTCGACCGGGAGGTGATGGCGGTCGCGAGCCGGCTCGCGCGGGCGGAGAAGACCGCCGCCACCACGACGAAGTTCGCGCTGCGGGAGGCCGTGGCCGGGCTGCTGCCCGAGGGCGCCTCGGAGCGCCGCAAGCCCGGGTTCCCCGTGCCGGTCGGGCACTGGCTCCGCGGCGAGCTGTCCGGCTACGCCGACCAGGTGATCCGCGAAGCACGGACCGAGGAGTGGCTCGACAAGCGGGCGGTCATCGACGTGCTTCGCCGGTTCCGGGCCGGCGACCCCGACGTTCCGTGGCGGCAGGTCTGGACGCTCGTCGTGTTCTCGCTCTGGCACCAGATCTACGTGGAAAGAGTCTTCGACCCCGTTGCCCTTGGCTGGCAAGCCGGACGGCCGGCCCCAAGGAGCATCGCTCCTCCTGACTAACTACGCCCCCGGCGTATCGGTCGCCGTCGGCGGCAGCGCACCGCCCGCCAGGTACTGCTCGCGGATCTTTCGACGGCCGCGGTGCAGCCGGGACATCACCGTGCCGACAGGCGTACCCATGATCTCCGCGATCTCCCGGTACGGGTAGCCCTCGATGTCGGCGAGGTAGACCGTGGTGCGAAATTCGTTGGGCAGCCCGCGCAGCGCGCGCAGCAGATCGGAGTCCGTGGTGTGGTCAAGCGCCTCGGTCTCCGCCGACGGTACCGGCGGGGCGAGCCGATCGGCGGACATCTGCCACTCCTGCAGGTCGCCGCCGAGAGCCTGCTGCGGCTCGCGCTTCCGCTTGCGGTAGACGTTGATGAACGTCGTGGTGAGGATCCTGTTGAGCCAGGCACGCAGGTTCGTACCCGGGCGGAACTGGTGGAACGCGGCGTATGCCTTCACCGATGTCTCCTGGACCAGGTCCTCGGCATCGGTGGGGTTCCGCGTCATCCGCAGCGCCGCCGGATACAGCTGGCTGAGCTGTGGCACGACGTCGCGCTCGAAACGGGCGCGGCTGTCGTCGTTGTCCTCGATCATGCTCATACCTGGCTCCGGGGGTTAGTCGGTCCCTTCTCACTCATTAAGACGTACAAGAGGGCGCCGACGGTCCAATCTGTGACCGAAATCACTTTAAGATATGTCGCGAGATCTGGAGAAGGGTGAAGGGTTCCTCAGGAAACCCTCAGAAGTCGCGCGGGCCGACGGCCGTTAGGTACCACCGCCGACTGCCCCACCAGCTGTTATACTCGCCTGCCTGGCCGAAGGTGCGAGCGGTAGTACCCTCGTAAGGAAACGGTGGATCAGATCCAGCCGGAGTACCACATGTGGGACAGCCAGTCCGAGTACGGGATGACCTTGCCCGCGAGGATCGGATAGAAATACCAGAACAGTATGAGCGCGGCGAGGACATAGATACCAGCCAGCGCTGACCCGATGATCCTGCGCAGCCGTCCGGCGGTAGCCGGGCCGATCATGAGGCCGAGGCAGAGCACGATGCAGATGATCATGAACGGCTCGAACTCGAGGGCGTAGTAGTAGAACTTGGTCCGTGAGACGAACGGGAGCCAGGTTGCCCAGCCGGCGGCCACGCCGAGGACCGCGGTGCCTGCCCGCCAGTCCCTGCGGGTGAGCCACCAGGCCAGGCAGAAGAGGATCGCCGGGATCGAGACCCACCAGATGGCGGGGTTGCCGATCGCCAGCACCTCCTGCACATACGGTCCCGTCGTCCCTGACTTCGCCACATGCGTGCCGGACGCGTCCGCGAAGGAGGTCCAGTAGAACGCGACCGGGCGGCTGATCACGAACCAGTCCCACGGCTGGGACATGTACGGATGGCGCGAGCTCAGGGTCGTCATGAAATTGAGAATCTCCTTGTGGTACTCGAACAGCGAGTACAACGGGGAGATGACGGGGGTGTTGACGCCGTTGAGCTGTGCGTAGTTCCTGTCATATCCGGTCGACGTGACCAGCCAGCCGGACCAGGTGGCGATGTAGGTCACAAGAGGGATGACGCCGAACGTGACGGGCAGCCACTTTCCGTCCCGCACCAGCGCGCCGCGCACGTAGCCCCTGAGCCCGGCCGTCCGGCGCGCGCCCATGTCCCATGCGACGCACAGGCCGACGAACGCCAGCACGTACCAGACCGCGTCCTGCTTGGTCGCGCCGGCCAGGCCGATCAGCACCCCGGCCGCCACTCGCCACTTCCGGATTCCGAGCGCGGGGCCTGCCTCGTCGGAGCGTTCGAGCACGACCGCCTCGGCGAGCCGCAGGCGGGATACGTCCCTGTCGACCACCAGGCAGCCGAAGGCCGCGAGGACGAAGAACATGAGGAAGATGTCGAGGATGCCGGTCCTGCTGAGCACGAACTCGAGGCCGTCGAGGGAGAGCAGCAGTCCGGCGAGGCAGCCGAGCAGCGTGGACCTGGTGAGCCGCCTCGCTACGCGGCACATGACCAGGATCGCCAGTGTCCCGACGATCGCGGGCGCGATCCGCCAGCCGAGGGAGGTCAGCCCGTAGAGCCACTCGCCGACCGCGATGAGCAGCTTGCCGACCGGCGGCTGTACCACGTACTCGCCGCAGGAGGTACCCGAGCAGGGGAGCTGGAAGATGTTGGTATTCCCGGCGAGAATGCGCGGGTCGGCCATGCTGGCGTCTATGACCTTCAATTCCACGCCGTGCAGCAGGATGGACCATGCGTCTTTGATGTAGTACGTCTCATCGAAGATGATCGCGTGCGGGACCGATAGCCTGTTGAACCTGAGGAACCCCGCGAACGCGGTGACGAGCAGCGAGCCGATCCAGCCCCACAGCCGGTCGCCGGGCATCGGGGTCACCAGTCGCGCGCTGAGCGCGGCGATCCGCGCGGTTGTGCTGTCGCTCGCAAGGGCGGTGCCGGTGCGGCGGCCGTCGGCCTCTGCGTCATCGACGCTGCCGTCGTCTGGGTCCATGGCCGGTTGACCGGCCGCAGTAGCGGTCATCGAACGCAATGTTATGTGGATGGAGGCCCGGGTGGGGAGTGGAAATGGCACCGGACGTGATAAAGACCGCGCTGCGAAAGATCACGATGGCGCCGGCGTTCTGACGCTCGCAGGGGTGCCCATCGGCCGTATCGAGGACGCGCCGGCGAGGCTCGCCGCCGAGCTGGCGGCCGCTGACGTGATCGCGGCAGAGGACACCCGCCGGGTGCGGCAGCTCGCCGCGGCACTCAACGTCGCGATCACGGCGCGGGTGATCTCCTACTACGACGTGATCGAGTCGCGGCGCGCGGAACAGCTCGCGGCCGAGCTCACGGCGGGCAAGAACGTGCTCGTGGTCACCGATGCCGGGATGCCGGGCATCAGCGACCCCGGGTACCGGGTTGTCGCGGCCGCCGTCGCGGCGGGGGTCCGTGTCACCGCGGTGCCCGGACCGTCCGCGGTGACCACGGCACTCGCCGTCTCCGGCCTGCCAAGCGACCGATTCTGCTTCGAGGGGTTTCCGCCGCGCAAGGGCGGTGAGCGCCAGGGACTGTTCGCCGAGCTCGCGACGGAACCGAGGACGCAGGTGTTCTTCGAGTCGCCGCGGCGGATCGCGGTGACTCTGGCGGAGCTGCGCGACTCGCACGGCGACGACCGCGCGGCGGTCGTCTGCCGGGAGCTGACCAAAACCCACGAGGAGATCGTGCGCGGCTCGCTGGCCGACCTCGTGGCCTGGGCGGACGGCCAGGAGACGTCAGGGGGCGTCCGGGGCGAGATCACGCTGGTCGTGGCCGGCGTCGGCCGCGCCGCCGCCAGGGCCGCCGCCAGGGACACGGCGCGGGAGGCTCGGCGCGCTGCCCGGTTCGCTGCCCGCGGTCGGCCCGAGGGTCGGCCCGAGGGTCGCCCCGAGGTCGGTACCGACGGCTGACACCACGGAACGTCTCCCGAATCCCATCGCCACCACCAGGCACGCGAAGGGCACGGCCGTTGTCACGTACCGGTAATCGAATTCCGCGGTCGCGGCAGGCACCACGATCAGCGCCACCGAGCAGAGCCAGGGCAGCAGCCACTCCGCTCCGGCCCCCCGCCGCCGTCTGGCGAGCGGGACGATCAGCCCGGCGAGCAGGATCAGCCAGAAGACCGTCCCCGGCAGCCACACGTACCGCTGGTAGACCCTGATGAGGGCGGCGAACGGGTTCACGACCTTGGTCAGCGGGTTGCCGCCTCCCAGATAGGCCGCGGCGGAAGACGGGTAGCCGCCGGCCGCGTGCCCGCTGGCGGTGGGCACGGAGCTGTAGCCGAACAGGTACTCGTCGTAGGTCTTCGGGTTGGGGAAGGCCGTCCGCGGCCAGTAGAAGACGCGCCAGGTGTCGTGGAAGACCGTGCGGGCGTAGTCAAGCGGTTGCGCCTCGATCGCCTTGACCGCGAACTCCTCGGCGAGCGTGTTGGGCAGCGGGGTGAACTTGGATGCCGAGAATCGGTCAAGCGGGCTGGCCGCCGTCCAGATGTATGCCTGCGCGATCGGGCGCTTACCCGGTGGCACGGTCGTGCACAGGGCCAGCAGGTCGGTAGGCAGGTTCATTTTGGAGCACTCGGCGAACGTCATCACCCGCGAGTACAGGAACACGCCGGTGGATTGGCTCATGGTGAACTGGCCGTACTGGACTTTGTACCAGCTCTCGTAGCCAAGCACCGGCGCCGCGAAGGCGGCGCCGCAGACGGCCAGGCCGATGATCGCGGACAGCCACCGCCTGTCGAGCAGGTACCTGATCGCCAGGTACACCGCGAAGACCGCTATCAGCGGCAGTCCGGTGGAACGGACGATGCTGGCGACCCCGAGTACCAGGCCCGCCAGCAGGCACACCCACCACGACGGGCGCGGGTTCCACAGCAGCAGCGAGACGGCGAGCATGGCAAGGAAGAGGAACAGCGTGTCCGACATGACCAGGTGCTCAAGCTGGATCTCGAATCCGTCGAACAGCACAGGCAGCGTGGCGAGGACGGCGATCCAGGCTGGCACGTGAAAACGGTGCCTGGCGAGCGCGTAGATCATCGCGGCGATCAGCAGCCCCATCAGGTGCTGCGAAATCGTCACGAGCGCGAGGCTGTGAAACGGCTTGAGCAGAAATAGATACAGTGAGTAACCGGAAGGTCTGGCCGGGTTCAGTTTCAGGGTCACCGCGGTGTCCATGTAGTCCCACGAGTCGTTGAACCACGACTGCCACCGGTAACCGAGTTCGGCGTCCAGGCGAAGCAGGAACGCGGGGACAAGGACGGCGGCGAACAGTTTGTTTCTTGCTAGCACGCGCCGCATGACCGCAGGAACTACCATCAAGCCCGTATCCTCCTTGTGCCGGGCAGGGGCCTTCCAGGCAAAGCGCCCGGTGTACACGCTAACGGGTAATCCCGTGCGCCTCGTCGTCGTCTGCAGGGGCGACTAGTTAAGAAGCAGCGAAGGTAGCCGAAGACAGCATGGAGTCCACGTGGAGCTGACCGTCGTGATGCCCTGCCTCAATGAGGCGGAAACCGTGGCCACCTGCGTGCGCAAGGCCGTGAAGTTCATCGCCGACAGCGGGATCAGCGGCGAGGTCGTGCTCGCGGACAACGGCTCTACCGACGGCAGCCAGCAGCTGGCCACCGACGCGGGCGCGCGCGTCGTCCCCGTCACCGAGAAGGGCTACGGCAACGCCCTGATGGGCGGCATACTCGCCGCCCGCGGCGAGTACGTGATCATGGGTGACGCCGACGACAGCTACGACTTCACCAACCTGATGCCGTTCGTCGCCGAGCTCCGTAACGGCGCCGACCTGGTGATGGGCAACCGGTTCAAGGGCGGCATAGCGCCGGGCGCGATGCCGCCGCTGCACCGTTACCTCGGTACCCCGGTGCTCTCCTTCATCGGCCGGCTGTTCTTCCGCTCCAAGATCGGCGACTTCAACTGCGGCCTGCGCGGCTTCAGGCGCGACAGCGTGATCAAGCTCGGCCTCCAGGCGACCGGCATGGAGTTCGCCACCGAGCTGATCGTGAAGTCCGCCCTCGCGAAGCAGCAGATCGCGGAGGTACCGACCACCCTCGCCAAGGATGGCCGCAGCCGCCCGCCGCACCTGCGGACCTGGCGTGACGGCTGGCGCCACCTGCGGTTCCTGATGCTCTACAGCCCCCGCTGGCTGTTCTTCGTGCCCGGCATGGCGCTGCTCATCCTCGGCCTCGGCCTCGGCGCCGCGGTCGCGGTGGGCCCGGTCGAGATCGGCGGCGTCTCCCTCGACGTGGACACGCTCGTCGCGTGCGGCGCGAGCGTCGACATCGGCTTCCAGGCGGTGCTCTTCTGGCTGTTCACCCAGGTCTACGCGGGCGCGGAGGGGTTTCTGCCGGAGGAACCAAGGATCCAGCGGCTGCTCGGCAAGCTCTCGCTCGAGAAGGGGCTCCTCGCGGGCGCGGCCATCGGCCTTGCGGGCCTCGTCGGCCTGATCTTCTCGCTGACCTACTGGCAGGGCCAGAGGTTCGGGCAGCTCAACTACGAGCACGCGCTGCGGCTGATGGTGCCATCGGTGACCGCGCTCGTGCTGAGCTGCCAGGTGATCCTCGGGACGTTCTTCCTGTCGATCCTCGGCATCAAGCAGAACAAGCCCACGCCAGTTGGCGCGAAGGCGGAGCTTAATGTAAGCGACGACCACGAGACAGCCCGTAGGCTTTAGTTATGCCATCCGCTACTCCTAAGCACATTTTGACCGCGCCGGCCTGGCCGTACGCCAACGGCCCGCGGCACATCGGGCACGTTTCCGGCTTCGCCATACCAAGCGACATGTTCAGCCGGTACCAGCGGATGGCGGGCAACAAGGTCCTGATGGTGTCGGGCACCGACGAGCATGGCACCCCGATCCAGGTCCAGGCGGACTCCGAAGGCGTCAGCGCGCGGGAGATCGCCGACAGGTACAACGGCGTTATCGGGCATGACCTGGCCAACCTCGGCATGACCTATGACCTGTTCACCAGGACCACCACGAACAACCATTACGCGGTCGTTCAGGAGATCTTCTCCACCCTGCTGCGGAACGGGTACATCTTCCCGAAGACGGCGCTCGGCGCGATCTCCCCGTCCACCGGCCGCACCCTGCCCGACCGGTACATCGAGGGCACCTGCCCGATCTGCGGCTATGGCAGCGCTCGCGGCGATCAGTGCGACAACTGCGGCAACCAGCTCGACCCGACCGACCTGATCAACCCCAAGTCGCGGATCAACGGTGAGACACCGCTCTTCGTCGACCAGGAGCACTACTTCCTCGACCTGCCCTCGTTCACCGAGGTGCTCGGGTCCTGGCTGCAGTCCAAGTCAGGTCAGTGGCGGCCGAATGTGCTCAAGTTCTCCCTTAACCTGCTGTCCGACCTGCAGCCGAGGGCCATCACCCGCGACCTGGACTGGGGTGTCCCCGTGCCGCTCGACGGCTGGCGGGACCGCAACGACAAGCGGATCTACGTCTGGTTCGACGCGGTGATCGGCTACCTGTCGGCGAGTATCGAGTGGGCCCGCAGGTCGGGCGACCCGGACGCCTGGCGCGCGTGGTGGACGGACGAGAACGCCGAGGCTTACTACTTCATGGGCAAGGACAACATCGTCTTCCACTCGGAGATCTGGCCGGCGATGCTGCTCGGCTACGCGGGCCGCGGGGCGAAGGGGGGAACCCCGGGACCGTTGGGCACACTCGATCTGCCCACCGAGGTGGTGAGCAGCGAGTACCTGAAGATGGAGGGCCGCAAGTTCTCGTCCTCCCGCCAGGTGGTGATCTACGTGCGGGACTTCCTCGAGCGCTACGACGTGGACGCGCTGCGCTACTACGTCGCGATCGCCGGTCCCGAGAACCAGGACACCGACTTCACCTGGAGCGAGTTCGTCAGGCGGAACAACGACGAGCTCGTCGCCACCTGGGGCAACCTGGTCAACCGGGCGGTCTCGTTCGCGGCGCGTACCGTCGGCTCGATCCCCGAGGCGGGCACGCTGACGGACGCCGATCACGCGCTGCTGGCCGGCAGCAGGCAGGCGTTCGGCCCGGTCGGCGATCACCTGGCGCGCTCCCATTTCAAGTTCGCGATCACCGAGGCGATGCGCACCGTGTCGGAGGCGAACAAGTACTTCTCCGAGCAGGCGCCGTGGAAGCTCCGCGAGTCCGACCCGGAGCGGATGGCGACCGTGCTGCACGTCGCGCTCCAGGCCATCGACGACGCGAAGACGCTGCTCACGCCGTTCCTGCCGCGCTCATCCGATGCGGTACACCAGATGCTCGGCGGCGCTGGCGAGTGGTCGGGGATGCCGCGGATCGAGACGGTGGACGAGGAAGGCGCGCCGTCGTACCCGGTCATCACCGGCACGTACGACTCGTCCTTCCGCTGGGAGTCGCGGCCGCTGGCCGCGGGCACGAAGCTCGCCGTGCCCGTGCCGCTGTTCACGAAGCTCGACCAGTCCGTGGTTGATGAGGAAATCGCCCGGCTTAAAGGCGATGAGTAGCCCGAACGGTCCCGGGGTCCCCAGCTCAGGCTCACCAGGCTCTGGCGCGGAGGCGCTGCCGGCCCCGGGCGGTCTCGATAGCCACACGCACATGGACATCCTCGGCCTGCCGGTTGAGGGCGTGCTCGCCGCCGCGCGCTCGGCCGGCATCGGCCGGGTGGTCAACGTCGGGTGCGACCTGCCGTCGTCGCGCTGGTCCGCGTCGCGGGCGGCCGAGTACGACGATGTGTACGCGGCGGTCGCCATTCACCCGAACGAGGTATCCACGGTGGACGCCAAGCGGGACGACGTGCTCGCCGAGCTGTCGTCGCTCGCCGAGTCTGCGAAGGTGGTGGCGATCGGCGAGACGGGGCTCGACTACTACCGTGACCACGCGGATCCCGCGCTGCAGCGAGAGTGGTTCCGCGCGCACATCGAGATCGCGCGGCGGACGGGCAAGGCGCTGATGATCCACGATCGCGAGGCACACGAGGACATCCTGTCGATCCTTGAAGACACGGGTCCGTGGGCGCCCTATAGCGTGATATTTCACTGTTTTTCCGGAGATGCCGCGATGGCCAGGCGGTGCGCCGAGGCGGGGTACGTGATGAGCTTCGCGGGCAACGTGACGTTCAAGAATGCCGCGCCGCTGCGCGAGGCCGCGCAGGTAGCGCCGGTTGAGCTGATGCTCGCGGAGACCGACGCCCCGTTCCTGACCCCGGTACCGCACCGCGGCAAGCCGAACTCACCGGCGATGGCCGCGCACACGATCCGCTTTCTCGCGGACCTCAAGAACGTCCCGCTTGATGAGTTCTGCGCCCGCCTCCAGTCCACCGCCGCCAGCACCTTCGCCTGGTAGCCCTCCTCCGATGCGCTCCGCTCCCCGCAACCGCGTGATAGTGGATCGTTGCCCCCCACCGGGCGGGGTCAGCGATCCACTATCTTGCG
>Ga0066797_1000225_pt1 | contig 17289 bp, 17 predicted proteins | sample PersoiDNA2013193_FD_76335 | JGI IMG/M metagenome (GOLD analysis project Ga0066797, IMG submission 76335) | Permafrost soil microbial communities from the Arctic, to analyse light accelerated degradation of dissolved organic matter (DOM) -... | ecosystem: Environmental > Terrestrial > Soil >... | reverse complement strand
CATGTATCGCGAAACGACCATGATCCCGCCCGGCTTGCCCCGGCTCGTCCCACGCGAACTTGGCACAAGCGGCGCACGGACCGCCGTTTGATCACTCAGCGTGTCCTACCTGAATGCTTACGGCTATCAGTGCCGTCTGAGCCCGCTCGCGGGTACTCAGCTCCTTCTTGAGCTGCTCTGCCTTCATATAGGCGTCGGCCAAGTCGACGGGGTCCGACTCTATGTTGACGCCGTGGGTTCTCATGGCCATGTCGTTCATGCGTGCGACGACCAGGCGGTCGAAGTCGGCACCGCCGAGGCGCCGGTCCCCGTGGTGGGACATCGCCTCGAGTTGCCCGTCGTCGTGACGCTCCAGGATGGTGACGTCGAACGTTCCGCCGCCCAGGTCGAAGACCAGAAATCGTCGGTCGTGCGTGTTACCGTCCAAGCCGTGCGCGACAGCGGCCGCCATGGGCTCGGCCGGGAGCGCATGCACCGTGAGGCCGATCATCTCGCCGGCCTGCCGGGTGGCTGACCGTTCTGCCTCACCAAAGTAGGCGGGCACCGTGATGACCACTTCGAAGATCTCGCGCCCAAGATGGTCGGACGCGATCTGCACCATCTTCTTCAGGACGAGGCTGGACAATTCCTCCGGTCGCCATTCCTTGCCGCGCGCTATGAACGGCTTGCCGGAATCGAGGAAGGTGGTGCTGCCCATCCCCCGCTTGAAGAGTCGCGCGACGCGGTCAGGGTCGACGACCGCCTGACCCTTCGCCAGATCACCGACTTCCACGCGTGTCTCGTCGTCCTGCGGGAACCACACCGCCGACGGCACGATTCGCTCGCCGTCGCGGCCGGCAATCGCATGCGCGTCTCCCGCGTCATCGACGAAGGCAACAACTGAGTTGGTCGTGCCGAGGTCAATCCCCACTATCTGCCTGGCGTTGCTCATGTCAGGAGCTCTCCTTGCTCGCTCTCAGCCGCGGGAGCGGGATCAACGTCCACCCTGGCCTTGATGATCACGTCGCCGTAGCACGCGAGCCCGCGGCTGTAGACGTGACTGACGATTCCCCCGCGTCCCACGGACCCGGACATCGCCTCGTGCCACGCGGGATCGAACTGGTCGCCGGGCGAGCCCACTTCCTGATAGCCCGCCCTGACCAGCGCGTCGGTGATGGTCTGTTCCACGTGCTCCCTGACATCCTCTGCCGACTTGAGCCTTCGGATGTCGGCCAGCAGGTTCGCCAGCAGGACGATCAAGGGCCGTTCCTGCCGATTGCGAAGCCGAGTCTCAAGCACGCGCATGCGCGCCGCTGTCTCGCTGTACTGCTTCGTGAGCAACGGCGCGACGGCGGCGGCCACCCGTTCAAGATCCTTCCGGAGATCCTGGGCGGACCTCTCAAACGCACCGCGCATCGCGCTCTCTACGTCATCCAGGCGCCGCATGACCTGACCGGGTGAAATCTCGAAGTCCTGGTCATCTGTCGGCCTGATATCGCAGTCCTCCGCGAACTCGCTCTCGGCCTTATCGGTCATGCTGCGTTCCTCACGGGTTGCTGGAGCATGGCCCCCTGCGCGGGGTCCGCGAGCGCCAGAGGCAGTTCGGGCTTCGCGAAGGCCTTGACATACCGCGCGCGCAGCGCATACCCGCCCGGTCCGTAGAAGGAGAAGGAGGCGACCGTATCGCGGCCTGAGCCCGTGAACTGGACGTCAACCCTGGAGCGCAGAAGGAGCCGGAAGAACCTGTCCAGGAACGACACCGCGAAGAACGGCGCACCAATACACGCGACCGCGAAGAGCCACAGGCATCCTGCACCACAGCCCGCGTCCAGCCCTGCAGTCCCCATTGAGCCGATCTGTGTCGAGCAGCCATCCGTGATAGCACCGGCAGGCTGCAACTCCCTCATAAGCAGGCGCTGTCCTCTGTGCGAACGCTTCTTGTCGAGGTAGAAGTAGCCAGTCGGGTATCCGAAACGCTGCTCGAAGGTTCCTTGCGCATACTGGGCGACAAGATCCCAAGCGATATCTGGGGATGTGTCTAGAAATGACACGTTAGGCAGCCGCATGGAGAAGACCTGTGTGGAGACGCCCACGGCCGGGACAACGATAAAGATAAATATGAGCAGAAAATCTATGAAACCTTGCATGCTGGATTCTTGCCCCCCGCCTCACCAGCAGGTGTCACGCATATTTTCCCGGAAGCATAAGCGATTATGCACGGGGTCGGCAAGTTAGTGTTATGTGGCTAAATGTAGCAACGTGTGTGCGTGCGTGAGTGCCAGATCCGACTTCAGGGTGAGGGTAGGCCATCTCGGCATTCACGTCGGTCGTGATTCGCGGGAACGGTCTGTCTCCGTCGGGATGGATCGCAGGTACCTAACCAGGGCCGATTCAAGGTGGCGCCGCGTAGTTGACATTAACGCTAGGCTTTCATGAATCGGAGTGTCAGAATTGTGTGCCTGCTATTTATTCTGTGGTTTCCTTAGCGTCGCTGACTCCCTTCAGGAAGATGAGTCCGATAGCGAGATTACGGATAATCGCAAGAACGCATGGACCGTCGCCCCGTCGCCCTGTCGTTCCTGAACGCGATCCTCGCGGTATAGAGTGTCGTGTCCGTTCTCCGGGGGCTCCCGGTACGGCAGTCGTCATTCGGGTTCTGACCTGCGGCGGGGCGGCCTGGTGTGGTCTGGTTCGACATGGGGCAGCCGCCTCGTGATCATGTCTGTGTGGCAAACAAAAATACGAAGGCGGTTGCGGGTGCCAGGATAGGCGCTGAGCTGGCGGGACGGAAGCGGGACGCGCTGCTGGAGCGACTGCGGCCGTGTTTTAAGCGGATTGAGCTGTTTGTGCAGGCCAGGAAGTACGTGCGGGCGGTGATGAGCGATCTGTCGGCACGCAATGGCTGGTCGGTCGCGGAGCATTCGGGGGATCTGCTGCCGGGTAAGGCGCAGCGGCTGCTGAGCCGGACGTCGTGGGATGCGCTCGTGGCGATGCGCGAGGTGCGGAAGTTCGCGGTGGCCGGGCTTGAGGAGGCGGCGCGGAAGGGCGGGCGGCGGAAGGGCCGGATGACGGTCGGGGCGCTGGACGAGACCGGGCAGGAGAACAGGGCCGCGAGGACGATCTTGGCCTGGCGGATCGAGTTCGGCGACCGGCCGGCCTTCTCCAGTGCGGTGAAGTAGTTGCGGGCCGCGGTCCGGTTCATCTCCGCCAGGCGGACCTTGCCGAGGAAGGGGATGACGTGCAGCCGCAGCGTGCCGGAGTAGGTGTCCTTCGCGTTCCCCTCGACCCGGTGGTGGCGGAGGAAGACGGGCTCGTACTCCTCGATGGTCCGCGTCGCGCGGGTCACCGGGTCCAGGCCGCCTGTCGCCCCGGTGATGAGCGCGGCGGTGTGCTCCTCCGCCTCCTGGGCGACCTGCAGCGCGCGATCCTCGGCATCGTAGGTTCCCGCGGACTTGTAGCGGCCGTCTGCGTCCTTGTAGAAACCCCGGTAGCGGGCGCCTTTCGAACTCTCGCGACGCTCGGCGTACGCCATGCCTGCCTCCGATTCTGGGGAGAATTTTAGGTAGACGGACGTGGTGCCACTGCGCACCGCTGTCAAGCATACGCCAGCTCGAATTATTTCCCTGGCCAGTTAAAATGCTCCACTGAACGACACTGGGCGACATTAGACCGCACACCGCAGGCGAATAGTCGAACAGGATTTCTGTTAAGTTTGTTTGATCAGGGAAGTAAGAGATCGGGTGACGGGAATCGAACCCGCATGACCAGCTTGGCAGTTCGGTTCCCCCGGCCTGGCGGCTGACCTGCGCGAACGCCGGTCCTGGTCATCGGCGGGGGAGTGTCCGTTAGTGACCGTGATTGTCCCTTGGTCGCCCTGGCGTATGGCACGTGTGTGGCACGCCCCGGGGTGCCGGTGCGGGCGCCCGTCTGCTTCGCCGAAGCGTCAGACGAGACCCGGATATAACCTAAGCGGTATATTTGATCTGAGGGATCTGAAGGAGATGGGATGGCGTGGACGGTGATCGTTGTCGAGCCGTGTTTGTCCTGGCTCCATGAGCTGAGGCGAAGCGACAAGGACACGCTTATTCAGGTCAGCCAGGCGATCACGACTCTTGCCGAGGAAGGGCCTGGACTGGGGCGGCCGCTGGTAGACACCATCAGCGGGTCGCGGTTGCCGAACCTTAAGGAGCTGCGTCCCGGCTCGTCCGGCGGGACCGAGGTGAGGCTGCTGTTCATCGTTGACCCGCACCGTCGTGCGGTCTTCCTGGTTGGCGGCGACAAAGCCGGGAAATGGTCAGATTGGTACAAGACGGCTGTACCGCAAGCCGAGCAAGCCTATGCGGAACACCTGCGGTGCGAGGAGAAGAAATGAGCAAGCCTCCGCTGAACAACCCCAACGCGCGGTACTGGGATGACCTGGTTGAGGATTTCGGCTTCTCTCCGGAAGAGCAGGAGACGGTCCGGTCCGGCGCGGATCGCATGATCGCTGAGGTACGGGCGCAGCGCCTCGCGGATGTCCGCAAGCGCCAGAACGCCACCCAGGTAGAGGTAGCCGACGCCATGGGCGTGAGCCAGGCGCGCGTCTCCAAGATCGAGAACGGCCAGTTGGAGCGTAGCGAGGTCGACACCCTCGCCGCCTACGTGAAGGCGCTTGGCGGGAAGCTCAAGATCATCGCAGACTTCGGCGACGAGACCTACGTGCTCGGCTAACCGGATGCGCTATTCGTAACCGCTGGCCATGACGAGCACCTCGGCGAGGATCTTCCATGTCGGTGTCACCGGGAACTGTTCGTCCCTGTTGGCGTAGGCATGGGGGATAGCTTCCAAGGATGCGGCCAGGGCTTCAAGAAAACGATCGAGCGTTGAGTGCTTCGGACGATCTTTGCTGCATCCGCGTTGGTCGCTACATCGCGTAGATCGCCAGCCTCGGCGAATCTGCCGGTGTCGTATGGTCCTGTCATGCGACTATCGTGGCGCAGATCGGGTCCGATCGTTCACTGACTGGCTCGGCCCTGGAGCCGCCAGGCTCGCCCGACGCGCTGCGGGGCAGCGCCAGCTTGGTCGGCGCTGAGGACCTGCACTTCCACGATCTTCGGCAGGTGAGCGATGCTTTCGCCGCTGCCGGAGCTGCGGAGATCCAGAATCGGACGGCGCACAAGGCCACGACAGCGAGTGGGACGCGCTGATCTACCACCACAACCAGGCGCGCGGCGCGGACAAGATCATCACCAGCAGCATCGACGCTCACGTCGAAGGCGAGCACAAGCGCAAGGATGACGACGATGACGGCACGGCTGACGTCCTGGTGCCAGTCGGCTAATGGCCCGGAGCGTGTTCAATCACGAGATAGCGGCAACATCGAACCCTCGAATAAACACCCTGACCAGCAAGGATAAGCGAGAGCGGGTGACAGGAATCGAACCCGCATGACCAGCTTGGAAGACTACGTCCGCCTGCCGCGTAAGTTACCCGCGAACGCCCTGAAGTACAAGGCATTTGATGGTTCGCTCTCGGGTGCGAGAGTCAGTTTGGGTAGAAATTTGGGTAGAAAATCCGCGTTGCGGATAATCTGTGGCGACTAGTAGAGGCTGATGCCCGGTAGCGCTGTGATAAGCGATTCCGCTCGGACAATGCTCTGCCGCCACCGGTATGCGGTCTCATCGGCGTGACCGCCATTGAAGTGATCAGGGGCCCGTTTGGCGGCTGCGGCGGGGGTCTGCGCGATCAGCTCGCTGACCCGGGCGCTGAGCTGGTCGATTTTCCTGGTCAGGACGTCGATCTGGTTCAGTAGGATGCGGGCCGGTTCGCCGTGGCGCTCCTCGAACCGGCGCCCCAGCGCTTCGGCGAGCTTCCTGCGCTTCCTGCGCTTCGCGCGCATCTTGCTGATCGCTAGGTCGAAGCGCATCTCGTAGGCCGTGGCCAGGTTCATCCAGGCGGCGCGCTGCTGCGTGCCGCCTGTCGCCTGCCATCGTGGCCGCCAGCAGGCCAAGATCGATGGCAGCGTCGAGGCTTCCCTGATCGGTGTCCGTCTGTGCGCTCCGAAGCAATGCCGAGGATCGTTGCGCGCAGCTGCGACCCCCGGGTGACCGGGCAGGAGTGTAGGGGGCACCGCGAGTTGGATGGTCAGCTTGTCGGCTTGCCGCTCGACCTGGTCGCGGTCTGGGCTCGCGGGGAGCAGTTCGGCATTGCGCCGGTACAGCCAGGCTGCGGCCAGAAGCGCGCGCGGCTCCCCGTCCGCGGTGGCGGCTAGTTCGTCGCCAAGGCAATGGCTGCCATGTCGGCCAGGCCGCGTCATCGCCGCGCAGGCAGGCGGCCAGCCGCCGCTCGGCCTGTTCTACATGATCGTTCACAGCCACGAATAAGGCACCTTCCGTCGCGCATCTCGCGGGAGGTGCTGCCAGGACGGGCCGGGATGGCGTCTTCCTGGTACCCGTCTTCGTTATCGCGCATGGCGTTCACCTGCTCGGGGGTTTGCGTGTGCGGCACGAGCCGACGGGGAGGCTGGTCGGAATCTGGGCATCATAAGGGTGCATATCCGGTGGAAGCGTCTCCCCGTTTACCGTGAGGGCAGCTATGGCCACGGCAGTCATTACCGCGAGCGCCAGCATAATAGTCGCGCTACTGGTCTTCTTGCTGAACCGGCAGAGCCAGTATCAGTTTGAGCGCCGCCAGGCCCTGCTGACCAGGGTAAATGCCCAGCTGCGGGAGCTGTACGGGCCGCTGCACGCGCTGGTGCGCGTTAATGAGCGGGTCTGGAAGTCCCTGCGGGACAACTCGGTCCTCCCGGCGAGTGACGAGAGGACCGATGCCGGGCAGCTGGGCAAGCGCGATCTGGATACGTGGAAGGCGTGGCTCAACCATTCGCTGATGCCGGCCAACATGAGGATGAGGGATCTGATCTTGGAGCATGCCGATCTGATAATCGAGGCGGAGGCGCCGGATCCTTTGCTGGCTTTCTGCGCGCACGTATCCGCCTACGAGGTACTGCTGAGCTCGGAAACCCAGTTCGGCCCTCTTGCCGGAAGTCGGCTTATCGGTCATCCCGGTGATATTTACGTCGACTACGTTGACCGCTCATTCGCTGCCCTCAAGGCTGAGCAGGCGCGCCTGCTCAGGCTCACCGCTGTCAGCCGGAAGCGCCTTGCGCTGCCCGGGGGATAGGCGGCACGGCGTGAGCGCGGCATCCCTCATGGCCCGGTATGGGTGAACGGAAGCCAGTCGTCCAGCGGGCGCCCATCGTCGCGCAGGGTTCGTGCCGCCTTGTGCAGGGCGGATGCCGACCTGTCCGGCTCGAAGCCGCTGTCCGTGATCATCGCCGTGTAGACAGCAGCGGTCATGTGTGCTGCTACTGCCGGATCGACCGACCACAGGGTCGCCACGACATGCCGGTAGCCGGTGTAGCTCAGCGCCGCGGCCAGAGTGATCACCTCGTCCGGCAGGTCGACGCCGCCGGTCGCGGTCCGGCATGCTGACAGGAACGCCAGGTCGCCGGCGTAGCGGGCACTGCTGAGGCGGGTGACGGTCAGGATTCCGTCGGACAATTCCAGGCCAGCCGCGGACGGGTCGCGCAGGTCCTGGTAACCATGACAGCTGAGGTGGATCCAGCGGTGGCCGGGCATGGCCGCCTCGACTGCCGCCACCGTGGCGTCCCGGCCGCTCAGGACGGTCAAGTCGCCGGGGAAGTGGTTGATCAGGAAATCATGCTCGCGTGCCACGTCCTCGGCCATCGGAAGCTGGTCTGGTGCTTCGGGGACGCCTACGAACAGCAGCCGTCCTGCGCCCGGGGACACGTCAGTGCGTTCCTTCATGGCATCGCGCAGTGCCCGCAGGGTCGGGGTATAGGAGGAGATCACCCGGTCTATGACAGTCCGCCCGTCCCCTGCCTGGTGGTAGCCCGCGCCGTGCAAGGGAAGCAGGGTCAGCAGCCCCGTCGGGCACCACCACACGCGCGCCTGCGGCCCGGCCGGGTCGGCCCGGCTGATGCCGAGGGCAGCGAGCACGGGCTCGGCTACGGCATCCCATAGCCATTCGGTCGTCGACCGGAGCACCGCGTCACGCTCGCGAAGACTCCGAGCGCGGGCCTCGAGAGCCGCGGCGAACGACAACCCCGGGTCAGCGGGCAGGCTGCCCTGCAGGACGGTCAGGAACGAGGCGGTGCGCTGGATGACCTCCTCCGTGGTCAGGTCCGGTAGCCTCACCACTTGGACGCCACCAGTCGTGATGATGAGAGCGTCGCAACGCCACTGGCTCACGTTCACGATAACTACAGGCCCGCGCTCGGCTGCTGCGAGGAGCGAGTCTAGTGGCGGCGGCCGGAGGAAGTCCTCGAAGCTCTTAAGCCCGCGGACCTGCCCGACCAGGTCATCCCATTCCCGGGCGAGTGCCATCCGCCGGTCGATTTCCCGCGCCTGGCGGTTCTGTATCTCAGCATTCATGTACCGGGCTCATCCGCTCAGATTCCGGTTTTCCGTCCTCGCTGCACTCTATACAATGTCTTTTGTGCTTGCCGTGGATAAGGGGGTTCCTGTGAGCATGCCACCCGGTCGTCCAGGCCAGCAGGACGTCGGCTATATCCCCCTGTATTTGGTTGATTCCGCCAAATCGGTGGAAATGGCACCGGGCAGGATCGCTCTCGGCCTGATCAGGTTGCGCGGATGGCAAGTGCACCGGCTGGTCCCCGTTCCCGCTGACCTTGCTGGCCAGGCGGCATACCTCGTACGGTTGAACTACGAGTTTGATATCGCCCCCGATGTGCATGCGCCAGCGTGGGCCGAGGTCGGGTTCGAGTTCCCCGATCCGGAGGTCGTGGTCTACGACGCGATGCCGACCCGGGTAGTGGAACAGGCGGATGCCGCCTCCTACGAGCTGACCGGGCAGCTCAATTTCGTCCGCCGGGAAGGCAGTGGCGGCGGGTCCTGGCCTCCGCGCTCGCCCGCGGCGAACATCGCGCTGCCCGTGCTCATCCCGCGCATCGACTCCTTCGGCCCCGGTGGCAGCCTTATCCGGTGGCGGCACACCAATGGCGTGCCCGCGGGCACGCATACCGGCTGGCTCGTCCTGCTCGTGCCAGTGGAATGGGACGAGGTGCCGGTCGTGGCGGCCGGGAACTACCACGTCGAGACCGATCCTTATCTCCGCTTCCGGCCCGCCGGCCTTAAGGATGCCTTCACCGTCAGCCTGCCCCCGGTCAGCCCTGACGGCGGGTCCGCTCAGGTGCCCATTCTTCCCCCGGGCGACGTTCGCGGAACCGGGCCCCGGGTATTCGTCTCCTACGCGCATGAATCGTCCGCTCACAAGGCCGCGGTGACCGAGTTTTGCGGGTTCCTCTCGGCCATGGGCTTGGACGTCCACTTCGATCGGCAAGGGCTGGACGAGCGTCGCAACTGGGATGAGTGGATCACCACCCAGATCCAGCGCGCGGACTATGTGACCGTGATTGCCTCGCCCGCCTATCGCGCAGCCGGTGACGGCACGCTGCCCGCGGGCGAGCGGCTAGGAGTGCGGTTCGAGTACCGGCGACTGGTCGACCTGCTGCACAGGTATCCGGAGGAATGGACGCGGAAAATCCTGCCCGTGGTGCTGCCAGGCCGGTCTCCTGAGGAGATACCGCTCAGCTTCCTGCCGGGCACCGCCGACTACTACCCGGTAACGAGCATCACCGAGGAAGGCGCAGCCAGCCTGCTTCGCGTTCTGCTCCGCTCCGCGGCCGGGTAGCGGTCCCGCAGGAGGCAGCCAGATGCCGGTACCGCGCGAGCCGGGTGCAGGAGCCCCGGACACAGGTCCGGCCGTTCCGCTCGCAGATCAAGAACTCCTCGATGAGCTCCGGGAACGGATCGCTGCGGCCGCCGACGGTAATGCCGGCGCGGTTCTTGGCGAGGAGGCACTGGCCGTGGCAGACCGGCTGGCACATGCGTCGATGACCCCTTCCGGTGAGCTTCCGGCGGAAGCGTTGCACGGCATCGCGCTGCTGCGGGTGATGCGCTTCCTGTGCGGGGGCGGGGAAGACGACCGGCTGGCCGCTCTCCGGCTGCTGACAGAGATCAGGCTTGCCGTCCCGGATCTGGCACCGGAGGAACTGTTCGCGGCGCTCAACGCGAGCGCGGCAGACGGGCTGGCCGTCCTCGGCGCCGAACTGCTGCGGCAGGCGCAGGCCAGCACGGACCGGCAATTGCTGGACCAGGCGGTCGATATCCTCCGTCAGGCTGCGGACGCCTCGCCAGGTAACGACTCCAACCGCGCGGGCCGGCTGTCCAACCTCGGCCTGGCCTACCGGCTCAGGTTCGAACGGCACGGCGCCGACGCCGACCTGGATCACGCGGTCGCTGCCGGAGAGGCATCCGTCTCAGCATGCTCAGACGCGGATCCCGCCCGTTCCGGGTGCCTGGCAAACCTCGCGGACTCGCAGCACGCCCGGTTCGAACGCGACGGCGACGCGGCCGACCTGGAAGACGCGCTCACCGCCTATCAGGCCGCCGTCGCGGCGGCACGCCACGGCCACCCGCTGCACAGCGTCGCGCTGGCCAAACTCGGGATGGCGCTGACCAGCCGGTTCACCGTGTCCAGCCGGACAGAGGATCTCGACGAGGCCATCAGGCTATGCACCCGGGCCGCGGCGGGAACAGCGGACGGCGAGTTCTACGCGCAAGCCCAGACCAACCTGGGCAGCGCGCTCGCCATGCGTGGCGCCTGGGCTGGCTCCCGCGCCGACCTTGAGGGCGGTATCACCGCGTGCCGCAACGCCGTGGAAGCGACCGCCACCGGGGAAGCAGCCGCGTCCACGAGATGGCTGAACCTTTCGGCTGCTCTTCATGACCGATACCAGCTGCTCGGTGCCCAGGATGATCTCGACGGTGCCATCGCCGCCGCGCGGTCGGCTCTGTCCGCCGCCACCGAGGCGGATGACAGCCCCGTCTACCTGGCCATGGTGCTCGCGAATGTGAGTATCCTGCTGCGGATTCGCGGTGACCTGAACGACGACCAGGCCGACCTGGAGTCAGCCCTGGCCGCCGCCCGACAGGCAATGACCCGGTGCCCTGCGGGCCACCCAGCGCGAGCGGCCCGCGTCAACAATCTCGGAACAGCGCTGCTGAGCTGGTTCGATTACCACCAGCGGTACGACCCCGCCGCCGCGCTCACCTATCTTGAGGAAGGCATCGCAGCCGTTACCGAAGCCTCAGCTAGTACCGGCCCCGGCCCCGGCCGGGCGGACCTCCTGAGCACGCTTGGCCTGCTGCTGCTCAGGCGCTTCGAGCATGGAGCCGCCAAGGCCGACCTCACCGCGGCACTCAGCGCCGGCTCAAGCGCGCTCGCGGCTTACCCCGAACAGCATTCAGCGGCAGCCGGCGCAGCGCTGAACCTTGGTTCGGCCTACCGGGCAGCGTTCGACCGCCACCACGGCGACGCCAACCTGGCCGGGGCGATCAGCTCCTGGCGAGTCGGCGCCACCGCCGACGGGTCACCTGCCACGCTCCGGCTGGCCTGCGCACGGCAGTGGGCAGAGCTCGCGGCGGCCGAGAGATCCTGGAAACAGGCGGCCGAGGGATACACCCACGCCGTCGCCCTGCTGCCCTACGTCTCATGGCGCGGCCTGAACCGCTCCGACCAGGAACACGGCCTGCTCCGCCAGGCACCAGTGGCCAGCGACGCGGCCGCGGCCTCAATGGCCGCCGGCGACCCATCCGGCGCTGTCGGCCAGCTCGAACACGGCCGCGCCGTGCTGTGGACCCAGCAACTCGAAATGCGAGACGACCTGGAATCCCTGCGCACTAGCCAACCCGCGCTCGCGGCCTCCCTGGACCGGATCAGGCGCGCCCTCGACCTGTTCGGAGTGTGATGGACCAGATGCAAGCAGACGATCCCAGCCGGGCGCAGCGGCTCGGCGACCTGGCCGCGGCTCTGCAACTGCGCTTCTCGGACACCGGCCGCACCGCCGACCTCGAGAATGCGATCGCCATGACGCGTGAGGTACTCAGCCTGCTCAGCGAAGGCCAGCCCGGGTTGCCTTTGCAGCTGTCCAACCTCGGTAACGCGCTACGGATGCGGTATGAGGGCACCGGACGGCTCGCCGATCTCGAGGAAGCCATTTCAGTGGCTCGCCAAGCCGTCCAGGCGACCGCCCCCGGCCACGGTGCTCGCGGACGTCGGCTGTCAAACCTTGGATATGCCCTGCGCCTGCGGTTTGAGCGCACCGGCCGCCTGCGCGATCTGGACGAGGCGATAGAGGTCGGCGGCCAGGCACTGGCGCTAGCACCAGACGGCGACCCCGGCAGGGCCCGGCTCCAGTCCAATCTCGGCATCGCCCTGCGCGAGCGGTATGAGCACACCAACGTCCCCGTCGACCTGCGGGCGGCAGCCGACCTGGCCAGGCGGGCGGTCGCCGGGACTCCTCCGGACCACCCCGATCGGGCGGGCATGATGTCCAACCTGGCCGTTGCCCTCTACCAGCAGTACGAGTCCGGCCGGGCCGAGGACCTAGCTCCCGCCATAACCGCTGCCCGTGCAGCGCTCGACCTGACGCCAGCTGACCATCCTGACCGCGCCTTGTACGCGCTGAACCTTTCCGTGTTTCTGCGCGCCCAGGCAGCCGAGAGCAACGACGCCGCTTACCTGGACGAAGCCATCGAGTCAGCCAGACACGCTGTCGCGCTGCTGCCGGAGAAACACCCCGACCGGGCAGACTCCCAGTCCACACTGGGCCGCGCCCATCGCCTGCGGTATCGCATGCTGCACGACCCCGAAGACGCCCGCAAGGCCATCGACGCACGCCGCCAGGCAGCCGCAGTCCCCACTGCCCCGGCGGTAATCCGGGCACTCGCGGCCCGCGCGCAGGGCGAATGGGCGATGGAGGACCAAGACCCCGAGATGGCCAGCGACGGATACACGGCCGCTGTCGGCCTGCTGGCCGAGGTTGCCTGGCACGGGCTGGAACGCAGCGTCCGAGAAGGCCATCTGGCTCAGTGGCGCGGCCTGCCTGAGGACGCGGCCGCCTGCACTCTGCCCATTTCACCGCCGCTTGCCGTCGAGCTTCTCGAGCAAGGACGCACGGTGCTATGGACTCAGCGCCTGCACCACAGGACTGACCTTCGCCGCCTTAGCCAGGCCGCTCCTGTCATTGCGGATCGTCTCGGTGAGATACGGGCCGAGCTCGATCACGAGACGACGCCCAGAGATCGTGAAGACCGCAGGTGAGATGCGCGGGACAGTTGACGAGACACGCATAGATCCTGGGCGTGGGGTGCCGCCAGAAATTCTGCGTGCTCTGTGAGCTGCGGTAATGACCATAATGCGCGCTGGCCTGCTAAGACTGTCGCGGAGACGCCCGATTGCCAGTGCCATAGGACCGGGTGCCAGCACAGGAATTCCTGCGGCTGTTTCTCGGCGCGGAGGACAGAGAATGGCCGCGGTCGGCCGGGGCGGACCTTGGGGAGGCGAAGAGCGGGAAAGACCGCGGGCTGGCAGGCGGCAAGCGCGGCTTGTGCTTGCTCGCGCGAGGCCCGGGGTGGGCGCGGGCGAGCTCAACCTCGCCGCAGGCTTGCCCAGAGCAGGCCCCTGCCCTGCTCAAGGAAGTCCACAGCCTGCTGCGGCTGGTCATTGATCAGCGCGCATGCGGCGGCATCGCTCGCGAGATTCCGCCACCGCATCAGCAGTCGCTCCACGTCGAGCCTGTTCGCCACGGGATGGGAGGCCAGTTGCGGCAGCAGTGGCAGCGACGCGGCGAACGCCTCGTGCGCCCGCCGCCACAGCTGCTCGTCGCCGGCGTGGCGGGCAGCGGCCTCGGCCGCGATGAGCCTATGGACGAGCGGTGCCGTGGAACAGCGCGTCGCCGCGAGCAGCGTATCCAGCGACTCCTCCGCCAGGTCAATCCTGGCTGCCTCGTCTCCGCCGTCACCGTCGCTGACAACGCGCCGGTACGCGTGCCAGAGGGTGTCGCCGAGATTCGCCAGGCACATCGCGCGATTAGGGCTGGATTCCGGCACCAAGGCCAGCGACTCGCGTCCTGCCTCGATGGCTGCGGCGAAGTCGCCTGACCCGGCTGCGAGTGCCTTCATGCGGAGCGCCAGGCCAAGGTTGGCATAGGGGGTGGCGGCCTCGGCACCGGGGGAGGCAGCGGCAACCGCGCGGAACTCACCGATCGCCGCGTTGATGTCAGCCGTCGATTGCTGGTGCTCGAAGCGGAGCATCAGCGCCACGCCGAGGTTTCCGTGGTACGCCAGGCTGTCCGCGCTTCCGGCCAGCGTCAGGCCGAGCGCCTGGCCGAGGGCTTCGATCGCGCCGTCGAGGTCGGTTGCCTGGCCCGCCGCCGAGAAGCGCTCGTACAAGGCCACCGCGAGGTTACCGTGGGCTCGGGCGCTGTCCGTCGGCCCCGTGGCGCCTAGCGGCAGGGCCACGCGCAGCACGCGGATGGCCTCATCGAGGTCGCCAAGTGCCTGGCTGACGGCGAACCTTCGCACCAGCGCCGAGCCTAGGTTAACCAGCGCGTCCGCACGCGCGGGATCGTCCGGACCGCGGTACTGGTCCGCGATCCGGGCGGCCTCCAAGCCCGCTTCGAGGTCGCGAAGCGTCCCTGACCGCTCGAAGCGGGCGAGGTACACGGCCGACAAGTTGGTCAGCACGGCGGCCTTCAGCGGGCCCGGCGCGGTGCCGACGTGGCCGCGCAGCACGCGCACCGCCTCATCGGCGGCGCTGGGCTGCCCGGTGATGTCATACAGCGTGGTGAGGACAGCGCCGAGCGCAATGGCGACGGTCGGGTCGCCGCCCGCGAGACCATGAGCGGTCCGCAGCGCCTCCACCGCGTCCCGCAGGTCCGAGGCGTCCCGGGACTGCTCGGGGCCCGCGGCGAGTGCCGTCCCGAGTACGGCCAGCCGACCAGGCATGGCGGGCGACACAGGGTCGGTGGCTTCGACGGCTCCCCGCGCCGCCGTGACCGCCTCGGCGATGTCGTCGGCACGTGACCGGGCGGCGTCCTGGCTGCCAGGCACCGGCGCGAGCAGAAGCGCGCGTGCAAGATTGGCCAGAATGCCCGCGCGATCTGGGTCAGCATCCCCGATCTCCCGCACCACCTGCCGGTGCACCCCGATAGCCTGCTGGCGGTCCTCCGGATGCCCGCCGCGCTCGTACCGTGCCGCGAGGGCATTGCCCAGGTTGGACATCCGCGCACCACGGTCCGGATCCGCCGCGCCAGTGCGGTCGACGGCCTCCTGCGCTGACGCCACGGCCTCCTGCGCGTCACGCGGGTCACGGTAGGTGTCGAAGCGCTCCACCAGTGCCACGCTGAGGTTGGACAGCATCCCGGCGCGCCTGTCATCTCCCGCGTCAAGGGCGGCGACAGCCCCGCGGAACGCATCTACCATCTGGTCGGCCGTCAGGCGGTTCGGCACCTGCACGCTCAGCCCACGCAGCGCGCGGCCAAGCATCGACAGCAGCGCCGCCCGGTCCTCCGGGATCGCGCCGCCCGCCACTGCCGTGTCCAGCATGCGACTGGCGGCGTAGAAGGCCTGGTAATCCAGCACCAGCCTGCCGAGTTCCACGGCAAGGCGGAGCGGGTCAGTCCCCTGGTCGTCCGCGACAGCCTGTGCCAACGAGGCGAGCGCACCCGGCACCCGGTCCGGGTCGCATCGCAGTAGCAGGGCGAACAGCCGCAGCGCCTCATCCAGCTCACCAAGGCCGTCGTCCTCGGATACCGCCACCTGGTGCCGGTACAGCCGGAGGAATGCGACCGCTTCCAGGATCTCCAGGTCAAACTCAAGCTCTCCGGACGGATCATGGAACACGAAGGCCTCGTCCATAGCCGCCATCGCCTCGGCTAGGGCGAGGGGCTCCGTCACCGCGCCAGTGTTACCGCCCTCATACCGCGCTAGCCTCTGCTGCAGGATTTCCAGAGCCTCGTCAGGCATCGGGCTTCACAGCCTCTTGGTGTGCATAGGGGAGCGCTGGGTCCTTGCCTTGCCGCCAGGGGTGCGCAGCGCCCGGTTGGCCTTGCGTTCCGCTTCGAGGTCAGTTGGCAGTGGCACGTGCAGCGCCGGGTACATCGCGACGCGGTGCAGGTCGAACGCGACGCGGATAGCCTCACCGAAAGCCCCGGCCGCGTGGATCGCCGCGCGGAAGATGAGGCCAAGCGCGTTGGCGATGTCTTCCAGCGACGCGCCTGCCGGCACCTCAAACCGCCGCGGCACGGAATCCAGTGACGCGGAGGGATCTATGACGATCTGATACGGGTTGTTGCCTCGCACGGCGACCTCGCATTCCGGATGGTGAGATCGTGTCGAATGACCGGGCGACGATCCGTCGTCACGACACCTAGTGGCTTGCCGGCCCGGTAGGGGTTCACGGCGATGGAACCGTCGATCGTTTCCATGGCGGCGAGAGCGACCTCCAGGGGGAGGTTCTCCCTGATGTTGCGCCGGGCTCGCCCGGACAGGAGCACGGCGTAGGGCTCGCTGGCCGCGGGGTCGGTTCCGCTCACTGCGTGCCGAGGCGCCGGCGCTGCTCCAGTTCGGCGCGTACCTGCGCGGCGGTGCAGGTGTCGCCGGCGGCGAAGTCCTCCTTGGACTGCCGGAGGTCCGCGACCGCTTCGGTGTCCCCGAGGATGTCGAGCGTCTCCTGCATGGACTCGCACTCCGCCACCGAGATGAGCATGACGTCGGCGCGGCCGTTGCGGGTGATCGTGAAGTGGTCGTGCTCGCGCGCCACCCGATCGGCGAGCTCGGCGATCCGTGCCTTCGCCTCGGTGATGGGGATAGTCTCCATAGAGACCATTATACGGACCGGTCGTAATTATGGCCAGTTTCCGGGCCGGGCGGCTTTCTTCATTCCCGCTCAGCAGATGATGATGTCGGGAGTTCCCGCCGCTTCCGTTTTGTAGTGGTTACGGCGATCACGGTACCGGCCAGCTGACGGGCAGTTCCAGCAGCCCGCGGCTGCGGAAGGAGGGGCGCCATCGCAGTTCGTCCGGCTTGACGGCGAGGGTGAGGCCCGGGAGGCGCCGGAGTAGCGAGGTGATCGCGATGCCGGTCTCGGTCCTGGCCAACGGCGCTCCGAGGCAGTAGTGGATGCCAAGCCCGAAGCTGAGGTGCGGGTTGCCGGCGCGGGTGAGGTCGAGGGCGCCGGGATCGGCGAACATGGCCGGGTCGTGGTTGGCGCTGGCCAGGCAGAGCAGGACCGTGTCGCCGGCTGGTATGGGCATGCCCCCGATGCTGAGGTCCTCGGTGGCGAAGCGCCTGATCGCGTACTGGTTCGGGTCGGCGAAGCGGATCAGTTCCTCGATGGCGGGCCCGGGCAGTGGTTCCCCGGCTGGCGGCCCGGCCATCGGCT
>Ga0066797_1000224_pt1 | contig 17308 bp, 13 predicted proteins | sample PersoiDNA2013193_FD_76335 | JGI IMG/M metagenome (GOLD analysis project Ga0066797, IMG submission 76335) | Permafrost soil microbial communities from the Arctic, to analyse light accelerated degradation of dissolved organic matter (DOM) -... | ecosystem: Environmental > Terrestrial > Soil >... | reverse complement strand
CTGATGCCTGGCGTGTCCTCGTCCCAGGTCCACAGGGGGACCGCCGGGTGTCCCTCGTAGACGAACAGGTGCCCGCCGGGGCGCTGCAGCCGGGCTGCCTCGCGTGCCCACCCGTCCAGGTCCGGCATCCAGATCAGCGCGCCCTTCCCCGTGTAGACGAGATCCGCAGTCCCGTCCTCAAGCGGAACGCCGGGCACCGTGCCGACGATGTACCGGCACGCCAGCCCCAGCTCGCCGGCCCGCCGCTGCGCGGCCCCGGCGGCGGTACTGCTGTAGTCGACCCCGACCACCGACTTCGCGCCGGCCTGCACGAGCGCGGCGTCCTCCAGCCCGTGGCCACTCTGCAGGTGCACGACCTCAGGGGCACGGTTCAGGATGTCCGCGAGGAGTTCGCGCTCGACGCCGTTCAGCGAGGCCCCGGACGCGGCCTGCGCGAGCAGGCCGTCGTACTCGCGGACGTGCTTGCGCGACGCCGCCTCCCATGCCTCCCGGTTGGCCTCAGTTACCGCGTCCATGCCGTCATGGTCTCCGCGCGCGATTGCCGCTGTCAAAGGCTTTGCACCGCACGGGCGGCGGCGTTGTCGCAGTGGAGACGGAGTCCCGCCTCCCGCCGTCGAGGACTATGTTACTTTCCGGCCTATGCGGATCGAGAATCGCGATAGCCGCCGTGTCAAAGCACGCCAAATATGCCCGCGTGCGTTGCGTAGAGATCCGTCATTTGCTGGAGCCGTGCGCTGCGCGGAAGTGTTAGTCTCAAGACTTGCATCGTGGGGCATTTGAGGTGGGTCCCCGATGATCCCAGGATAATATACAATCTCCGGTCGACGCGGGAAATACCTGGGATTCGACCTGTCTGGGTCGCGCATTAATCACCCGCCGTGCTACTGGCATGCAGACTGTTTGGATAATCATTGCCCTGCGTCGCGGGCAAGTCAAGTCGCGGGCAAGTCAATAAGAGGAGGGCGCGCCATCTTGCGCGGCCAGGGCGGCACTCCGGCCGCTACTGGCTCTCTCCGCCTCGTCCCAGCACGGAGGCTGGAACCTGATACGCATTTCGTCACCCAGGAAACCTGAGCAACCCAAGACTCATGTGGTACTCCGTCACCAGGATGATCAAAAAAGAGAGAATTTCCCCATGCTGAACAGCGGTAAGAGGATTGCGTGAGAAGCATCACAGTCTCTTGACGGGAAGACGCGATACCCCCGTCGTGCGTGACGGCCGGTCTCGGCAAGTCACATTAACCATCTTGAGGCTCACTGGCCACACTAGTCACGCAGTTGGCCAGAAGTCACCCCGGCGCCTTTCTTAAGGGGGCAGGCGCCTGGGTGACGCTTCTCTGTGACATCGACTGCATAGCGTTACCTTTGGATGGCCATGCCCGCAGCACGCCTAAAGTACCGCCATGAACGCGGGCTTGGCCTTGAGATGCGTGGAGAGCAAGATGGCCGTAACGTCCAGATCGTTCTATCGGCCGTTCTTCACGTGGGAGAGTTCAAGGACCTTGGCGAGGAATCCGTGCTGCATCCCAAGTTTCTCGGCCCTCTCGGCGCAGCAAGGGAAAAGCGGAGTTAAGTAGGCGTGCAGTCGCTGCAGCCGAGACAAGAAAGTTCCACTAAGCGATACCCATGAGGAGATACTGGTGCATCGGCAACCTCCAGAGACGATTGGGCAGAATCTTCACACAAGCAGTACTATAGTCACAGCGATAGTAAATCACAATACATCCAAATACGCCGAACTAGCACTTCGGTCTCTTCTGTTGACTCACACGCCTCCCGTAAGCAACCCTGCCCTTAAGATAACAGTGCTGGATAATTGGTCGAATGATGAGGGTCTCGCGGAACTCAAGGCAGCAGCCGAGCAGTTTAGGGTAAGTTTCGTGAACACGCGCTGGCCGCGTCATGCGACCACCCTGAACACGCACGGGGATGCACTACGAGATCACGTTCTGGCGAATAGGGATGCGTCTTACTATCTTTTCATTGATGCGGACGTTGCCGTCACGGATAAGGGTGTAGTGTGGCGAATGATAAACGAAATTGAACAGGCGAAGGACGCGTGGGCAATCCAGGCGCAGTACGACAGGGGTGGGACAATGAACCTTGACGCCGGAGTCGAGCAACGCTTCGAGGTCCACGTTGATGATTGGCCAGTGCTCCGTTTTAACGGCTCGTACGGTCCGCGGTGCCATCCTGCGTTCACTCTGGTTCGGAACTCCCCACATTTCCTGCGGACGGTAGAGAGCATCGGTCTTGGCGCAGGAGTAATACTGAGTCATGACGCAGAACTCGGAGGCTTCTATGACACGTTCGGACTAGCTTCGGCGGCTATGAAAGTGTGTGGGTTTCGTTATTCTCTTTCTTCAGTGCGCGTCCGGCACTTCGGAAATGTGAGCTACGAGCCATCAGTGCCGAAGGCTTATGAAGCCCAGAACATGCTCGTTAATTGCCGCCGGGGGCTACTCCCGAGTGACATTTGTCGATCTTGACATTTGCTTTTCGAGTCCAGGGGGCTTATTCATTGACGGCTTGTCCAAGCCGTTGACTGCACGTTTGGCGACAGCAATTATCCACGAAAGGGCAGGCCATCTTCTGTGTGTTTGTAAAGTTTCAGGTAAATCCAGGGTTTACGCTTCTGCCGAGTCAGCTGGATTTCCGCGATCGGAACGACTGCTCACAATATGTTGTCAATCTACTACAGGCGGCTACCTTGAATCAGCCATGCCTCGACGGCCCGCGCGCCGGGTACCGGGACGGGACCCGCCACCCGCGCGGCTATTGACTAGTATGGCTCCCCGCGATCAATCCAGAGGAGCGCGTAGATGAATGGTGTCAACAGCCAGGTGCCGATAGGACTTAAGCTGTCCATGGTTACTGTGGCCGACGCGGGGGCGATGTGGAGGCTGGCGCACGAGGCCGGACGGCTGGATGTCAACTCCTCCTACAGCTACCTGTTGTGGTGCCGGGAATTCGCCGCCGCTTCCGTGGTCGCGCGGCATGATTCCGGCGACCTGGCCGGATTCATTGTCGGCTTCCGCCGGCCGTCCGCCCCCTCCGAACTGTTCGTTTGGCAGGTAGCGACCGCCGCGGACTATCGGGGCCGGGGAGTCGCGTCGGCCATGCTGGATCGCCTAATCGACCATGCTGCCGTCTCGCCCGTGGCGAGTGGCAGCAGAATCGACGCCCTGGAAGCCAGCGTCACCGCCGATAACCGCGCATCGATCGCGCTGTTCGAGTCGTTTGCGCGCCGCCATGGCGGACACCTCCAGCGCAGTCCGCTCTTTATCAGCGCGCAGTTCCCCGACCAGCATCACACCGAGGAACTCGTCCGCATCTCGATCCGGAGATAGGCGAGAAGCCCCGTTGACGTACCGACACTACCGCGATGATGCGCTCTCATGCCTGTGAAAAGCGATCTCCGCTAGCGCGATCGCGGTAGCGACGGCTACGTTCAAGGAACCGACACGGCCGACCTGGGGAATATAGATTGCGCCGTCGGCGGCAGCCAGCAACGCTGGAGGGCACCCGTGGTCCTCGGCTCCTATCACTAGGCAGATGTCACCTTCAAGGACCATATCATAGATTGGGATTGAATTGCTGGCGAGCTCAAGCGCAATTAGCTTAAAGCCAGCTTTACGCACCGCGACCGCAGCTTCCGCTGCGGTGCCAGCATGCTGCCATGACACGAGACGATCAGCTCCGGCGGCAGCCCTTAGCGCATTCGGATGATCTGGCAGTGACGCGTTCCCGGAAAACCATATTTGTTCGACGCCGAACGCGGCGGCACTTTGCACAATGGTTCCAACATTGAACGGTTGCGTCACGGACGCGACAAGAAGCCCGAGCCGGAATCCTCGGGGTTGCGGTGCCCGAGAAGATGAAGCTCGGGTCATGGGGCGCCCGAGATTACTCAAGTTCCACCTCTCAGATCCTGTCTTCAGTGCTCCTAGCGAGGGTAAGAACGGCCACCGGCTCCACACGGGACGGCCAGGTCCGCTGGTCGCGTCCGCGCTGCACGCCGTCAGGCCTACCCCGGTGTCTGCGACGGTCCTGATGGTACCCTTTACGGTACCCGCCCGCAGTCTTCGCCACCGCTCCCGCTGGGCGGGACCGCAAGCTCGCCCAGCCGAGACCGGGCGCGGGCAGCCCCTGCGGCCGTCGAGGCGTCGTTCGTAGCCTCGCTGGCATGGACTTGCCGAGAGTGCTAGTCAGATGAAAGGATGCGACTGGTCTTGGGCGTTATCTTCCTTTACAACGTCCTTCCTCGCCGTACGCGAGTCTCGCGGAAGAACGATTTTGATATCGTTGCTAACTTCGAGACCATGAGTACTATCCAGCCGTTGGTCGAGCACCTGCAGTCGCACGTGCCTGGCCTATCGGGACTCAATATCGCAACCGATGGCTGGGAGGAGCGCATACGCGGCGAGAAGGTCTTCAACTATACCTACGGATTTGGGCTGCTCAATGAGAGCGTCTATCCGACGTTCGTCCTTGAGGCTGCCAGCGCCGAATATTACGGGGCTGCTCCGGCCGGTATCTACCTCAGCGCCAACAAGCCGCACTCCGCGGAGCTGATGTCTAGCCTCGGATTCTTGTGCCCAAGGCAGCGCATCATCTCACGGCCGCCGAGCAGCATCGAGGCGGCGGAGATCTGCGGCTACTTTAAGGAGAGCGAGTACCTAGTCGTAAAGCCCGCGTACGAGGAATCCAGCGTGGGCCTCAGGCTGCTGACAAACGATCCTCGCGACGTGCGTTCATCGGTTGCCAGCCTTTACAGGTGGCGACCGGGGGTTTTTATCATACAAGAATACATAGACGGGATCGATGTAACTATTCCGGTTGTCGGCCGGAGCGCGGGACGCTGCCTTCCTGCGGTTGCGCTGCAGCATGAGGAAGAATCAAGTGAGCCATTCATATTTGATGCGAACTTGAAGGCCTCGAAACCGGGACTGCACTACGCACCCATTGGCGATTGGCCGCGAGAGCAGCGAGAAATACTCTACAACATGGCCTTCAGCGCGTTTGCGATAACCGAGCAGCGCGACTACTCGCGTCTCGATTGCCGAGTATCCCCTGACGGCCGATGCTGGTTCCTTGAGATGAATGCTAACCCGCAGCTCGGCTTGGGCAAAGGTTCACTCGCAGTTTCTTCTGGCGCAGTCGGGCTGGCGGTCGGCCAGATTGTGCAATCAATCATCAACGATCAATCGCCAGAGTATGGCGCATCTCCGCTTGAAATTGGCCTATGAGAAAGGCGCCGCGGCTCCGGGGCACCCAAGGGCGTCACAGGTCCCCTCCGTCCGAATCCATCAATTCTGATTCCGGGATCAACGCGCGCAGGTAGCGATCCTGGAGCTTCTCGGCCTCGATGTGCGCCTGGTCAATAATATCGGGAATCTCACTGGCCTTCAGCGACCCGGCGAGCGAAGCCCAGAAGTCCCCTCCCGGGGGGGCATAGAACTGAAGGCGGCGCCCGCCGAGCCAGGCCGCGTCGAACTTCAGACTCCAGGAATGCAGCGCTGTCCGGATCCCCTTTCCTGCAGCATACTTATCGAAAAGCGGATCACCTTCGATCGGATACCCGACCCAGGCCAGATGCACCCTAATCTGATGACGGCGGCCGGTAACAGGCCGAACGATCAACAGTGAATCATCAAGCCCCTCAAATACTTTTCTAAAGGTCGTTCGCGAGGGGTAGTTGCGCACATGTGTATAAACTTTGCCGACGGGCACAGACCACCGGCTCGCGTGCTCGTCCAGCGTGATCTGACTCCGTTCCGCAGCGACTCGAATCCTTCCGCTGCTCGCCGTCAGCAGCGGCAAGTCAATCGTGCCCTCGTCCGGGATTCCGGCGGGCCTGGTTATCGCAAGATATGACTTTTCAACTGTCCTCTTAGCGAACTGCCGAGTCAGCCCTCCGTGGACATCAATATTCTTTGCGAAGAGCACGAGACCCGAAGTCACCTTGTCAATACGATGCACCGGTATTACCGTCTCGCGCGCCTCCTTCGCCAGCTTGAGAATGTCGGTACCATGTCGCTCGCCGACAATAGAGATGCCGGCGGGCTTATTTAGGACAAGTATGGCATCATCCTCAAAGATTGTATTCTTGTCCCGGAGTTCAAGCCACGTGTTCACCGGTTTTACTCTCCTTTTCCTTGCTCATTGCAGCCGGTCGCCCTGGCATCGATGCTAATTATTGTATCAAATAACCATATCCCGAAAGTCGGCGGCTGGCCTGACGGCCGACCCCCGCGCGCCTAGCCCTAACGGATCGCGTACCCACCCGCAACTGGCCGGGACGGGCGGAGGCTTTCTTGGCCCGCAGCCATGCCTCGACCTCAGTCTAATCAGGAAGCCAGTTGGCTCACGGCGGTACGCTGCGCCACAGGCTTAACTACAGCAACTTGCGGGCGGGCTTCAGGTGAGAGCGCACGGGCTTGCGCGGTGGTCCGGCACGTGGCAGGATCTCTACTAATCATGGGGGGTGTAAGCAGTGTTTTTGGAAGGATCTGACCAACCCGCAAAGGGCGACCCCGAGACGAATTCCCAGGGCAGTTGATGTCGGTCTTCGATGACATAGAATCTGAGGTACGAAGTTACTGCCGACGCTGGCCAGTCATTTTCGAGCGCGCCACTGGCAGTTATTTGTACGGCGAGGACGGGCGTTGCTACCTTGATTTCTTCGCCGGCGCCGGAGCGTTGAACTATGGTCACAACAACGCTGTCGCCAAGCAGGCCCTGCTTGAATACATAGCCAGTGACGGCGTCGCGCATAGCCTGGATATGCACACCACGGCCAAGCGCCGCCTGCTGGAAACACTAACAGAGCTGATCCTGACGCCACGCGGGCTCTCGTACCGTGTGCAGTTCACCGGTCCCACTGGTGCGAGCGTCGTGGAGGCCGCCCTGCGCCTGGCCCGCAAGTTCACCGGTCGACGCACAGTGGTGAGCTTCGCGGCTGCCTTCCACGGCATGACAGTTGCTGCGCGCTCGGTCAGCGACGAGCGACTGCGGGAGGTTACCGATCCGATCGACCCCCGGACCACAGTGCAATTGCCATTCTGCTCGGATGGCGAGCGTCCTGACCTGAGCCTCGTCGACAGCGCCCTGCTGGAGATGGAAGTAGCTGCCGTGATCGTGGAGACGGTGCAGGGCGAGGGCGGCGTCAGGCCAGGGGATCCGGCCTGGCTACGTGGTCTTTCCGAACTGTGCCAGGCACGCGATGTGCTGCTCGTCATCGACGACGTACAGGTGGGCTGCGGCCGCACAGGGCCGTTTTTCAGCTTCGAGGGCTACGGCTTTCAGCCCGACATCGTCTGCCTCTCCAAGTCAATCAGCGGATTCGGCCTGCCGCTTGCCCTGCTGCTCGTCCGCCCGGAGGTCGATGTATGGCGACCGGGCGAGCACAGCGGTACATTTCGCGGCAACAACCATGCGTTCGTGACCGCTGCGGCAACACTTGGGGCCTACTGGTCTGATGATGCACTGGAAACGCATACCGTTGAGGCGGGCGGCCGGCTGGCCGCCGCACTCGCCGCACTGTCAGCTGAATATGGCGAACTGGGTGTCACGTATCGAGGCAGGGGCCTCATCGGCGGCCTTGCCTTCCCTTCCAGCGACTTCGCTTCCAAGGTGTGCAGCGCGAGTTTCGAGCAGGGCCTGCTACTTGAGACTGCGGGTCGTCAGGGAGAGGTGGTGAAGCTGATGCCGCCGCTGACAATATCTCAAGCTGATCTTGATGCTGGTGTGCAGGTGCTGCGCGACGCAATTCACACTGTTCTCTCGTAGGAGATGGGTACATCATTGATAGTGAGGTCCATCAGTAAGATCACCGATACAGACCGAGACGTGAGCACACCAAACTGGCGTAGCAAGCGAATTGTTCTGGCGGATGACGGCTCAGGCTTCTCGTTGCACGAGACGGAGATGTACGCCAACACCGTCAACGAGTTCTGCTACTCGCGGCACATTGAGGCCGTGCTCGTTGTGGAAGGCAACGGGCTGCTTGTCGACTGCGCATCCGGCGCACGCTGGGACCTTCAGCCGGGAGTGATGTACATGCTCGACAATCACGACCGCCATCAGGTACTGCCAGCGACTGACATACGGATGATCTGCGTCTTCAGTCCAGCCCTCACCGGCCGTGAAGTCCACGATGAAACGGGGGCGTACCCGCTTCCGCAAAGCGATGAGTGACCAACTTCCACGATACTGTTCTCGCGAGGGGAGGGCTTAGCATCTCTACCGTAAATTACTCCGCCTCAGACGTGACGGCTGCTGTCAGGAACCTGCTATCCTCGGCCCATCCGAATCCTGCGGACATCTCGACCGTCACGCGGTGCATGGCAGTATCGCCAGAATCGCTAACGACGCTGATCAGCGATCTGAACGACGTCCGCGAAGACGTAAAGGTGACGATAGTCCAGCAATTCTTTGCCCATCCGGACGAGGCTAGTCATCGCACGAGCTTCGATCAGGCGGTAGTTTCTGACCTGCTGCAGAGCTGGTTTAGTATATCGCTGGGCGATTATATCGGCCGTCCCATTGGCCGCTTTAGCCAATCAGATTCGGCTCGGCCGGCGAGAATCCAGAAGTTCTCCTTCGGGCCAACCCAGTTTTTTCTCTACATGACCACCGAGAAGTATCGCGTGCTGGACTCGCTGGTCAGTCTGCTTGCCAGGGACGCCGTGCTCACGACCGACAGCACGTCCCCGCCATGCGTGGTCTCTGAGGTGACGCCGCTGTGGCTAAAGGAGCAGCGCCGCGAGCCGACGGACTATTACATCGGTGCCGCGCCAGCGGTTGACTTCGACTCATTCTACGCGTCGTACGCGGCGGCGGTACGCGATGCGGTGGGGGTCACCGTCCAGCGGCAGTCGCGTGAACTGGCGTTGATAATGAACGGCGACGGCTTGCGGTACCACCGTGACCGCTTGGTCAACCAGTACGATGCGGTCGCCCGCCTCGCCCTCGCGGACGTCGAATCCACTCGGCTGGTGCAGGATCTCTCCCTTATCGACTGGGACATGCAGGACGGCACGTTTTCCGGCACCGTCTTCGTCCACCCGCTAGGTGACCGGTATATCTTTTTGCTTGAGCGGGGCAACGCCACGTCAGTGTTCTTCAGCGAACGCCCGCAGCTGCCCGGCCCGATGATGATGCCATATCACTGCGCCCTGCCAGTTCAGGACAGTTTCGCGGGCAGCAGCGTCGGTGAGTCCAAGGGCAAGCGGTTCAGCTGCCTGATCCGCGGCACGGCGGACGCGGCGGAAGTGGATCGCCTGTCCGGTGCGGCCGTGCCCGCCGACATCAACGCACGGTCGGCGGTCCCCGGTGGCTTCCGGTTCCCGAACGGCATGCACATCGAACAGCGCGCCGTCCCAGATAGCTCGCTGGCCGACTCAGATGCCAGCGAGTACCGCGCCGAGCAAGGCTGCCTCGTTACCCGCATGTCGTCGCGCGCTAATTCCCGGCTGCTTGACGAACTCGGAATCCGGTCGTCCGCTGGCATGTACCGGCTGACCAGGCACGGCGACGGGTTCGGCGAGGTGAGTGAATTGCTGCCGCTGGCCGACGTACGTCATATCGTGGTCATTAATCGCAGCATAAACACCCCTCAGCCGGGCGTCAGCTACCCGCTGGCCGTGCACCTGGCAGAACTGGACTCGCCCGTCCTGCAATTGGTCGAGCTGCCGCACGGCAATGCTCTCCGGGTCCCCGTGGCGGTCCTTAAGGATCTCTATCTAACCCCGACCTCGCCCATGCTGCACCGCTCGGCGCCGTTGGACTCGTTCCACCCGAGGGCGTCCAGAACCGCGCGAATGACCTGCATCCTAGACGTGATCCTTGCGAAGGATACCAAGACCGACCCGACCCGACCCGCGCCAAGGAGGTTACGTGATGCCATCCGACCGTTTCGCAGAAAAGACCACGCTTAACATCCGCAATCTAGCCGAATCAAGCCCGGCCGTCCGTGCGATGTATTTCTTCGACCCGGAGCACGAGGATGTTCCGGCCGATACCGAGCGGGACCTGCTCAACGAAAAGGTCAGCTCACCGCTTTTCGGCACCGTGCGTAAGTTTTCGCGTCGCCTGCTGGTCCTGTTGTCGTACACGTGCGCTGCCAACTGCCGCTACTGCGAGCGTCAGGACCGGGTGGGGGTCGGCCTGGATGGTCTCGGCCGCCTCTCGGAGGACCAGATCGACGACGTGGTCCGCTACGTCGCTGACAATCCGTCGATCTCGGAAGTCATAGCCAGTGGCGGCGATCCCCTAGTCCATCCCAAGGGCCTAGAGAGGCTGTTCACCTCGCTCAGCGAGGTCGAGCATGTGAAGGTGCTGCGAATCCACACTCGCTTCCCGCTGCAGTCTCCCCAGCAGGTGAACCGAGACCTGATGCGTCGGGTGGCGGGCACCAAAGGCGTGGTCTACCTCAGCCTGCACGTGGACCACCCTGACGAGCTGACCAGTGAGGTTATTGACCTCATCGGGGACCTCCGCTCCTACGGCTACATCCTGATCAGCCAGAGCGTGTTCCTCAAGGGAGTCAACGACGACGTGGACGTACTGGAGCGGATGTTCAACAAGCTCTTCGAGTCCGGTGTCCGACCTTACTACATCTACCACTGCCAGCGGATTCCCACGACGGCCAGGTTTGAGATGAGCCTGCGGGACGAGGTGACGATCATGTCGCAACTGCGGGAACGTCTCAGCGGGCTGGCCTATCCGCAGCATGTGCTGGATCTCCCCGGGGCACGCGGCAAGGTGGTAGTGCCGACTCATTTCTGGGACTTCGACCTGAGCCAGACGCGGGACTTTGACGGACAGACGCTCAGCACCGACACGTGGCAGGTGATGTCGTTGATGCCTAATCCGCGACGAACTCAGGAAGCCAGTGAAAGCGGCTCGTATCCCGCATGAAGATAGCTGTCTTCATCCACAACCACTCGGAATCGGGTGCGACTTATTCGGGCGGACGCTATCACGCACTCCTGCAGGCCGGGGCCATGGCTCGTGCCGGCTCTCAGGTCACGGTGGTCGTCGACTCAATGCCGACCGCGGCCCGAGACCTTATCGCGGGGGAGGAGGGCAGTGTCGATTACCTGATATCACCGAACTACGCGGTGACCGGGCTGGACGCAGACGTGGTGGTGGTCAGTCCGACCGGTGCCTTCCACCCCGCGTTCTACGAAGCCGCGATCAGGGTAACCCATGCCGCTGCCGCGTTGCCGGTGCTCATCAATTTCGAGAGCGCCAACTGGTTCAACGCGGCAGCGCCCGTACCCGACGACCCGCGGGTATGGGATTACTGGCGTCGGATAGTCGCCGACGGCGGAGCGGTACTTTCCAGCACCAAGCTGTCCAGCTCGTACGCCCAGTCCTACTATCACAGCAACCGTGGACGGCTCGAATTCATCCAGAGCTATCCGCCTGTCAACACCGAGGAAATCCATCGCTGCCACGCGCTTCCGGGTGATTCCCGGCAGCAACTACTGTACTTTGCCAGACCGTATACCAGCCATAAGGGCGCGGATGACATACTGGCGATGCCTGACGCCGTGTTCGCCGGGGCTGACCTCCATGTCATCTCGGGCGGCCCGGCGACCGAGCCGTTCTACGCCGAGCTGGCAGCCCGCGTGGGCGCGGCACCAGCGGCGTCTATGACGGTGCATGCCCAAGTGCCCGAGCAGTCCAAGTTCAGCCTGCTGCTGGCGGCGGACGTGCTGCTGTTCCCCAGCCGGTTCGAGGGATACGGCTATCCTCCCCTGGAGGCTGCATACTGCGGGGCCGATGTCGTTGCCTACCGGCTGCCGGTGCTGGCCGAGACGGTCGGAACGGTAGCCAGCCTGGTGCCGGTCGGCGACCTGGAAGCCTTCGCGGCCGCTGTGGTCACAGCCCGCGAGCGGCCACGCAGGAGGCAGTGGCTGCGTGCCGCCGTCGGCCCGATGGTGGACTACGGTCGGGCTGGCCAGCAGCTCATCTCAGAACTCACCGGCCTGCTTTCCGGCGGAACGCTGACTGATCAGGCCGGGAGTGCGGGCAATCGGTACTGCGCGCACTGGGGTCCGTTCACGGCGACCGCTGAGCTCGTCCCGCGCCGTGACGATCCTCCTGTCCCGCCGGTCGCGTCAATCACGGAAGACCCGGCCGACGGCGGGCTGCGCCTGGTAATCACGCTCTGGACCCGCACGCCTCCCGCCCTCGCGAACCTTTCGGCACCCGCAGAACAGATCCCGGACCGTGGAATTGTCGCCAATTCCCGGCTGGGGCCCTGGCAGTCGTACCTGGTGTCCTTTAATGTGCCGATCTCCATGCTCGGCGCGACCATGGCTTTGCGTACTGCCGATGCGGCGGGCGTGGCCATCGGCGAAACGGAGGAACTCAGGATAGTCAGGAACCCGGAGTTATCACCACTAATGACGGAGGCCCTCCCATGGAGAGCAGCAAGGTCTGGCGGCCGGCGATCGAGTTCAACCTGACAGAGCACTGTAACTTGCGCTGTGAACATTGCGACCACGCATCGGGCATCATGCCTGCCAAGTTCGCCGACCTCAGTTCATTCGTAAGCGACATCGAGGCTCTGTCGAGTGTTCTCCATGCGGCAGAGTTCAAGTTCCTCGGCGGTGAACCCCTGCTGCATCCCGAGTTTCTCGACTTTCTCCGCGCGGCCCGGGAAATCGGTATAGCGGACCGGCTGGTCATCCTCACCAATGGCGTTCTCCTGCACAAGGCGCCGGCCGAGCTGTGGGACTTGATCGACGGAATGTGGATAAGCCTCTATCCGGGTATCAGGCAGCGATTCGACTGGGACTGGATCCAGGAGATCGCCGACCGGCATCATATCTTCATCTGGCGAAACGACATGCCAAAGTTCGCCGAGCGGCTGCTTACCGAAAAGATCGAGAACGAGGCATTCGTTCGCATGATCTACGAGAACTGCGACATGGCGCACCTGTACAGCTGCCATACGATATACGAGGGCCGGTACTATGTCTGCTCGCCATCGGTATGGATGGAGCCGCGACTGCGGCTCCATGGCATCGGCTTCGAGAACCGGCAGGACGATAGCGTGGCGATTCACGACAATGCAAACCTACACGCCGACCTGGAGCGTCTGATCAGGAGGCGGGAGCCACTCAATGCCTGCCAGTACTGCCTGGGGTCGTGGGCGCGCCGGGTCCCCAACCAGCAGCTGACCCGGGAAGGAGCCCGGGAGTTCCTGGAAAGGAATCCTGAAAAATTGGCCGACCTGGTAAATAGCTCCGAGTGGATCGTGCCGAGGTCGTACACCGGACAGGAACCGCCCAGGGTTGACTAGGATTGCGGGGCCGCGGGCCGCAGGTTCACAAGGAGTCCTCAGAGCCTATCGCGAGAGGGTCTTCTGCGACTCCACCCTGCAGCGTGTCCCCTGGACTGCGGAAGGCCAGCGCTTGCGCCGCCGTGAGCAGTTGTCAAGACCTGTGGATCGGGTGTCGAGGGTGTTATCGGTGCGGCCGGGCGGACCGCATGGTGATCTTGATGTTGCCGTCGCCGTGCCTGGCTACCTCGGTCATGCCCAGCTGCTGGTAGAGGGCCTGTGCGTGGTGGTTGACGGCGAGCACGTCCAGGACCAGGGCTTTGCCGTTCTGCCGGGCCTCGTCGAGGAGGGCGCTGACCAGACGGGTGCCGATGCCGTGACCTTGATGATCGGGGTGGATCTCGACGCGGGCCAGGTAGATCTCGTCAGGGCGGTGCTCGATGTCGAGCATGCCGATGGCTGTCCCGCCGGCGGTGATGATCTGCCATCGACCGGGGTTGAAGGCGCGGGCGTGGTGCTCACGCTGGACGTGCTCGTCCCATCCCAGGTTGCGGTGACGTAGCCCCTCATCGCCGCCTTGTGCAGCTGGTAGCAGAACTCGCTGTCGGCCGGGGTGGCCGGCCGCAGGGGGACGTGGAACGAGTAGCAGGCGGAGTCGACAAGCTGATCCACGGGGATCGTGGGTGCCAGAAGGGCACCGGTCACTGACCCTGCGCGTGGTCCAGCGGCCGACCGAGGCCACACTGACTGCGGCGGAGACCGGCGTGATCCGGAACCACATGCTGGCAGCGCTCAGCCAGGAACGGGGCGCCCACCTGCGGTAGCAGTCCCCGGCTCATCGGGCTAGGCAGTCCGCGAAGGCTGCGGAACCTTCGCGGGCTGCCGCTCAGCCGCATGGCCCTGGACCGCCGCAGCGGTGCCCGCAGACGAGGCCAGGCCGGACGCCACGCCAACTCCCCGCTAATTCACTGAGGACAGACGAGGCTACGCAGGGAGACTGGAGCGTGCACTACTGCCAAGCATGTGACCACCCCCATCTCATGACGCCCAACGGCAGGATCGCCCGCTGCCCGGCCTGCGGTGGCGTCGATCCCAATGCGGTGACCCGCCCGCTCTTCGTGGTTACCGGCGCGTCCGGGTCTGGCAAGTCAACGATCTTCCCCGAGCTTCTGGGGCGCGCGGCCGGACTGTGCGCTGTCTTCGATGTCGACTGGCTCATCGACCCGCTCAGCCGTGCCGCCAGGGACGGCAAGGTCGACTGGCCGTCGTTTCGCGACGCGTGGCTGCATGTCGCGCATGGCGTCGCCCAGAACGGGCTGGCGACCCTGCTGCTCGGGCCGTTCATCCCGGAGCACCTCGAAGATCTGCCGGGCCGCCCGTGGGTCGGGGAGATTCACTATCTCGTGCTCGACTGCCCCGATGACCTGCGCCGACGGCGTATTGAGGCCAGGCCCCGCTGGCGGGCCAGGGATATCGACGAACAGACCGAGTTCGCCCGGTGGCTGCGCGAGAACATCGCGCCCGTGATCGACACAAGCACGGACTCGCCTGCCAGAGTCGCCGAAGCTGTGGCTGCTTGGGTCAAAGGCCTGTGCGGATGTCCCCAGCCAGGCCGTGATCGACGCGAACGAGCCGAGTACTGGCTGCGGATCTTCCGCAGGAGTGCTACTCGATGATGTTCAGTGCCGGGAGGGCGTCCACGATCTTCATCGTCTCAAGGCTTACGGTGACGATTCGCCTGAGCAGGTCGATGATGTAGCGCGGGGCCTCCGACCAGTCGTTGGGGTCGTTGATGATGCCCGAGGCTGAGTCGGTCTTCACTTGGTAGCGTTCGATGATCCACTCGATAGCCGAACGTGGGCCGAGCTGGTAGCGATATGCCTCCTGCGGAATGTTGGAGAGCGTTACACGAGTGTTATAGATGATCATAGATCGGTCGGGATGACCGTTTACCTTGGGGATCTTCATCTTCGTAACCCGATATAGCTCAGCGGCCGGAGTCGTGGCATTCGCGCCTTTAAGATCTTCGACGATACCGGGATATGGCTCGATGCTCTCGTAACCGAGATGCAGCTCGGAGAGCGCTCGGCCGGCTGCGACAAAACCGCGGAAGTCCCGTACCTTGGGGACACGGGGGAGAGACTTTCTGAGATCCGCAGCGAAGGATTCTCGATAATTCGGAGAGTGGAGTAGTCCGTAGATGTAGAAAAAGATATCATCCTTAGATATTGAATGGTCATCATAGACCCTGCGGTATGCTGCAAGAGCGGCATTGGCGATGTTGTCGACTCGCTCGAAACTCGCTCCAGAGTCCGCCACTGCTGCTTGGGAGAGCAAGTCATTGGGGTCGATCTCGACGTAGGTGTAACGCGGGAAGAATGTGCCGCCGCTGCCCGCCCCGGTAACATGAAGATTCGGGATGCTATCGAGCATGAGGACGGAGAACGGTACGACCGATCCGCTGCCGACGTTATAGAATCCAAAGTTCTCATGCTTAGGAGCTGGGAAAATCCTAAACATCTTTCCTGGGCGTTCGTTCAGGTCCTGGTCAAAATAAAGTGCCTGGCGGTTAAACGGTCTGTAAACGCTTCCGACGACGCGAGTGCGATCGAAATCGAGCTTCTTGCCACGCGCAGCCTTCGGGATGAGGCTAGATGACCAACTGATCTTCTTGGGATCAGTGTCAATCCACTCCTCGGCATCTTTCACTGTTGGTGTAATGACACCAGTAGCCCTGCACTGCTTCGCGAAGTCAATGGTCTGGAAATTGTAGAAATCAATCATCGATTCCATGTTGCCGCGTACCTTCTCCGGCGAGAAATTGTAGACCCAAGAGTCGCGCGCAGAGCTGAGGCCATTGGAGTGCGTAGAAAAGATTGCATTTCCCCTCTCCGCACTGCCATTCTCACTGATAGATTGGAAGGTGGCAAATCTCTCGTCTCGCTGATTAATCCAGTCACCCTCAGCGTTTGGGGTGAGGAGCTGCCATGAGGTGGACTCGAGGTCTTGGCCACTAAGGATGCGGAGCTTGTCCTCGCGACTAAGGTAGTCGCCAATGTCACGGTAGTGCAGGATGCAGTCAGCCTGGGAATTCGTGGGACCCTTGATAAGCAGAAGGATTGCAACGGTGTTGCGACTGCCGGATCCGAAGACCTTGCCGCCTTCCTTCTTTGCCTGCTCGCCTGCCGTGCGTTGATTGCCGCGGAGATTGTAGCAGTAGATGGCATCGAACTCATCGACCAACGACTTACGCATTCCATCTGCCGTGTTGCTGTCAATGTATCCACCATTCGAGACGAAGGCAACGACTCCCTCGTCCCTGATCCGGTCAGAAGCCCATCGGATGGCGCGAACATAAGAGTCGTACAAGTTTCGCTTCAGCGTAGCGGTAGAAAGGTTGGCGTACGTTTCCGCAATCCGGGCATCCAGTGCATCGTATTTTACGTTCTGATTGTTATCGTTCTGGCTCTCCTGCCCCACCGAGTACGGCGGGTTGCCGATAACGACCATGATCGGCTGGGCCTTCTGCCTCTTCGCCCGCTCGCTGTTGCCTTCGAGTACTTCCATGCCGTCAAGCTTGGCGGCGCCGCCCTCGGCGAGCTGGAAGGTGTCGACGAGGACGATGCCCTCAAAGGGCTGGTACTCGCTGGTGTCTCCGGCCAGCTCGGCGTATGCCGCTTCGATGTTGACGGCGGCGATGTAGTAAGCGAGCAGGACGATCTCGTTGGCGTGCAGCTCGGTGGTGTACTTGCGGGTGAGGTCTTCGGGCTTGATGAGGCCGGACTGGAGCAGCCGCACGGGGAAGGTGCCGGTGCCGACGAAGGGGTCGATGATGTGGACGCCCTCGTCGCTGAGTGACCGGCCGAGGTGCCTGGCTATGGCCTGCTCGGTGGCGCGGAGGATGAAGTCGACTACCTCGACTGGGGTGTAGACGATGCCGAGGGCATCGGCGGTCTTGGGCAGGGCGGTCTTGAAGAACTTGTCGTACAGCTCGACGATGACCTGCTG
>Ga0066797_1000222_pt1 | contig 17368 bp, 13 predicted proteins | sample PersoiDNA2013193_FD_76335 | JGI IMG/M metagenome (GOLD analysis project Ga0066797, IMG submission 76335) | Permafrost soil microbial communities from the Arctic, to analyse light accelerated degradation of dissolved organic matter (DOM) -... | ecosystem: Environmental > Terrestrial > Soil >... | reverse complement strand
GCGGCGCCATCGGGGCGCAGTCGGGCGTCGTCATATCCGGCGCAGGACGCTGACGACCTTCCCGATGATGACCGCGGAATCGGCCAGAATCGGGGAGTAGGCGGGGTTGTGCGGGAGCAGCCACACGTGTCCCCCGGCCTTCTTGAGCGTCTTGACGGTCGCCTCGTAGTCGGCGGAGGCGTCGCTGGGGAGCATGGCGGCGGCGATGTCGCCGCTGTCGGCGTCGGGCTGCTCGCGGACGACCACCCAGTCGCCGTCGGCGATCGCGGCGCCGGTCATGGAGTCCCCGGCGACCCGCAGCCCGATCAGGCTCCCCCGCCCGGTCAGCATCCTCGGGACCGAGATGATGTCATCGGCCAGCTCGGCCAGCTGGTCGGCGATGACCGGGGTGCCCGCCGCGATCCGCCCCACCAGCGGCACCTCCGCCATGCGCGGGTCTTCCGGGGGTTCCGTTCCCGGGCCCGCGTCGCGCTGGCCGGGCAGCCGGAGCACGGCGGTCCGCGGCCGTCCCGGCTCAAGGCTGACGTAGCCCATCTCCTTCAGCACCGACATCTGGTAAGAGACGCTGGACGTGCTCGCCAGCCCTACCGCCCACCCGATCTCACGGAGGCTCGGCGGGTATCCCCTGCTCCGCACGGACTCCTCGATAACCCTGATGATCTTGCATCGCAGCGGGGTCAGGCGCGGGCCTTCAGGACCGCCCTGCCCCGCACCCGCGCCCCCCGTGTTCGTCTTCATATCGCAGCACGCTAGCATGTCCATTCATGCTCTCAAACAAAACTTCGATATGTGCGTCTGGTGTGCCCAGTCTTGCGGTTAATGTCGCCTTCGGATTCAGGGGCCCGCGTCCAGTCGGCTGATCGGGGGCGCCAGGCCTTCCCGGGTGCTTTCCGCCGAGCGTGGCGGTGCAGCGGCCCGGGCGTGCCCGCTGGACGGCCTGGGCAGGCTGGCGTTCATCGCCTTCGGCGAGAGGGGCCCGGGCCGTGCCTGCCTCTCGTGCTGTTCCTGGCGAGCCAGGCGATCAGCAGGTCGTGCGCCAGCCAGAGGGTGAACGCGACCAGGACCGCCCAGGCCAGGGGGTGGTCTTGCAGGACGGCTGCGGTTATGCCGCCTCCGCCGCCGGCGGCCGCGACCCACCAGGGTGCGCGGCCGCCCGGCGGCTCCGGTCGGCTGCTGTCTTCACTTGCCATGCTGGGGGACTCCTCCCGTGAGTGCTCACGGGAGATCGTGCTAGGCGGGGCGGCCAGGTGAATTCCCCGGAGGATTCAGCTGGTCTCTTTCGGGCTTTTTTCGGCCCGGAGCGCCAGCAGGTCCTGGCGGAGCGTTTCCTTGACCGGGCGGCTCACGGTCTCGCCGGGCTCGGCGGCGGCCTCGAGCAGCTGCCGCAGGTAGCCGCCGGGGCTGCCGGCCTGCCCGCCGGCCAGGCGGGAGTAATTACCGAACGTGGTGAAGATCTTCGACGCGGTGGCGTCCGGGAACTTCTCCAGGACCTCGGCGAGCGCCTTGCGCCGCTTCGCCGTGGTGCTGCGGCCGTCGCGCTTGCCGCCTCCGGCGTAGGGCGCGCGCTGGCGCGGCCCGTGGAGGTGATGCTCAAACTTGCGGCGTATCGCCGCGAGGTTGGTCTCCTCCCGCTCCCCTGTCTCACGCCGGAAGATGGTGCCAGACGCGTCGGCCGTGATAGCGCCGGGCCCGGGCGAGTTCATGGCCGCGGCAAGGTCCGCGGCCGGCAGCTCCCAGTCAACGGCGAGGAGGAGCAGCTCGCCGACGGCGGCATGGTCCCCGGACCAGGTCGGTTTCACGGCGACGCCGGCGCTCTCAAGCTCGCCGATCGTCACCTTCACGACGTGGCGGAACAACGCGATGGCGAACGGCATCGCCCTCACCTCGACCGGGCTCAGCATCCAGGAGGCATCACGGCGGAGCTCCCAGTCAGGGCCGATTCCCGCGAAACCGAATACATACCAGCAGAACCTGGCGACCTCTTTCTGGCAGGTGAGGTGCCTATCGATCGGGAACACGGCGGTATCGGCCTCGCTCTTGTGCCGCTCGATGATCCTCCGGACGGCAGCATTGCCGACCCACCTGGCCATCGTGGCCGTGGCGTGCTGCTCGGCAGCCTTGAACTGCCTGGTCAGCACATCATCTTCCTTCGCGGGCCGGCCCCGGCCGCGCGGCCCGCCGGATCCGGAAATCGACAGCCTCCTCACGTTCCAGCCGGCGCCGGCGAGATCCCGGCGGCGCGTAGTTTATGCCTTGCAGTCCACCAGTCGTGGACACCCTGCGCGGTCGGCGCCGAAGCTGGCACGGCGGCCTTTCATCGCGTCCCGCACCGCCGTCCGCGGCGAATCGATGAGGGCCGCTAGCGGGGCAAGCCGCAGCCTGCTCATCAGAGGCCGTCGATAGCGGCACGGGAGGACCGGCCGCGCGGCTGTCAGGGGATGAGCCCGTTCAGCCTGGACAGCAGGCGGCCGGCGCGGCTGATTGTGGCGTCGCCGATCATCGGGCCGAAGGCGGCCTGCTCGCGGAGCAGGACGGCGGCGGGCTTGTAGTGGTTGAACTTCCCGCCGGCGATGCCGTGCTGGCGGAAGTGCGCCTCAATGGCGCGGACGACCCGGGGGTCGCCGGGAGCCAGGTCCGCCTCGGTGATCGGCTGGCTGAGGTCGGCGGCGTAGGCGCGGTTGACCAGTTCGAGGTAGAAGCCGCGCTCGAAGAGGTCCTCGATGTCGGCGTCGCCGCCGCCGGTGAACTCGCTGATCTCGACCAGCCCGTTGCGGGCGAGCTGCCCGTTGTCGCGCAGCCGCCTGACCGCGCCGGTGTCCTTGGCGCTGGAGTCGATGAGCACGGCGACGTTCAGCCTGTTCGCGCCGAGCAGGGTGACGAACGTGGACAGCTTGCCCGACCCGCCGATCGGGGTCTTGACCCACCGCGGGTCCAGCCCCGTCAGCTGGCAGGCCTCGGCGAGGTCGCTGAGGACGTCGAGGTAGATCAGGTCGCTCGGCCCCTCGAGCAGCAGGGTGTGCTCGCCGATGAACAGGGTCTGGGTCATCTCGATGCCCATCGCGGTCAGCAGCGGGGACACCGTGTCGTCGTCGGCCTGGAAAATATCGGCCGACACCTTCGTGCCGCCCTTCTCATGGTCGATCACGGTCCGGACGCGGTTGAACTGGCCCGGTGACACCAGGAACGGCGAGTGAGTCGTGTAGATGACCTGGTGGTGCGGGGCCAAGCGCTCGTCGATCAGCCGCAGCAGGTCCTGCTGGGCGCGGGCGTGCAGCGACAGGCCCGGCTCGTCGAGCAGCACGATCAGGTTGCTGGTCTCCCCCTCCTCGAGCTCGCTGAAGTAGGCCAGGAAGCTGAAGAACCAGACGAACCCGCGGGACCGCTCGTCGAACGGCACGGTGGCGCGGTGCCGGTGGTTCTCGACCCGGACGAACAGGACGGGCCCCTCGTGCAGCGGCGCCGCCGCGCCGTCCTCCGGCGGGTGGACGCTGAGCTTGACGCTCAGGTCCTTGTTCTGCGTCCAGTACTCGAACACCTCGTCGGAGATCGCGTTGCCGGCGTTCTCCAGCTCCCTGATCAGCCGCTCGTGCTGGTCGCTCCTGCTGAAGTCCTCCAGCTTCACCCCCGCCATGTCGAGCAGGCTGAGGAGCGCCCGCTCGCCCCGGGTGAGCTGGCCCTCGTCCCGGCGGCGGATCAGGCCGGGGACCGACACCTTGCCGGGCATGACGTCGTAGTCGGAGTAGTAGACGAACTTCGGCATCAGCGGGCTCGCGTACTTGTCGATTAGATAGCAACCGACGCGCTGGTCCCGCCAGCCGTCGAGGCGGTCGGCGAGCTCCTGGGTCGCCGACGTCGGCTCAGGCAGTTCCCTGAGCATCTTCAGCAGCCCGGCGACGGTCTTCGAGGTCCGGAGAGTCGCCGCGGCCGCGGCGCCGAGGTCGATCTTCGACAGCAGGTGCCCAAGGACGGCTTCCTCGTCGTAATGGTGCTGGAACGTGCTGGTGCCCGACCGGTAGCCGACCGTCACAGTGAACTCGCGGCTGGTCAGCGCGCCCGGGCCCAGGTCGGCCTCTATGTCGGCGGCCTCGTCGTCGTCATACCGGAACGTGGCGACTACGACCGGGATCATCGCGCCGGCCTTGAAGCCCTTCTTCTTCGCGGTCATCCGGGCGGGGAAGTCGATGATCTCGTCGAAAGACGCCTTCTCCACCGGATTGACCCGGAACAGCGCCTGCGCGATGTTCGTCTTGCCGGACTCGTTCTTACCGACCAGGCAGGTGACGTCCGGCTCGACTTCGAACTCCTCCGAGTCCTCCACCGACCGGTAGTACGTCACGTGCGCCTTAACTAGCAGCATCAGCTGTCTCCCGTGGGTTGCTCCAGCCACGGGCGCAGTGCGAGTGACAACGAGACGCATGTCACCGTCACGGCGTCTGCCGCAACGGCGTGATGGGGGTACCGTTCAGGGTGCTAACTCAGGAGGACCCCGGTGCTCGTCGCCCCATGCGATGCGCCCGGGGTTTCTTCTTGCACTCGAACACCTAGAGTAGCGCTCCGCGACGAGCTCCAGGCGCTCCTCGCTGCCGCGGCCGACGAGGACGCGAAACGGATGCAGCCCTGCCCCACGTCTCGTTGACCAGCGACAAGACGCGACTGAACTACCCCAAACCGGTTAGGCGGGAGTCGAGAGCCCGGCCGACGAGCTCTCCTCGGCCCGCCGCCAGGCGGGGCCCGTTCACGTATCGTCGACTTTTCCGGCCGCCGGGCGTGTTAGAAGCGTCTTGACCGGCTGTTTTGCGTCGCGAGCGTGTACTGGATGTCGGCAGGATGCGGCTTTGCCCTGCCTGATTCGCCTAACTGGGCCCGGGCCGCGAAAATGTGCCATGGCTAACAAGCGGGGTGGTCTGCTGGCGCAGATCGAGGCCGACGTGCTCGACGACAGGGTGGCCCTGTCGTCACTGCTGCAGAAGTGCATCGTGCTCGGGGGAAAAGCCGGATCGGAAAAAATGCGGGGCTGGGCGCGCCAGGAGCTGAATGGGTATGCCGACCGGGAAACCGTGCCGGATTACCGTCAGGTTCCGGTGCCCCTGATGGCGTGGGTCACGAACAGGGGCGGCTATAACGGCAGGCCAGTGCGGTTTGACGAGTCCGCCTTCTCTGATCGACTCCTGAAGATATTCCACGAGACAGTCGACGATCTGGAGGTCGCGGTCCTCAACGAGGGGATCGGCGTGCTGGAGGCGATGGCGAGTCAGGGAGCGGAGGAAAACCGCCTCATTCCGCACTGGGCCGGGGTCGTCGTTGGCCTCATGAACCAGCAGGGAATGGCCCAGAACGGCCGTGTCGCCGAGGTGTACTGGTCGGTGTCGAGCGTGTCGATCCAGGGCATCCTCGTCCGGATCCGCACCGCCCTGGCCGAGCTGGTTGCCGAGCTGATCACGCTGACGCCGCGGGACCAGGAGGTGCCCGGCAGGGACGCTGCCGACCAGGCGGTCCAGTTCATACTTACCGGGGAGCGGGCCACGGTCCATTACACCGTCCAGCAGGCCGCTGACGGCGGCACGAACGTCACGGTCAGCAGCGGGGATGAGGCCGGGCCGGTGACCGTGTCCGGCAGGGATGGCAGCGCGATCGGCAGCCAGACCGCGAGCGGCGCGAACTCCAGCGTGGCGGGCAGCCAGGAGGCCAGCGGGGCGAACTCCAGCGTGGTCGGGGGGCAGTCCGCGCGGGCAGGCCATGATGTCGTTACCGCGGGGCAGGATGCCGCCGTTCCTCCCGCCGGCGAGCAGCCTGTGAAGGAGGGCTTCTGGGCGCGCTTGCGGAAGCGGGGCTTGATCGTCAGTCCCGCCATCATCATCGGCGCCATCGCCGCAGTCGCCATCGTCGTCATCACGATAATGATCGCGGCCGGCTGGAAACCGTGAGCGTCCCGGCCCGCAGGTCCCGGGAGCCTGCGGGTCAAACGCGGGCGAAGATGAGCTGGGCGAGGCTGGTCGCGGTGCCGAGGGCGAGGACCGCGTTCTCCCGAGGCCAACCAGGAATCACATCGGGCCAACAACCGGTCACGGGGGCCAACTATCGGTCACTGTCACACCGCCGCCGCCGCCGGGGAGTCCTTCAACCGAGCGGGCACTATCGATCATGTCGGTGATGGCCTTGAGGGACCGGTCCGAGAGGCCAGCGGCTCGAAGCGCCATCTCGCGGACCTTCTCGTCGCCCAAGGCCGCCGTCAGCTCGGCGGGTACGGCGTTCTCGTCGAGCGAGTCGTCGGGGAAGAAGTAGGTCGGGGGGACGGCGAAGAACCGGGCGATGGCGATGAGGTGCTTCATGGTGGGGTTGTCGCGCTGGCCGGTGCGCAGCAGCCACAGGTACGTGCCGGACACCACCCGGCCCCCCGCCGCCTCGTTGATCGCGTCGGCGGCCTCGGCGGGCGTGTACGGTCCCCGGTCCTTCGGGTGGACCGTGCGGAACAGGTGGTCGAGCCGCTGTGCGAACAGCCCCTCAGGGGGCCGGGTCTGCCTGGGCATGGTGGGCGATCAACTCCGCGTGCGACGGTGGCGACCCTTGCAGGGTGCCGGATCAGGTCGATCAACGCAAGTTAATCGAACGAGCATGTCATTTACACGGATTGCTCATGAGCTCGCCGGAGCGACCTGTCCTGCTGCTTGTGCCTTCCGCCTTCACTGCGCTGGACCGCGTGCTGCAGGAGCAGTAGCCACCGGCCGACGCGCAGCGGGACCGCTCCCACGCCAGAACTGTCAGATGGGGATGAGCCCGCCGCCGGGCCGTGGTCCGGGGGGGACTCGTAGGATCGCGCCACGGCTGAGATCGCGCTTTGCTGGCAACGCGCGTTCGGTCTTTCGCGTAACGTTGGCCAGTTGCCCAGGGGAGGCGCGTGGATCATGGGTCGAAGGCAGGCTCCAGCGCGGCAGGTAAGCGTGCGGCACCGTGGTCCTCGGGACGAGGCACGCCAGCATGCCGGCGGCGACGTTCGGAGGGAGTCGCCTATTTCCCCGGACGAGCTGTGGCTGTCGCTCCGGCAGGGGGCACGCAACGTGGCGGGGGTCCGTTGGCAGGTCGCCGTGTCCGTCCATCTGCTTGTCGCAGCACGAGCTGGTCGGCTGCCTTTCGTGCGGCTCATACCGGAAGGGAATGAAGACCTCGACTGCCATCATGCGGACGGCGACGCGACTTTGGTGCAGATGAAGGAGGTTGGTGGCGGTGCGGGCCGGCTGACCGCCTCAGATGTCGCCGATGCGCTCGCGCACGCAGACGAGGCCGTCGGAGAGTCGGCAGTTGCTCTTGTCACCGACGGCGACCTTGGTTCTGGTCTGCTGTTCACCGGCTGGGATTCGGTCCTGGCCGCACAAGGCGGGCAGCCGACCGAGGATGTGATGAAACACCTGGTTAGCCGCGGCCTCACCCAACTGCGGGCCGAAGCACTGCTGCAGAAGACACGGCTGGTATCACTGCCATGGAACGTCCGCGAGGAGACAGAGCGCCTGCTTACCGTTGCCGCAGGGGTGCACCCAGCGGTGGCATCATTCGCGATCGGGCTGCTGTACGAGCGGGTCGGGCAGACAGCCGCCGACCAGCGGTCGGCCACTCGCGACATCGCGGGAGCACACACACCGTCCGACGTCGATGCGGCCATCGCAGTTGTGCAGTCCGCCGTCGATGTCACCGGCCTGGACGCCGCCGTCGCCTCAGGCGTATGCGCGCCCGCAGATTACCTGTCTCCGAGCGACCTGTCCCCCCGGCAGTTCTATCTCGGCGTTGACGGTTCGCCGGCGCATGTCACCGCGCATCTCGATGTCCTGAGGCCGCGCGAGATGAGGCAGATCGTCGAGGCGGCCGGCGCGGAGCGGTACGCCCTCGTGGCTGGGCCTTCCGGCTGTGGCAAGTCGGTGCTGCTGTGGCGCGCGGCGCGCGATGCGGTGCTGGGCGCGCGGGTCGTACGCGTTCGCCGGATGGAAACGCCGGAGCACGCCGACCTGCTGGCCAGGCACGTGCGGCTGCTTCAGCCAACAAAAGTGTCCCCGGTGGTCGTAGCCGCTGACAACCTCGGGCGCCCTGGCATGGCGGCGTGGCCTGCGGCGGTTGACGTGCTGCGGGAGCTCCCCGCAGTCGTGGTGATCGCGGCGTGCCGCGCGGAGGACTTCCACCCGGCGCTGGTACGCGGCGGCGCGCGGATCATCGAGCCGCGGCTTGACGAGCAGACGTCCCGGCAGATCGCGGACCGCATCAGCGCGGCCGGGCTGTCGCGGCGGATGGCCGCACCGGAGGCATACAAGCACTGCGACGGCCTGCTGATGGAGTTCATAGCGCTGCTGACGACGGGGCAGCGGCTGGAACAGGTCCTCGCGGAACAGGCGGCAGGACTGCGGAAGCCGGGCCGCGAGCTGCAGCGCTCAGCCGCCCGCCTGCTGGCGGCCGCGCACAGCGCTGGCCTGTCATTGCCGGCCGCCCGACTCGGCGCCGCGCTTGCCGGGGGCGGGCCGCTTGAAGCCGTGGGTGACGCGCTCGGAGTACTCAATGGCGAGCACATCATTACCCGCGACAGGGATTCGTGGCGCGGAATGCACGAGCTGCGCTCGCAGACTTTGACCGCTTTGCTGCACGAGTCGCCCCCGCCCACGCTCACCGATACCTACGCGGCGGTTGCCCGCCTGCTCCCGGCACCCGAAGCCGGGTGGCTGCTCCGGCGCATCGCCGAAAGCGATCCTGACCGGGCCCCGGCTGTCGCCGCAGCAGTCGCCGGGCATGTGAACGCGGCCGACGCGACGGCGGCGGACGTCGCCCTCCTGCTGGAGGGGGCCGAGCGTGCCGACAACGCCGTTTACGCACAGGCCTGCGTACCGGTACTGGAGGCAAGCCGGAGCCCCGGCATCACCATGGGCAGGCTCGCGATATTCGTCTACGGGATCCGTCATCAGGGACTGTGGCCGCAGCCCATCGGAGTCCCGGATTTCGACCGGATGCTCCGCCACATGCGCCAGATCGCCAGCAGGCTCCCCGACCGGGCCAGTGCGGCAGCCACGGCCGTCGCGTCCGGGCTAAGCGGCGACCGGTTCGCCGCGCTGGCGGAGGAAACGAGCCTGGCCGACGTGACACGGCTATCGGAGGCCGTGTCCGGGGTGGTGACGCTGACCTCCGACACCGTGGCCAGGATTTTCCGCAGGTTCATCCCGCCTGCGGACACGGCATCTGCCGATCTGTACGCACGGCTGATCGAGGCGCTGGCCGGACACCTCGACGCCGCCGAACGCGACCAAGCGCTCGGGTCATTCCATGAGCGCGCGGTATCCGTCACACGCGCTGACCCGACTGCTACCGACGTGGCGGTCGACGAGGCCGCCCGCACGGTAAAGGCGACGATCATGCTCCCGCCGCACGATCCAGGTACCGAAGACGCCCAGGCGTGGGACGCACCACCTCGCCCCTCGACCGACCAGGCAAACACCGCGGCTGCCGCGACCGCGCGGCGCCTGGCCGCCGCCTGCCCGGAGGCCGAGACCATCGAGGTCGTCACGATCACCCCGTCAGGAAAGCAACTGAAGGTGACCGGGCACCCGGCAGGGTACAAGCGGATGAGCCGAGACGCGTTCCCCGACCGGACGGGGGTCCGGCGCAATGTCGGGTTCCAGGCCGCGCTCGGCCGGCTGACCGCCGCCGAGTCGTGGACCCAGCTCGTCACGCGCCAGATCGAGAGCGCGAACGAACTCATCGACCTGGTGGCTGAAGCGCCCGCACGGCTTCACCCGGCTGACAACGCCGCCCGGCGGAGACAGTGGACAGACCGGATCAAAGCAGAGTGCGCGCGTACCAGCACCCTGTCCTCGCAACCAGCCCTAGCCGCCCCGATCGCAGGAACCTCGCACGCACGAGCCGACGACTCCGGCCGGCAGGCCGATAAGACTTCCGACGCGCTCAACGCGTGCGCGCAGGCGCTCGTGCGGATCGTCCACGATGAGAACCGCATCGGACAGGCCTCCACACTGCGTGGCGCAGCGAAACAGCTGCTGCGGGCACGCGAGGCAAGCGACCCAGCGCTCGGGGACATCGGCCGCCCCATCCCCGACTCGCTCATCGCCGGCGTTGAACAGCTAGGGCGCCTTCTCACAGCGATCCACCACGACCCGTCTGCCGCCAGACTCATCCGCGGCACTGACCAGGGCCAGGCAGTCGCGTCACTGCTCGCCGGCGCTCTCGCACGGACGCGAGACCGGCAGCATGCAATCCTCGGCACTGCGGTCGCGGCCGTTCCCGGTGTCGAGCTGCGCCCAGTGGCCGATCCCGACCCCCTGGGAGGCACTGTGGACGACACCGCTTGGCTGATCACCGCACCGGTCGACTCGTGGAATGCCCTCGTCGCCGCCCTCCGGGAGCTATCAGCCGATGACCGGTGGGCACTCAGCTGCAACGTCATGGCCATACCCGTCGATGCTGGGTACGCTTTGCCGATCGGAGTGCGGCTCACCCACGTCGGCGACCTGCCGGAACTGCCGATGCCGCTGGAGATGATCCGATCGTTCGCCGACCGCGCAGGGCTGCGACCTCCGGCCGAGAACCTGTCAGCCACCACGATCGCTGCCATCACCGATGCGCTCACTTCGATGTCATGGCGTATTGCGCTTCTTCGGCGGCGCCCCGCCGAATGGCCTACGCCGCCGCCTGCCGCCATGCCCTCAATGGATGAGGTACGGGCGCTCGTGGCCAGGACCGGCGCCTCACTCCCGGACGGCGCCAAGGAAGCTCTGACTGTCCTAGTCAACCAGGTGACAGCAGAGGCCGACGGAACGGCGACGGTCACCCTATCGGGCGAGATTTTCGACGGGCAAGGACTCGGCCCGCCGCCCGACACGCCTGCACCGCACCTCTGGGACGCGCTAAGTATCGCTTCCGCGACCATGATCATCGCCGCCACTCCCTCAGCACCACATGACAGTTAACCGCAGTGCCGACTGCAAACCCGGCTATGGAATGACGCACCGTGGCGAATAGATTTTTGCCCGACGGCACAAACCACTCAGGTCGCCGATTACGAGCGACCAGTCTGCGTCCGGCAACGGAGTCCCTAGCCGAACAGCGGCAACTCGTGTCGCTGTTGAGCGGGGGCGGCTGGCGAGCCTGACAGAGCTGCTGGCAGATGGCAACGAGTGGGCGCAGGGACTGGCCCAACGGCCCGAGGTACTTGTCGCAGACGACGCCGATGGCGTGATCGACGTGGTTGACGAGGGAAGTAGTGACACAAATCAGAAAAACAGGTGACGCAAGGTAGCCATAATTCTGTCTCGTCGTACCCCTTAGCTAAGGTGTCGCGTATGGGTCCTACCTGGGCGGGAGCGACACGCGAGACGACAGGAGAAACCGTGGCCTCCAGGCGCGCTCCTCTTACCCTGGAAGACCGTGAGGATATTTCCCGCGACCTGGCGAAAGGACTGGAAAACAAGGACATAGCGACCTCGATCGGACGCGACGAATCGGTCGTTTCACGGGAAATCGCACGGCACGGCGGCCGGGAAGCGTACCGTGCATGGAAATCCGACGCGGCCGCCCGCGAGTCGCGAAGCCGCCCGAAGGAACGCAAGATAGACAGTGGCCCTGTACTGCGCGAGCGGGTCACCGGCGACCTGATGAAAGGCTGGTCACCGGAGAAGATAGCGGGCAGGCTGTGCTACGAGCGGTCCCGGGGAGAAACGGACATGTCCGTATCACACGAGGCAATCTACACGTGGATCTACGCCCAGCCGAAAGGCGAACTCGCCCGTGCCGGGATCATCCTGCGCACCGGCCGCGAGCAGCGGAAACCCCGCGGGCGCAAGAAGAACCCGGGCGCGAGGATCACCGGCATGCGGTCGATCGACGACCGGCCAGCCGAGATCGCGGGCCGCCAGGTGCCCGGCCACTGGGAAGGCAACCTGGTCATCGGCAAGGGCGGCAAATCGGCCATGAGCACCCTGGTCGAGCGGGTCAGCCGCTTCCTGTGCCCGGTCGCGCTGCCGGAAGGCCACGACGCGGACTCAGTGAAGGACGCCCTCTTCGACGCGGTGAAGGACCTGCCGGCGCACCTGCGCAAGTCGGTGACCTGGGACCAGGGCACCGAGATGGCCCGGCACGCGGCGCTCACCCTCGCCGCGGACCTTCCGGTGTATTTCGCCCACGCGCATTCCCCGTGGGAACGCGGCACGAACGAGAACACCAACGGGCTCATCCGGGAATACTTCCCGAAATTGACAGAAATAACCGGCGACATTAATTACCTCTGGATGGTTGCTAACTCGCTTAATGACAGGCCCCGTGCTATACTCGGATTCAGGAAGCCGAGCGAAGTGTTCGCGGAGCTGATGCTTCAGGAAGCCGAGATTCCACCGGCCTGAATTGCTTCGACCGCTTGAGACCGCCGTAATCAAGTGGACAGGCGGCACGTACGCTCTCTGTGGGCAGAGCCACCCGGCGCAGCGTCAAGGCTGCGTGAGGATCGGTGATCAAGGAGTGCCGCGACTATGGCAGCAGAGCTGATTCACGTCGATCAGAAGAGTCACCGCATCACGATGAATCCTGTCGTTTCGCAGTTCGCTACTTCATTGAGCCCATTTGCAGCCGCCGCAAGCATAGCTTCCAGTGCTGCAAATGTTGTTGCCAACATCGCTGCCTGCTCAATTGAAATCGGTAGGTTTAAGCAGGAGTCTAAGCGCCTGACTAAGCAGCATGCCATCGCTTCGGACATCATTCGGATGAGACAATATACGATCGTCCAATTCTTTGAGTATGAGCAGCGGACTTCCCTTGAAGCTAGGCTTAACCGCGAAGACGCTCGTCTTATTCTGCGGAGTGCCACTACCGTATTTTCTGATATTAATGCAGCCAAGTATCATCATCGCCTGGCCCAGGAAGTCATGTTGCGAATGTCGGGTGATTTTTTGAAATCTCACATTAGTGACGGCAATACCCTGATCCGTCTGAGCGACTCCTTTCGGCTTGGTGACATTGAGACAGCCGTCGCCGCCTGGCGCGCTATACAAGCCTGACACCCTCAATTACGAGCACGCCATTCTGTGGCGCTGGAAGGGAAGTTAATGGATATTGGGGGATTTCTGATTGTTCTTTTTGTGGTTCTCGTTGTTCTTGCCTATGCATTCATCGGCATCGGCTGGCTCATCCATCACGAGCTACCCTATGTCATTCTTTTCTTTGTAGTTATTGTTGTCGCCTTCCTGATCTATTTGTATATGGGGGGGTCAGCGGACGAGCGGAAGAAAGCAAGCGGTAGCTCTCTCACACCTGCTGCCGCTCGCAGGGTTGCTGCCCAGGCCCACCAGGCCGAGCAACGATTGAGTGAGGCGCGACGCGCCTTGGAGCGTGAGGCCCTGGCGCTGGAGCAGTTGCAATTCAAGGTACGAGATGATCTCAACTTTGACATCTATCGCCAGCGCCACCACCAAAGCTTCACTATTGCCGATAGATGGTACGAGCACAAGCGCGAGGCTCTGAAGACCAAGAGAACCGTGTCAGATTGCTTGCAGCAGGTTCGTGAGAAGAAACACCATCTTGACCAGAAGCGTGAACACTCAACCAGACACACACAACGAGCAAGTATCGCCGGAGCACTGCAAGACACCAAAGAGATGATAGCCACTCTGACTACCACGCTCTCCTCCCTGAATGAAGAGTTTCAAAGAGGGAGTCTTCAGGTCACTGCATACAACATACAGACCGCGAGACTCCGTGAGCATATCTGCAATAACTGCGGATCTAAGGGCCGCCGGTGGTGCGAGGAACTCAGAGCGAGGAAAGCCAAAAAGGCTCAAGATAATTGACAAATAATACTCAGTATGTTTAAATTGAAAGTGGAGTTATAAACGGCTCAACGAAAGTGGCTGAACCGACTTCTCCATGAGTCTGTTCACCCACCTTGGCGGGCCATAGGCCGAATAGTTCGGTCATGGGTAGTCACAGGAGATCTGTGATGCCTCGTAAAAGCAACCCCCACGTCTCCTCGCACACCACCAGTGAGTGGTTCACCGTAGACGAGATGGAGAGCGCTCTTGACGTCCTCCTGAGGCTGGTCCCTTCCTGGGGAGCATCGGCTTCAAGCATTGCCGCCAGTCCCGCCATATAACGTGCAAGCGCGCCCGAGGAGTGCTGTGCAGCCTGAGGCTGCGCAAACCTGGGAGCGGCGGCGTTCGGCGATGTCTGCGTCGACCGCCTCGATGAGCAGTGCATCGGATGAATTGTCGACTGGCCGGTCGGCAGCCCGTAGTTCCCGCAGTTCTGTTCATGCGCAGGGCTTGGGAACGGCTCGCCGGGGCGGCGTGTTCCCAGTTTTGCCGTGTGGGAAGCCCAACGTCGGCTCAGAGAGCCGCTAGAGCGCGATGCCGTACATATCTGCGGATCGTGCGCGGTCGGAGCGTCTTCAATAGTCACGTTTCGCGACCGGGATGGCCGTCTCCGAACAGCTCGTATTGGCCGCCAATAGACAGATTTCGATATCTACTATCACCGAGTGGGGCCCACGCGGCGGGTGGCGGGGGACCTCACTGCCCGACGGTATCGGCGGTGTCCGGGTGACGGCCTCCCGGGGCGGTCAGGGTGCGCCGCTCGGGCAGTCACGCAACCGGCCAAGAGCGCCGGTGTGGCGCTCCCGCCCTCCGTAGCGGCGCCCTGGGGGACCGCCGGGAGGCGCCCTGCCGCCCGGACACGGACCTTTCCAACTTGAAAGGCGGTCTCCTCATGACTGCTGATGTATCCCCCGCGCCGCTGACGGCGCGGAACGCGACGCTTGCGGACCTGGCCGCGCTGCTGCGCGACCAGCAGGCCCGCAAGGTCGACGTGGTCGCGCCCGCGGCGGCGATCCGGGCCGAGGGCGGCTGCCTGGTGCTGGACGGGACCGTCCCGGACCTGGGCGCGGACGGGGTGACCATGACGGCCGGGCGGTACCGGCCGACGGACGTGTGCGACCAGGGGATCGCCGACAAGCTCGGCATCCCGGCCGCCTACCTGCGGCGGACGCGCGAGTCCTGCCCCCGGCTTTACGACGCGAACGTGAACGGGTGGCTGGGACGCGACGACCGGTCATTCCTCGTGCGGTGCCTGCGCGACCCCGGCGGGACCGGGGTCGCGCGGGCGTGGCTGTCGGACAGCTACAAGGTCATCGACAACCTCGACGCGCTCATGGCCGCGCTCGACGGCATCCGGGCCTCCGGCTACCCGGTGCAGGTCGAATCGTGCGACCTGACCGACCGAAGGATGTACGTCCGGGTCCGCTGCGAGCCGGTCAGCGTCCTGGCGCCGGCGCTGCTGTCGCGGTACCGGTCACCGTTCACCGGGGCGTCCGGCACGGACAACCCGGTCGTGTTCGCCGGGTTCCTGCTGGCGAACTCCGAGACCGGGTGCGGGGCGTTCTCGATCACGCCGCGGCTGGTCGCGCAGGTCTGCGACAACGGGATGACCATCACCCGGGACGCGAAACGCTCCGTGCACCTGGGCGAGAAGCTCGACCAGGGCATCCGGTGGTCGGCCGACACCATGGGCAAGCAGGCCGCGCTCGTCACCGCAATGGCCCGCGACACCGTCACCTCGATCCTCGACCCCGGCTACGTCGAGCGCGCGGTGCGGGAACTGGAGCGGCAGGCCGGGCACCCGGTGACGGCCCCGGCCGAGGCCATCAAGGTGATCGGCACCCAGCTCCGCTACACCCAGGCCCAGCAGGACGACATCCTGAACCACTTCATCGCGGGCGGCGACCTCACCGCGGGCGGGATCATGCACGCGGTCACCTCCGTGGCGCAGGTGCAGGACGACGGCGACGCCGCCTGGGACATGGAGAGCACCGCACTGGAAGCGCTCCGGCTCGCCACAACCCTGTAATCCCCTCAGTGGTCCCGGCTCCGCTCCCTTGCGGAGCCGGGACCACTGACCATTCCGCTACAGGAGGGAATCGTGACCATCGAGAAGCGCGCGTCCGTCACTCCGCTCCGGTCCCCGCCGGCCGAGCCGGCCGGGAGCCGCGACCCGGACGCGCTGCATGACATCCGCGTCCCGCTGACCGGATCAGCCGACCTGGCGCTCCTTCGGTCCGCGCTGGCGCTTGCCGCCCGCGGCTGGCACGTGTTCCCCTGCGCGGCCGGCCGGAAACGGCCCGCCTTCCGGCAGAGCTGGCAGGACCTGGCCACCGCCGACCCGGATCGCGTTCGCGCCTGGTGGAGCCGCCAGCCGTACAACATCGGGGTCTCGTGCGGTCCCTCCGGGCTCGTCGTCATCGACCTCGACGTGCCCCGCAGCGCCCGGCCGGGCGGGATCTCAGAAGACGAGGCGGCGGCGGGCGGCACGGGCACGTTCGCCGCGCTCTGCCAGCGGCACGGCGAGCCGTACCCGCCGGTCACCTTCGGCGTGGACACGCCGTCGGGCGGCTGCCACCTCTACTTCGCGGCCGCCGGCGGCCTACTGCGGAACTCCGCCGGGCTGCTCGGGCCGCTCGTCGACGTCCGCGCCGGCGGCGGGTACGTGGTCGCGCCGGGCAGCCGCATCGGCCAGCGCGCCTACACGGTGCGCGACGGCAGCCCGCCGATGCCGCTGCCGCCCTGGATCGCCGCGCTGCTCCAGGACGGGGCCGCGACGATGCCGGCGGGCGCGCGGCGGCTTCCGGTTCTCGGCCGCGCCCAGGGAACGGCCTATGCGCTGGCCGCGCTCCGCGAGGAGACCCGACGGGTCGCCACCGCACAGCCGGGAACCCGGAACGACACGCTCAACCGGGCCGCGTTCAGCCTCGGCCAGCTAGCCGCGGCCGGACTGCTCCCGCCGGCCGCCGTCAGCACCGCGCTCGCCAGCGCCGCCGCGAGGGCGGGGCTGCCCGGGGGCGAGGCCCGCCGCACCATCCGCTCGGGGATGGCCGCCGGGGCGAGGAAGCCCCGGGGATCCGGCGGCGCGGGCTAGGGTGCTCCCCCGGCGGCCGGCTCATCTCTGGGCAGCGGTGCACCGGCAGCCGCGAGTTAGTGCTCGCGGCTAACGGCTGTACGCCGGGGCGGTCGTGCGCCGGGAACGGGGCAGCATGGCGGAAGGCGCGGCGCCACGGCCCGTTCGGGACGATCCTGATTTCGGCTTTCACCCTCAGCGGGACCGCCGCGATCCCGCCGGCTGTCCGGCTACAGATATCTCGGCCGATCCGGGTCGCTGACCTGCGCGGACCTTATCAAGTGGCAAAGATTCCCCGGACGGCGTGCCAGGAGAGTTGACCCGGGTGGGCCTCCGGAGCGGGTCTTGCCAGTAATTCCGGCCCGACGACACCTTGCAAAGCAGCAGTTCACGGCCCTATGGGTGCCAGAACCGGGCCGATTCAACTGACAAAACGAGCGAAAGGGCCGCAGCG
>Ga0066797_1000221_pt1 | contig 17375 bp, 15 predicted proteins | sample PersoiDNA2013193_FD_76335 | JGI IMG/M metagenome (GOLD analysis project Ga0066797, IMG submission 76335) | Permafrost soil microbial communities from the Arctic, to analyse light accelerated degradation of dissolved organic matter (DOM) -... | ecosystem: Environmental > Terrestrial > Soil >... | reverse complement strand
CGCGGCCGGCGCGGCCGGCGCGGCCGGCGCGGCCGACGCCGATGACGTGGCCCAGACGGCGGACCCGACGCCGAGCACGAGTGCGGCCCCGATGGCCGCGGCGGTACGACGAATTACCTTCCTCATTGCTTTTCCCCCTGTGCGATTGCGCGGGGCCGTCCCTGGCACCGATGCCAGGGACGATGCCCCTCAGGGAGTAAGACTGGATCGTGAGCCGAACGGTTGCGGCCAAGGCATGCTGGCGGGGCGAAATCGTCAGATGCCGGCCTGAACTCGCCCGATGGTCAGGTCGACGGGCTTGCTCGTCGTGCAGACCGGCAGCGCGAAGAAGGCACGCCTCGACGAGGGGGAGCTCGGCGGGGTGACCTTGAGGTAGCTGGCCACCTTCGGCTTGCAGGTCGGGTCCACCACGATGTCGACGTAGCCAAGATCGCTGTGCGCGGTAGCACCGGGCACGAGGACGATGGGCTTGGCCGGGACGTCGTTGTTCCCCACCGCCGCCGCGCCGAGCTGCTTGCCGGCGAGGGTGGTCGCCACGACGCCCTTGGGCCACCCGCTCATGTAACAGGTGACGCGAGTGGTGTTGGTGAAGTCAAGGTGGTAATAGGTCGTGCCCGCGGTCCCGTCCGCGCTGTCGGCATTCACCCAGACGGCCAGGTAGCTGTAGATGCACTCGGGGTGGAGCGCAGGGGCGGCGGACGCGAATGCCGACGAGGCTGCCACGGCGCCACCGCCGACGGCGAGCGCGAGTGCGGCGGCACCGGCGACGCCCCTGGCGGTCAAGCGAAGTCCGTTGATCATCGTGGTCTCCCAAAAGACGGTGAATAGCCTGCTTTTGCACTTAAGACGCGGGGGCCGAGCCAACGGTTGCAATCAGTCATGCTGGTGAGATGGAAATTCGAGGCGCCATCCCGACGGCCGGCCTTGCGGATGGCATCGTGACCACCGATTCCGGCGTCATCACCGATATCGCGGCGGTCCATGACGGCGCCGCTCCCCCGGCCGCTGGCGACGTGATCCTGCCCGGCCTGATCGACATCCACTGTCACGGGGGCGGCGGGCACGGCTTCGCGACGTTCTCGGCCGACGAGGCACGGGCTGCGGCGGCCTTCCATGCCGACCGCGGCACTACAGGCGTGGTGGCGAGCCTGGTCACCGCCGCGCCCGCCGACCTGCTCGGGCAGGTAAGGACGCTGGCCCCGCTCGTCGCCGACGGCACCCTGCTCGGCATCCACCTGGAGGGGCCCTTCCTCTCCCCCGCGCGGCGCGGCGCGCACGCCGCGTCGCTGCTGCTAGACCCGGACGAGTCACTGGTTGCTGCCCTGCTCAAAGCCGGGGCGGGCGCGATAAAGATCATCACCATCGCGCCGGAACGAACCGGGGCGACTGCCATCGCCTCGCTGCTTCGCGACGCGGGGGTGACGGTCGCGTTCGGCCACACCGACACCGATTACGCGGGCATGGCCGCGGCGCTGGCCGAATCGGCCGATTCTCTGGTGACGCACCTGGGCAACGCGATGGCGCCGCTGCATCACCGATCGGCGGGACCGGTGGCGGCCGCCCTGGTCGCGGCTGCGGCCCACGCGGCGTGGGTGGAGCTGATCGCCGACGGGGTGCACGTTGACGAGGGGTTCACCCGGCTCGTCTTCGCGGCCGCCGCGCGTGGCCGCGTCGTGCTCGTGACCGACGCGATGGCCGCGGCGGGGATGCCGGACGGCTCGTACGTGCTTGGGCCGCTGCGGGTCACGGTCCGCGCTGGCGTCGCGCGACTGGCGGACCCGCATGGCGCCGGAGAGGGGTCGATCGCGGGCGGGACGCGGACCCTCCTTGAGGTCGTGGCGACCGTCGTGGCAAGCGGGGTGCCGCTGGCGGACGCGGTCCTGGCCGCGAGCGGGACGCCTGCCCGTGTGCTCGGGCTGGCGTCCTCGCGCGGCAGGCTCGCACCCGGCGTGGTCGCGGACCTCGTGCTCACGGACCCGCGCCTGAACGTGCGCAGGGTGATGCGAGCGGGACGCTGGCTCAGCTGACCGCTGGACATCCTTAGCTAAGCGGCATTGGGTGAACTCATGATGATTACTTTCGATGTACCAGGACGTTCTATTCATTGTCGCTGGTCAAGTGGTTCACGCGTTCTAATGGAAGTTTTTCACGAAGGCGCTGTCAGGCTTCGGCTCGGGAGACCCGGGCAAACTTTTGGGACGCCTGGGACTTCGGTGAACTCTGGGGTTTCAATGGCAATCGATGACGAATTCTGGGTTGATTTCAACATTCTGCTGGCGGCAGCGCGTGGCCCGGGTACAAGGAGGCCGAATCAGAAATCGTACTGTTCGCGCTAGAGGGCGAGGCTGAGATCGCGTATATCTTTGCGCGAGAGAATCTTCGAAGCCTTGTTGGCTGTGTTGTCGGGGAGCGGTCCTAGCGCCCTTGGGTTTTTGTTTTGGCCTGGGACCGGATCCTGGTGGCTAATTCGTTCTGGGGCACCTGACGGTGCCCGCAGCCGGTCGCCTCCCCATCCCGCGGACGGACAATGAGGACAAAACGGGCGGTCGCGGCCCGGAGCCAGTGTGCCAGGCACGTGTTTGGGCTCGCTCTTGCCGGCCCAAAGGCGCACTTGGCACGTTGGATGAGGGGCCTGCCAGGACGGGGCAGTAAGCCACCAGGATCGGACCGGGAGAGGGGGCTCGCGAGCCCCGGCTCCCCCACGCGTTGACAGGCACCCGGACGGGAAACGAGAAACACGGGACCGTTCGGAATGATCCTGATTTTGATCTGCGGGATCGTGAGGACCTTCGGTTGGCAACGCGGCAGACGCCATCGACCAGGCCAGCGCAGGCAGCGTCGACTACCTCATCCCCGACCGGCAGGACACCGACCGGCTTGACAGGAGCGGCGGCCCGCACTCGATGATCGGGAAGCTAAAAACTAGAGTGGCGGCATGGACTCGGATGAGCGGGCGCGGCGGGGATCTTCGTTCGGGGCGGTCGCGGCGGCCTATGCTGAGCACCGGCCTGACTATCCGGCGGACGCGGTGCGCTGGTGCGTCGCGCCGACCGGACGCGAGATGGCCGGGCTGCGCGTGCTCGACCTCGGGGCGGGGACGGGAAAGCTGACGGCGCTGCTCACGGCGCTCGGCGCGGACGTCACCGCCGTCGAGCCCGACGAGGCGATGCTGGCCGAGCTGCGCGGGCAGGTGCCCTCGGCTCGCGCCATGAAGGGCCAGGCGGAGGCGATCCCGCTGCCCGACGGGTCGGTGGACGCCGTGCTGTGCGGGCAGTCCATGCACTGGTTCGACATGTCCCGCGCGCTTCCCGAGATGGCCCGGGTGCTTGTTCAAGGCGGCGCGCTCGGCGCCATGTGGAACTGCGACGACGATCGCGTGGGCTGGGTCGCCGGCCTGCGGGACGCGGCCGAGGGCGCTGCCTCACCGACGCTCTCGGGGCGGCGAGGCGAGGCGGCCGCCTTCGGGCTCGGGCAGTCCGGACCCGAGCTGTTCGCGCCGGCAGAACGCGGTGAGTTCCGCAACCCGCAGCCGCACACGCCTGACTCGCTGCTCGCCACCCTTAGCACGCATTCCCAGGTGCTCGTGATGGCGCCCGCCGAGCGCGAGCGCGTCCTCGGCCGGGTCCGCGCCTACCTCGCGTCCCGGCCGGAAACGTCGGCGGGCGAATTCGAGCTCCCGATGATCACCGCGGCGCTTCGCTCGGTCCGCCGCTAGGCGGTAGAGTCCAGCCGTGGATACCGACCTTGAGACGCTCTCCTCCCGCGAACTGCACGACATGGCCGTGCGCCGGGCGGTGCACCATGCCGACGTGGGCTTCCTGTGGCAGCTGCTGCGGGCGATACCGGCGGCGGAGGCCATCGCGGGAGACGAACGAGAGTCCGAGGCGGACGCGGTCAAGGTCTCCGCCCTGCTGTCGGACGCGCTCGCCTGGCTGCCGCAGGCACCGCCCTGACGGGCGGAGGCCCTTAAGCCTGAAGGATGCCCTCGACCTCGAGGGAGATGGTGACCTTCTCGCTCACGGCCACGCCGCCGGGGACGCCGGGGATCGGGCCGTTGAAGGTGACGCCGTAGTCGATCCGGTTGATCTCGGTGGTGGCGGAGAAGCCGGCGCGGGTGCCGCCGTAGGCGTCCGGACCGAAGCCGCTGATCTCGAGCTTGAACGTAACCGGCTTGGTCACGCCCTTGAGGGTGAGGTCGCCGTCGAGCAGGAAGTCATCGCCGTCCACCCGGATGCCGGTAGAGACGAAGGTCATGTGGCTGTACTTCTCGACCTCGAAGAAGTCAGCGCTGCGGATGTGCGCGTCACGCTGCTCCTGCCCGGTGTTGATCGAGGAGAGGTCAACCGAGGCGGTGACGACCGAGGCCAGCGGGTCCTCGGCGGTCACGATGGACCCCTCGAACGTGTCGAAGCGACCGCGGACCTTGCTGACCATCATGTGCCTGACGGTGAACGAGACCTCGGAGTGAACCGGGTCAATCGCCCACGTGCCGGCGACGTAGCCGGGAATCTGCACGGTAGTCGAGCTCATCGAGCCTCCAGAAAATGTGTGTCTGCACGTACTACGCTGAAGTGCGTTACTTCCTAAGAGTAACCGCCTTATGGTTGAAGTGTCAAGCACTGTTGCCCCGCCTGACAACCGCGTAGTCTTGGTTACATGACGGCAACGAGCAGCGAAACACCACCAGGGCTCGCTCCAGCCTCGTGCCGGGTCCGAACCGTCCTTGACCGAATCGGGGACAAGTGGGCCATCTATGTCGTGGACCGGCTCGGCGCCGGACCGCGGCGGTTCAGTGAACTACTGCGCGGAATCGACGGTATCACCGCGCGAATGCTCACGGTGACCCTGCGCGGCCTGGAACGCGATGGCCTGCTGACCAGGACCGTGCATGCCTCGGTGCCGCCCCGCGTCGACTACGCGCTGACGCCACTCGGGCACACGCTGCGCGACGCGATCGGCCAGCTGGTCGGCTGGGCGGACGAGCACCTCTGCGAGATCGAGGCGGCCCGGTCCGACTATGACGAAAGGTCCTGTCCCCCGCCCTGCGCCGAGACCGCGGTCGACTAGGACGCCTCCTGGCGGGGGCGGGGCCGCGGCTACCCGATGGTTACCTGGTGAAGTACCAGTACTCGGGGAGGAAGTCGGCGAGCGGGCTGAAGCCGACGTTCACCAGCTTGCTCGATACACCCTGAACGGCGTAGCCGTTCAGGGTCCAGATGACCGGCAATTGAAGCGCGGTGTACGCCGCGTACCGCAGGAACACCGCCGGGCTGCTGCTGGTGTGCGTCTCATTGATCAGATTGTCCTCGGTGAGATCCGAGTACTCGCCCGGGTTGGAGGACGCGCCCGTCTGGAACAGCGACTCGCCGGTCGGCTCAAAGCCAGGGCCGGCGAAGTTCCAGCCCCCGAGGTCCAGGATCTGCCAGGTGGTGGTCGCTTCCTCGCCGATGATCGCGGAGAACGATCGCGGTACCAGGTTGATGTCGATGCCCGCCTGCGCGGCATCGGCCTGGTACGCCGCTACTTCCTGCTGGAAGAACGTGACACCGGTTACGTAGTCCAGCGTGAGCTTGAGCTGCATGCCCATGGTCACACCGGGGCCGCACTTGGCTGGGTCCTCGCACGTCATCACGCCGGCCACTTCGGACCACCCGTGGCTGGTCAGCAGCGCCCTGGCGTTCGCGATGCTGAACGGGTACGGACCCTGACCGCCGTTCTCGTCCTGGATCCCGGGAATCCACTGGCTCGGCGGCTGGTTCGGCACCCCGCCGGAGGTCGGATAACCGTAGCCGCGCAGGAGGGTCGTGATCATGCCTTCCTGGTCATTGGTTTCCTGAAGCGCCCGCCGGACGTAGAGTTGCTGGAACGCCGGGCCGACCTGCCTGTTCTTGAAGTTGATCAGGAAGTAGTCGATCGAGTCAGCGTAGGACGGCGCCAGCGTGAAGGCGCTGCCGAGCGGGTTGGTGGACGGCAGCGCCCGGCTGTCCGGCTTCAGCGGCAGGTCCTGGGGCGGGATGTACCCCACGTTGATCTGGCCGGACTTGAGTGCGGTGTACTCGGTCGGCTCGTCAGCGAACGGGACCATCGTGACCGCGGCGAGCTCGGGCTTCGGTGTGCCTGAGTACGCCTTATTCGGCACGAAGGTAACGTTGCCGTTGGTGTTGAAGGAGCTGAGCGTCCACGGGCCGTCCACGACCCGCCAGATCGGGTTGGTCGCGTAAGTCCTTACGTCCTTGGCCTGTGCGGTGAGGAACTTGAAGACCGCGACGCACTTGGCCCACTTATCTTTCGCCGAGTCCGTGGTGCAGCCGCCGCTGCCAGCCTTGGCCCCCGCCGCCGTGACGTCCCAGGCCATTGGCATCGGGGTGATCTCGGCGAGCTGGTCATAGGTGAACCAGATACTCGACACCGCGCTCTTCAGCTTGAGGACAAGGATGGTCGGGCTTGTCGCCGTGTAGGAGGCGAGGTTGTCCGGGAGCAGGCCGGGCGCGTAACCGTCGTAGTTAGCCGACTCGGCCCTCATCATGTTCAGCCAGAAGATCACGTCCTGAGCGGAGACGGCCTCGCCGTCGCTCCACTTCCAGCCCTTCATGGGCACTGTCACCTGCTTGCCGCCGTCAGAGTAAGCGGGGGCGTTGGCAACCGAGATCGGGTAGTTCACGGCGACCGAGTCCCCGTTGTCGCCGAAGTAGTACAGAGGCCGGTAGAGGAGCATCTCGAAGTCCTCTATGTTGTACTCGTTCGCGGCGGTTTGCGGGATGTACGGCCAGATCCAGTTGAACGTCACGCCCGCGGGCAGTGCCACCGTCGCGATGCCGCTCGGCACCGCCGCGACGGCAGAGGACGGGGAAGCGGAGGCCGACGTCGACGAGCTACTGCGGCAGGCGGCGACGCCCACCGCGAGCAGTGCGGCAGCTCCGGCCACAGCGGCCCACATGATCCGCCGCCGCCTGTTCCAAAACATGAATTGCGCTCCTCGGCTGTCATGTTGCGCACCGCGACTGCCCTAGGAAACGACCGGGGCGCCCGCCAGCCAGGCGGTGCCGCGCGCGTACAGCGCCTCGACCTCGGGACCGCGCAGCCCGGGCATGTTGGCCTTCACCGGGTAGCCGGCCTGAACCTGGAGGTAGGCCAGGTACCGATAGCCTTCCGGATAGCGGTTGAGCAGCTCGGGGTCGAACTCGATGGTCTCGCCCGGCGCGACCGGGTCGAGCCGGTCCTTCTCGTAGATGGGCTGCCGCAGCACAATCGCCCACCGGTCATCGCGCTTGTCGAAGAAGTCGTAAAACCGTCCCGTGCAGGCGACGTCGGACAGCACGCCGTGCACCAGGCCCCGCTGCAGGATCGTCATCCGTGTCTGCGAGATGGCCCGCGTGCCGTTTACGGTGGACTGGCTGGCCCCGGTGAAGTGCAGGATGCTCACGCCAGCGGCGAAGCCCTCCTGGCTGACCTTGATGAAGTCTTCCTTAGGACCCTGGAACCAGGTGGCCATCATGTAGCCGTCGTCGTGCCACTGGTCGCGGAACCACTCCCAGTCGGCACTGTCCCTGGCGATCGCCCACGACTCTACGACGTCCCTGATGGCGAGCCTATCCTGGCGGGTCTCATCCTTCATGGAACCGCTCCTAGGCGACCTGTTCGCTGGTGGTGGGGGGAGCACTGATCGCCTCTGCCGGGGGCTGGAGCGCGAAGTGACAGGCGGCCAGGTGGTTGCTCACGCCGTACGGCTTGAGCTCAGGCTCCTGCGTTGAGCAGATCTCCTGTGCGATGGGGCACCGGGTGCGGAACCGGCAGCCGGACGGCGGGTGGATCGCGCTCGGCAGCTCACCGGTGATGCCCTCGTTGACCTTGGACCGCTCCGCCACTGGGTCGGCGGTCGGCGCGGACTTGATCAAGCCCTCGGTGTACGGGTGGGCGGGACGCAGGTACACCTCGTCAGCGGTGCCGACCTCGACCAGCTTGCCCAGGTACATGACCCCGATGTGGTTCGACAGGTACCTGACCACGGACAGGTCGTGGGAGATGAACATGTACGTCAGGCCAAGCTCACGCTGCAGGTCCCGCATCACGTTGAGCACCTGCGCCTGGACCGACACGTCGAGCGCGGAGACCGGCTCGTCGGCCACGATGAGCTGCGGGTTGAGCAGCAGTGCCCGGGCGAAGCCGAGCCGCTGCCGCTGGCCGCCGGAGAACTCGTGCGGGTACCGCTCGGTCCACGACTGGGGCAGGCCGACCTTGTCGAGCATTTCCTTGATCTTGGCGGTCTGCTCGCGGCGCGACCCGATGTGCTGAACGATCAGCGGCTCGCGCAGGATCGATCCGGCCCGCATACGCGGGTCGAGCGAGGCGTAGGAGTCCTGGAACATGTACTGGATGTCCCTGCGCTCCCGCCGGTACTGACGGCCGCTCGACTTGGCCAGGTCCTTGCCGTCGAAGCTGATCGTGCCCGCGGTCGGCTTGTCAAGGCCGACGAGCATCCGGCCGACCGTCGTCTTCCCGCAACCTGACTCGCCGACAATGCCGAGCGTCTCGCCCTTGCGGATGTCGAACGACACCCCGGCGACGGCGGACACAAAGCCGACCTTCCGCTGGAGCACCGCTCCCCTGGTCACCGGGAACTCCTTGACCAGGTTCTTGGCGGAAAGCACCACGTCGCCTGGAACGGGAATCGGCACCTCTACCGCGTCCTGTTCAGGCGCGGGCTCGGTGACGACCACGCGGCCGGCGACGGCCTTCTCCTTCAGGCCGACAGGGAAGAAGCAGCGGTAGGTGTGCGCGGTCGTCTCGCCGCTGAGCTCCGGTGCCTGCTGGCGGCACTGGTCGGTGGCGTACCGGCAGCGCGGAGCGAACCGGCACCCCGCGGGGGGGTTGACCAGGTCCGGGGGCGCTCCCGGTATCGAGTACAGCCGCTCGCGCGTCTCCGCCGACTTCTCTGGCAGCGCCTGGAAAAGCGCCTCGGTATAAGGGTGGCGCGGGTTGGCGTAGAGCGCCGCCGTGTCGGTGGTCTCCACGACCTTGCCCGCGTACATGACCGCGACCCGGTCCGCGCGCCCGGCGATCACGCCGAGGTCGTGGGTGACCATGATGACCGCCATGCCGAGCCGCTGCCGCAGGCTGTCGATGAGCTCCAGGATCTGCTTCTGGATCGTCACGTCAAGGGCGGTCGTCGGCTCGTCGGCGATCAGCAGCTTGGGCTCGCAGGCCAGCGCCATCGCGATCATCACGCGCTGCCGCATGCCGCCGGAGAACTGGTGCGGGTACTCGTCGATCCGCTCCCGCGCCCGGGGCATCCCGACCAGGTCAAGCACCTCGATGGCCCGCTCGTAGGCATCCTTCTTGGTGACGTCCCTGTGCAGCAGCACCGCCTCGGTGATCTGCTTGCCGACTGTGTGGGTGGGGTTCAGCGAGGAGAGCGGGTCCTGGAAGATCATGCCGATCTCATCGCCGCGGATCTTGCGCATCTCGTCGGCGCTCAGGCCGGTGATCTCGCGCCCCGCGAGCTTGATCGAGCCGCCCGCGATCCGGCCGCCACCGGGGAGCAGGTCCATGATCGACAGCGCGGTCATCGTCTTGCCGCAGCCGGATTCGCCCACGACGCCGAGCGTCTCTCCCTCATCGACGTGCAGCGTCACGCCATCGACGGCATGGACGATACCGTTCTTGAGCTGGATCTCGGTGCGCAGGTCCTCGATCTGCAGTAGCGCCACTTGATTCCCCCTTACCGGCGCTGCAGCCGGGTCTCGAACGCGTCGCGGAGCGCGTCCCCGATGAAGTTGAACGCGATGCAGGTCAAGATGATCGCGATGCCCGGCGGATAGATCAGCCACCAGTAGTTGCCGCCCTGGATGAAGGTGAGGCCGTTGGACAGCATCGATCCCCAGTCGGTCGCGGGCGCGGACACCCCCAGCCCGAGGAAACCAAGCCCCGACAGGATGAGGATCGAGTCCGCGACGGCGAACGTGGCCTGCACGATGATCGTGCCGATCGCGTTCGGCACGATGTGGCGGACCACGGACCGCAACTGGCGGCCGCCGATGACCTTGACCGCTTGCACGTACTCCCTGTTGCGCAGGGTGAGCGTCTCGCCGCGTACCAGCCGGGCGACGCCGAACCAGTAGAACACGGCGATGATGAAGATCATGATCGCGGGGCTCGGATGGAAGATCACCGACAGGATGATGATCACCATGAGGCTCGGCAGCGAGAGCCCGGCATCGACGACGCGCATCATGATAGCGTCCACGATGCCGCCGGCGAATCCGGAGATCGCGCCATAGAGCGTGCCGAAGAAGACCGACGCGATCGCGGCGGCGAGCCCTACCTCAATGGAGGTCTGCCCACCGACCATCAGCCTGCCTAGCTGGTCGTAGCCAAGGTCATTGCAGCCGAGCAGATGCGAGCCCGACGGCTTGCAGAGGTAGTCGGCCAGGTCGGTGTTCACCTGGTTGGTGTGGTAGATGAGCGGGCCGATGAAGCAGAAGGCCACGATGAACACCACGAAGCTGAGGCCGGCGAGCGCGAGTTTGTTCTCCGCGAACACCTCCCACGCGCGGCGCAACGGGCCGCGCGGCTTGCCTGCGGGCGCCAGGCCAAGCTCGGCCGCGTGTATGGCGCTGGCCGTGACGTCGGTCATGAGTACCTCACCCTCGGGTCGAGGATCGCGTAGCCGACATCCGCCAGCAGGTTTCCGACGACCGTGGCCACCGTGGCAAGCACGGTGAACCCGAGCAGCACCTGATAGTCCACGTTCAGCGCCGCGGTGTAGAACGCCAGGCCCATGCCCGGGTAGTTGAACACCACCTCGATGAAGATCGCGCCAGCCACCAGCGTGGGCAGCGAGAGGCCGAGCAGGGTGACGATGCTGACCAGCGAGTTGCGGAAGACGTGCCCCCAGATCACCCTGCGCTCGCTGGCGCCCTTGGCCCTCGCGGTGCGGACATAATCCTGGACCAGGTTGTCCATCACCGACGAGCGCATGTACCGGCTCCACAGCGCGTACAGCAGGAACGCGTAGGAGATCACCGGCAGCACCAGCGCCCGCGGGTCGGCCAGAATCGACCAGACCGAGCTGGCCTGCGGAGCGAACGGCGGGAAGATGTGCGTCTGGATCGCGAACCAGTCGACGAGCAGCAGGCCGAAGAAGAACGTGGGCGTCGCGTAGCCGAGGAAGGAGATGGCGGTCAGCGCGTAGTCACCGATCGTGTACCGGCGCACCGCCTGGTAGACCCCGAGCGGAATGCCGAAGAGCAGCGAGACGAGGGTGCCGAGCAGCACCAGGACGATCGTCTTCGGCAGGTCCTGGCTCATCAGGCTGGTCACGGACTGGTTGAGCTTGTCAGAAAAGCCCAGGTTGCCGTGCAGCAGCTGGCCGATCCACTTGAAGTACTGCACGTAGAACGGCTTGTCGAAACCGTAGAGCTGGTTGTAGTAGGCGAGCTGCTGCGCCGTGGCCTTCGGGCCGAGCAGCGCCCGGACCGGGCCGCCGGGGAAAAGGTGGACCAGAGCTAGAGTGATCACCGTCACGATGAACAGGACGATCAGCGCCTGTCCAATGCGCCGGATCAGGAAACCGACCACGGTTTCAGAATCCTTTCTTGCGCCGACCGCGGCCCCGCCCGTTAAGGGCGGGGCCGCGGCCGGGGCTACCCGCTGGTTACTTTGTGAAGTACCAGTATTCGGGGAAGAGGGTGTACAGCGGGCTGAACGTGACGTTCTGCAGCTTGCTGCTCACCGCCTCGATGGCGTACTCGTTCGTCGTCCAGATGAACGGCAGCTGCTGCGAGGCGTACGTGGCGTACTGCTGGAACGCCGCCAGGCTGCTGTCCGTGTGGGTGGCGTTGATCAGCTTGTCCATCGTCGGGTCCGAGTAGCTGCCCGAGTTAGAACCGGATCCGGTGGCGAAAAGCGACTCGCCCGTCGGCTCGAAGCCGGGACCGTTGTAGCCCCAGCCGCCAAACCAGAGCACGTCCCAGGTGCACTTCGGCCCGGGCTTGCATGGGGTGGACTCGCCGATGATCGTGTTGAAGGTCTGGCCGACGAGGTTGACCTTCACCCCGGCCTGCGCCGCGTCGGACTTGTAGTTCTGGACCTCGTTGGTCACGGTCTGCTGGCCGGTCGCGAAGTCATAGGTCAACGAGAGCTGCTGGCCCTTGCTGATCCCCGCACCGCACTTGGCCGGGGTCTCGCAGGTCATCACGCCGCCCACCTCCTGCCAGCCGTGGCTGGTCAGCAGCGCCTTGGCATTAGAGATGCTGAACGGGTACGGCCCCTGGCCGGCGTTGGCCTTCTGGACCGCGGGAACCCACTGGTTGTCAGGCTGGGTTGGGATCGGCCCGGATTCCGGGTACGCGTAACCACGCCAGATCGCCAGGCCGTCACCGTTCTCGTCCATCAGCTCCTGCAGCGCCTGCCGGATGTAGAGCTGCTTGAAGATCGGACCGGTCTTGGCGTTGTCGAAGTTCGGCTGGTAGTAGTAGAAGCCGAACGAGTAGAACGGCTCGAGGTTGTACGCGCTGCCGAGCGGGTTGGTCGTCGGCAGTACCTGACTCAGCGGCTTCTGCGGCAGGTCCGCCTTCGGGATCGCGCCAATGTCGATCTGGCCGGTCTTGAGCGCCGTGTAAATGGTCGTGTCATCCGTGAACGGCAGGAACTTAACCGCCGACAGGGTCGGCTTCGGGGTACCGGAGTACGCCGTGTTCGGCACCATCGTGACGTTTCCGTCGGTGTTGTACGCGGAGAGCTTCCACGGGCCGTCGACCACGCCCCAGATCGGGCTGGTCGCGTAGCTCGCGGCGCCCTTGGCCTGCGCTGCGAGGAAGGTATAGACCGCGACGCACTTGGCCCACTTGTCCTTGGCGCTGTCGGTGCTGCAACCGCCGCTGCCCGCCTTGGCACCTAGCTTGGTGACGTCCCAGGCCATCGGCATCGGGGTGAATTCCGCCAGCTGGTTGTAGGTAAACCACAGGGCGGAGTAGGTCTTGTCGAAGTGCACTACCACCGTGTTCGGCCCGGTCGCCGAATAGGAGACCACGTTGTCTGGGGCGATGCCCGGCGCGTAGCCGTAGTAGTTGGCCTTCTCGGCCTTCATCATGTTCAGCCAGAAGATCAGGTCCTGGGCGTCGACGGTCTCTCCGTCGCTCCACTTCCAGCCCTTGAAGTTGATCGTCACGGCCTTGCCGCCGTCCGAGTACACCGGTGCTTCGGCGGGCGAGAGCGGGTAGTTGACCTGGATCGACGTGTTGTTGCCGCCGAACATGTACAGCGGCCTGAACATCAACCACTGGAACTGGTTCACGTTGTAGGAGCTGACGTTCGCGATCGAGGTGAACGGGAAGATGTAGCTGAGCGTCACCGAAGGCGGCAGCGCCACCGTCGCGGTCCCGCCGACAGCCTTCGCACCCGCGGGGGCCGAGGAGGGCGAAGACGAAGACGAAGGTGTGGTCGAGCTGCTGCTGCCGCTGCTGCTGCTGCACGCGGCGATTCCCGTCGCGAGCAGAACGGCCGCGCCGACTACGGCGACTCGCGCTAGGCGCGTCCGCCGTCTGTTCCGAAACATCAAATGCGCTCCTTGGCTGTCATGTTGTGCGCCTCCGACTTGCCCGGGTAGGGCGCCCCCAAAGCGCTAACTTGGCAGGAGCGTAAGTTAGCCCCGTTAAGGATCCGAATCCGGTGAGTCACGATTTGCTATCGATACGCCGATGAAAGGGCCAGCTTCCGACCAGCGAGTGCGAGAGCACGCAAGTCGGCACGCGCGGCACCGTTGCCTGCGATCTGTGCAAAGTACCACAAAGCAGACTCCGAGCACCAGCCGACATCGATGGTCTTTCCGGCAAAGGGCGTGTTATGCCGGAAGACTTCCTGAAGGTTACGGTTATCGAAGTGGCAATGTGACAAACGGAAGCTACCACGTTCGATCATCACACGCGGTAATCATAGGGCTATCGAAGGGCGATCGCGTCGCATGTCAATCTCCGCAGTGGCGACCTCCCGCTACCTTCCACGCCGACTTAGCTATAAAAGCCCCCATATAAGACATACGGGGAAGGCGGCCGCGTGGATTCAGTGAACTTCGATAGGGCCGCCGCCTTTTACGACGCGACGCGCGCGCTGCCCGAGAAGAGCATGACGGAGCTGGCGGACCTGCTCGCCGGGACGCTCGCCGCCGACCGCGAGAACATGCCGCTCGACACGGTGCACGAGAGCGAGACCGCGAGCCGCTGGTGGTCCTTCGAACTGCCAGAAGTTAACCGCTAGCGGAAGAGCCGGTCAACCCGGTCGAGGGTGTGCCTGAGGTTATTGGCGCCCACCAGGGCGCGCGCCTCGTCGACGGTGAGCCAGCGCAGCGGTGCGGCCGGGTTCTCCGGGCTGATCGCGTCAGGCGACTCGGTGGCCAGGACGTAACGCAGGTCCGCGTGCTCGTGCTCCGGCTCGCCGCCGGACTCGCGCACGCAGCAGACCGCCGCATGCAGCAGGTCGGCAGCTGGCCAGGGAACCAGGTCGGTGAGGCCGGTCTCCTCGCGTGCCTCGCGCAGCGCGATCTCAAGCGGGTCGGACTCCCCCGGGTCGCCATGCCCGCCGACCTGGAGCCAGAGATCAAACTTGGGATGCCAGCGCAGCAGCACCCGGCGGCTCGCCGGATGCACCACGAGCGCAGAGGCCGTGAAATGCAACGGCAGCGAGCGGGACCACGGATCGCTCGCCACCGCCGCGACGTGCGCCATTCGCTCGACATCCGCGGCCTCGGTCTCCCCCGCCGCCTGGTATCTGGTGAGCAGCCCGTTCAGCACGCGACCATGGTGGCATGCGAGCGGCGGCGTTCGCGAGCGGGTTTCCGCCGTTTCCGCTCGCCACGATGGCCGCGGACTGCTGTCGCCTCATGCGTCACATGCGCATCATTAGCACGTTTAATCGAAACTTGAGTAACGAAACCGGTGTCACTTCGCAAACTGTTTCCCCTACGATCGCATCTGTGTTCTAATACTCTTCATGAGTAAGGCTCGCGCGACGACGATCGGCAAGGGGGCCGCGGCACGCTTCCCCGTGCCGCGGCAACCGGCCGCCGCGCGAGACGCGACCGGGCGACACCGCCGGTAAGCACAGGGCGCGCCCAGTCGACGCAGCCCATCAACGATAGTTAGCGAGGGGTGACCATGACGCAAGATTTCGAATACATTAGCTATAACGAGACCGACCGCATCGCTATGCTGGAAAACAGGGCGGCCGAACTCGAACGGCGTCTGCTCGAGGTCACCCCTCCCGGCGGCCTGCCCCTGTGGGGCGCGAACACGGGCGAGGAAGGGCGCGCTGAACGCGACCAGGAAGTCGCCGCGCCCGCCGACGACGACGACCTCGACGGAGGGCCGGCCGGATCCGACGGACGCACCGAGGCGCTCATCAACCGCGGCCGCCAGCGTGCCAGGCAGCCGCGAACCAGGTGGCTGCGCGCGCACTGGCGCGCGGCTGGCCTCGGCGCGGCAGCGGTGTTCGTCGCGGCACTCGTGCTCGCCCTCGTCCTGCCTGGCGGCGGCGCCTCCTGGCCCGCCAGCGTGGCACAGGTACAGGCCGAGATCACCCAGGCCTGCCAGAACCCCAACGTGGCGGCCGAGCCTAGCCAGGTGAACTTCGCCTGCGCGAAGCCAACGCAGTCGGTTCTGTGGGTCTTCTCCCTGCTGACAAGCGGCGACAACGCGGCCTTCACCGACCAGGCGACCGGCCGCAAGGGCCTTGAGCCAATCCAGCCGACGCAGGGCGGCGACATCGCCTTCCTGCTCAACCTGCATCACCCCTACGACCCGGCCAACCCGATCGACAGCCTCCAGGTCGCGGCGCGGGCGATCAACAACATCATCGGCGGCGCGACGCTGACGAGCTCGACCGGCACGCCGCTCGTCGTGCCCGGTCTCGAGAGCAAGACGGCGAACTGCATGCGCTACACCGGATCCGCACAGGTCGTCGCCAGGCATGGGTTCCCGCCACGCTGCGCCCTGCAGGTCACGAGCCCGGTCGGCCAGGCGGCACTGGTCAGCGACGTCTTCCAGCAGTGGATGGGCGGTACCCCCACGCAGATCGCGGCGGAGGCCGGGGTGCTCTTTCAGAACGCGGACAGCCCGGGCGATTCCCGTGCCCAGGCCATCCTGGCGGGACTGCCCAATCCGGGGCTGTAGAGACAACGTTATCGAACACCTATTAACCGGCAGAAAATTTATGACTGGCAACGCCGAAGGGGGGAAGAGTATCCGTGCAATCCGTCCGGAAACCATGGTGGCAGCAGGCAACGGCGCTGGTAGCCGTGACGACGGGCGGCGCGATAACCGGGTTGACCTTCGTTCCGGGGGCGGCAGCGACCATGACCTCGCCAAGCAGCGTCCCGCTGCACCTGCTCGCACTTGAGCAGGCCGCGCATGCCGGCGCCGACAGCCCGGGCAGCGCGGCAAGCGACCAGCTGCTGCGATCCGCGATCGTCAACGTGGCCAAGTACTACCTGCAGCTCGCAAGGACCAGGACGCCGGCTCAGATGGAGGCGCTGATCTGGGATAACACCAGCCTGAACGAGGCAGACCACGGGCCGTCCTGCGCGGCCTTCGCCAGCCTCACGCTCGAGCTCGCGGCGCAGGCCGTCGGCCAGCGTTCCTGGGCGACGGGCGGCTCGACCTACCCGTGGCCGCTTGCCGACTGGGCTGACGTGCGGGTCAACCCCAATCCCGCCTCGATCGCCATCACGTCCATCGTTCAGGACGCGCAGACGCACGGGCGCTGGCACGCGCTCGGCGACGGGTACGCGCCCCGGCCAGGCGACTGGGTCGTGTTCGACGGGCACGTCGAGGTCGTGACCGGTTACGTCGGCGGGACGCTCGAGACGATCGGCGCCGACTCGCTGCCCGGCCTCACGGTCAACGCGCACTCGTTCCGCGACCCGCTCAGCGACGACGGCGTCGAGGGGTTCGTCGACAACGGACAGCTCAAGCCGGCCGACACCGTCGCGCCGGCTGCGGCGGCGGCGGCGGCCGCCCCTGCGGCGACCGGGCCGGCCGCCAGCAAGCAGGACACGGCCGCGATCCCCGGAGTCGCCAGCCCGATCCTGGCTCCCACGGCCACCCCGCCGGCTGCGGCCGCGCCAGCGGCGACCGCGCCAGCCGCCAGCAAGCAGGACACGGCCGCGATCCCCGGAGTCGCCAGCCCTGTCCTGGCTCCCACCGCTACCGCTGCCGCGCCGAAGGCGGCCGCGCCAGCGGCCAAGCCGACGGCCAAGCCGACGGCCAAGCCCGAGCCTTACCGCAAGTACACCGCGCCCGAGCAGGCGTCGGTGCCCGGAACGCATGCTCAGCAGGCGTTTATCAACCTGATCGCGCCAGGGGCAATCGCGGCACAGCAGCGGT
>Ga0066797_1000220_pt1 | contig 17401 bp, 3 predicted proteins | sample PersoiDNA2013193_FD_76335 | JGI IMG/M metagenome (GOLD analysis project Ga0066797, IMG submission 76335) | Permafrost soil microbial communities from the Arctic, to analyse light accelerated degradation of dissolved organic matter (DOM) -... | ecosystem: Environmental > Terrestrial > Soil >... | reverse complement strand
GCCGGTAACCAACGTGACCCTCAGCGGTTCCGTGACCGACGACCAAATGCCGCCCGGCGCGTCCTTGACCCTGGCGTGGAGCGTGGTGAGCAGCAACGGCCCGGTAAGCATTGCCAGCCCGACTTCGGCCACCACCGGGGCCAGCTTCATAACCAATGGTTTGTATGTTTTACGACTGACCGCCAGTGACACTGCCGCCACCGCAAGTTCCAACACCACCATCACCGTCAACTTGATGCCCAGGCTTAATGCAAGTAATCAGATCGTCAATCTTACTTCGACCAGTGTTAAGGTTGGTCTGGGCGGAAGCTTTACGGATGATGGCTTGCCCGTCGGGGCCAAGGTCACCCCGCTATGGAGCGTGGTTTCAGCGCCGGGCGGAAGCGTCACCTTCAGCAACGTCAGCTTGCCGAACACGACGGCAACCTTTACCAACATTGGCGTCTATGTCCTGCGGCTTTCCGTGAATGATACGGTTTCCACGAACACGACGAACGTGACGATTACGGTAAACCGGATCCCCACGGTTTCCATTGCCTCGTCGCAAACCATCGTCTGGACGGAAGGAGCCAGCAGCACCAATGTAACGCTGGTCGGCAATGTGACGGATGACGGATTGCCGTTTGGGGTTACCAACTACCTCTGGAGCGTGGTTAGCAGCAACGGGTCGGTCGCCTTTGGCAATGCCACCGGCGCAACCAATGTGGTCACGTTTAACACGAATGGCGTTTATGTCCTTAAATTGACGGTCAACGACGGCTTCGCCACCAATACCGCGACGTGTACGATAACCATTTGGCGCCGGCCATTTGTCTCGATTGTTTCACCCACCAACACCCAGACGTTCGCGTTCGGCGCGGCGATCACAAACCTGGCCTACGCCTATGATCTGGATGGGTATGTTACCAACCTGCTTTTCTACAACGGAACCAATTATTTGGGGGCCGGCACCTTGATAAAATCCACCATTGTCTTTTCCGGTGCAGTCAGCCATTGGGCGGCGGAAAGCAATGGTCTGGACAGCATCGGCACCAACAACGGAACCTTGCAAAACGGGCTGGGATTTGCCGCCGGCGAGGTTGGCCTTGGTTTTTTATTTAACGGCACCAATGCGGATTTGCGCATCCCGACAAGCCCCGGCCTGAATGTCGGTACCGGCGGCGGCTTTACCGTGGAGGCCTGGATCAATCCCACGGATGTGACCCAGGATCGCCCGTTGTTTGAATGGAACAGCTTAAGTTGGTGGGGGGTACACTTCCATATCGCCCCCGGCCAGCCGTTCAACACCTCGCCTGGTCCCGGTGAACTTTATGCGAACATTGTGGACAGTTCAGGCGGCTGGCACCAGATGAGTTCCCCGGGTGGTGTGGTGGTTTCCAATGCGTTTCAGCACGTTGCCTTGACCTATGACAAGACTTCGGGTTTGGGGACGATATACTGCAATGGGCAAATTGTGGGCCAGCAAAGCTTCGGAAGCTTCACTCCCCAGACCGCATCCCCATTCGACCTCTATGTTGGCAGTCGCCCTGGGCCGAGTGGCCAAAACGCGTATTTTGCCGGACGGATTGATGAACCGTCACTTTATAATCGCGCCCTCTCGCAGGCCGAAATCCAAGCCATCTTCAAAGCCGGGACGAACTATGTATTCGTTTGGACTAATGCGCCCATAGGAACCAATGCCATATATGCCGTTGCTGTGGACAACAGTGGCCTTGCCACGACATCTTCGGTTGTGAATGTCGCGGTTGGTTCAGTCATGTCTGTCGTCATTACCAATCCGGCGGCCAATGCGATTTTTGTCGCGCCGGGCGTGATGCCTGTCGCCGCCAATGTTTTGAGCCCGTCCGCTCCGGTTCAAAAAGTTGAATTCTTTGCGGGGATATCCAAGATTGGCGAAGACACGCTGAGTACTTCAAATCCGTATCATTTCGTGTGGCTGGGCGCCCCGGCGGGTGATTATGCCCTGACAGCGAAGGTGACTGACGCGTTGAACAATACGGCCACTTCCACTTCGGTGGTGGTACATGTTGTATCCCCAATTCAAGTTAATCCCGGCATGAATCAAGTCGTTCTTTTGACAAGTAATTCGGTCATCAGCACCATGGTTGGGGCAATTCTGGGCGGAGCGGGAGGCACCACTTCAGTTTGGAGCCAGGTTACGGGGCCGGCCACGGCCTTTTTTGCGAATGCGGCGTTGACAAATACCGGGGTGATATTCACCAACCAAGTTGGCAGTTACATGTTCCGATTGTTTGCCGGCGACGGGTACACGTCCGACTCAAAAGTCATGACTGTTACTGTCATCAGTAACCGTCCGCCGGTGGTGGATGCCGGGCCGAACCGCATCATCGCCCCCAGCAACATGATTTACTTGAACGGAACCGTCACCGATGACGGCCAGCCTGCCCCCCCTTCTTTGAGGAGTTGGTGGGCATGGGTTTCCGGGCCGACGAACGGCATCATCTTTGCAAATTCGAATGCGCCGGTGATCACGGCCAGCAACCTCACGATGCTCGGCATATACACCCTGCGTCTCACGGCAACAGACGGGTTGTCAACGAACTCAAGCGATATGACCGTGACCGTGGCGGATCCGAGCAGCCGCACCTACACTTATGATGCCGACTTCGCCGAGGGGGACCTGGTCAACGTCAACTTTACTGACATTGCCAATCAATTGCAGTTAAACCAGAAAGTTACGCCCTTCCCGTACGTGTGGGTGGCCTGCACGGCGCGGGATTCCATTGTGAGAATCGATGCCAATACGGGTCAAATTCTTGGCGAATATCGGACGGTTCCCATGCAAATTTACGCCAACTATACGAATACTTATGCCAGTCCCTCGCGGACAACCGTGGATAGATATGGAAATGTCTGGGTTTGCAACCGGAATGACAATTTGGGCAATACCAACGGTTCCATAACGCGTGTTGGATTGGTAATTGGCGGGACGCGCGGCTACAAAATCAATGACCTTGGCGGCACAAACTTTACCTTTGTGGCTGATCCGCAAGGCCAATATCTGCAGCCTCCGTTCAAATATTGCACGGCCATTGACCGCGATGGCGATGGCCTGATAAAAACTTCAAGCGGGCTTGGAAATGTCTTGGATTGGGACCTGTCGCAAACCAGTGCGGATCAACTGGGAGGAGTATCCACAGCGGATGATGAGTGCATTATCAATTACACACGCGTTGCGGGCACCGGTGCCCGAACCGTGGCGATCGATGCCAATAACAACTTATGGGTTGGCGGAAGAAACAACGGACAATTTCAACAAATCAATGGAAATACGGGCCAGCCCGTTCCGGGGACGACATTTTCCTGGGTGGATGCCTATGGTGGTTTCATTGATGGCAGCGGATCATTGTGGTCGTCAGCATACGGCAATGGCGACCTGGCCCGGTTTGACATCAAGCGGGCCTTTGACATGTCAGTAAATCCACCGGTTATAATTGATCAAGCCTATGTAAACAGCGGGGTTGGCGATCCGACCACCGCCGCCAGTTATGGTGTTGGAATTGATCCGATAACAGGGTTTGTATGGTTTGCCAATTATGGCACCGGCGGTGGCCGGGTGAATCCGTTTGATCTGAGTGTCACCAACATCGATTTCCATCACACCGATGGTGGCGGGACCAAAGGGGTTGCGGTTGATGACAATGGAAATGTTTGGATCGGAAATGATGGCAGCTCAACCTTGAGCCATATGCGAACGGATGGAACATTTGTTGGAACCGTTGATCTGGGTTGTGGCAACACCGGTCCGATGGGTGTTTCCATAGATGCAAACGGCAAAATCTGGGCTGCTTGCAGCAGTGGCTCAGCCGTACGGGTTGACCCCGTTCTTGGCCCGAGAATGATGAGCGATTTGCCAAATTCGTCCGGATTTTTGCTTGGGCAGGCCGACTTGGTGGTGGGCCTTGATACCGGGCTTCCTGCATCGTCGCCATATAATTACAGCGATATGACGGGCTATGTTTCACTGGGCGCCACCGAACCGTCCGGCATCTGGCGGGTCGTTCATGATTCAGGCGTGGCTAATCAGGCATGGGGCATATTAAAATGGAACAGCCTTGAACCGTCCGGCTCCGGCATAAAGGTCGAAGTCCGTACGGCAGATAATTATTTACAGTTGAGCGCCACGAATAATGCATTCCAACAGATTACCAATGGGGTGGCATTTACCAACCTTGCCGGCCGATATATGGAGATACGCGCCACGTTTTTCCATAAGCAAGGGGTCAATGTCACGCCGGTTTTGTATGATCTGACGGTGTCTTCCGGCACCAACGCCGTCGTGGCCAATCAGGCCAACTTCGCGAATTCGGACAAGCTGACCATTTTTGAGAACAGTGGCTCTCATTATATCAATGTTTTGGACAACGACATCGCTCCGCCGGGATCGCCACTGTCCATCACCCGGGTTTCGCCTGCGGGTTACGGGGAAGTGACGATTGCCCCGGGTGCCACCAATCTCGTATATACCCCCAACACAAATTTCTTCGGGCTGGATCAGTTCAGCTATACTGCAACTGATGGCCACGGGGGGGTTGGCCGGGCGGTTGTGACGGTTGTTGTGGGCGAGGCGCCGCCTGCGCCAAACACCAATGTTTTTAACCCTGCTGTCGCGAATATTTCCCTCCTTGTTTATGAGAATTCCGGCGAAGTGGAGGTGACGACCAACGGCCAATCGGTTGGTGACTTCTTGAATTCCTTGAATTACCCCACCAATGTGGCGATCAAGGCCGTTTCCCAGCCGGCTCAAGGATTCGTCCGCTACTCGAGCTGCAAAATCTTTTACACCCCGGCCCCCGGATTTTATGGGGTTGACCGTTTCCCCTATACGGTTCGTAACTCATCCGGGTTGACCGCCATAGGCTGGGTCACTGTGAATGTGGTCCACGCTACGCCGATTGACTGCGGCCAGACACTTTCGGGAACCCTCTCGCCAACCAACCCGGCGGTTTTTGTCGAAAATGGCGAGCAGGTTCAGCTTTATTCGCTGGCGGCGGATGCTTACGAAACCAATGTCATCGCCCTGGATCAAACGGCTTTTAACAGCGGGGTGCTGTTGCAGGAACAAGACAGCTATCCCATCATCACCAACACCACGACTTATGCCACGAATTACCTGATTAGGATATCCTTTGGAAATTTGACCACCAATCAGAATTACGCCCTGTCAGTCAGCTGTAGCCACATGACGGCACCGCACATGTCGGTCCTGTCAGGCACCAACTCCCTGCCCACAGGATCAGGCATTGATTTTGGATTGACCCAGGTCGGCAGCCCGGTAACCGCCAGCCTGACTATTACCAATAGCGGGACGGCGCCGTTGATCATTTCAAACGTGAGCAACCTCTATTTTGGCGGCAATTTCATGGTGACCGGCACGTCCTTGACCAATCATACGATCACCATCAACGCCGGCTCTTACAGCAATTTGACCGTGCGGTTCACTGCGCCGCAACCGGGACAGACCAACGGCGTTTTGCTGATGTTCTGCAATGACCCGCTGTTCTTGAGCTATGAAAACGGCTTTTTCAACCCGACAACCAACCCGTATGTGATCAATCTGACGGGCCGGGCGAATCCGGTGAACACCACTGCGCCTTCCGTGATCATCACCAATCCGGTGGCGAACACGATATTCGAGTATACGAATCCTTGCTATGATACGTTCGGCACGGGCATCCCGGTCACGGTCCGCGCTGCGGCCGCGTCAGGGGTGCAACTTGACCATGTGAGTGTTGATATCCGGATGGCCAATGGCAGCAATGTGGTGCTGAGTCTGCCACTCGCCCAGGATAATCATGGAAATTACACGAACATCTGGTACGGCCTGCCGCCGGGAAGTTATCAATTGATCGCCAGCGCGGTTGATCAATATGGACTGCAATCCAACTCCATCCCGGTCAATGTAACGATTGCCACCAGTTTGCAGGTGTTTTTTGGAACGAATATCGTGGCGTCGAACAGCCTGCCTTCCGGCAGCACCATTCTCTATGGGTCCGTGCCCATCCATGCGGAAGTCTTGGCTGCTTTGCTGTTGACGAATCGAAGTGCAACCAGCCTGAACGTGGGCAGTTTCAGCATATCCTCGCCTTTCCGTATCACGAACGGCTATGCCAATTCCTCCTTTGTGCTGGGCGGGCATCAATCCACAAACATGACGATTGCATTCAAATCCGACACGGGCGGGAGCTGGGCTTCACAATTCTCCTTCGATTCGGAATATTGGACGCGTTGCGACTCGTATAAATTGACCTTGAGCGGAACAACGACCAACTCGGGAATCCCGCCAACCGTGGTATTGGGCAGCCCGGCATCCAACTCGGTTTTCCTGGTCAACTCCGACATCACGATCAGGGCGGCGGCAACTAATAATTCTGGCGGGCTTCTGTCGCATCTGGATTTTTATGCCACCTCATCCCAGGGTACCATCTATCTGTGGAGCACGAACATCAGCGATGCCAGTGGTGTGTATCAATTTGATTGGATGCCAGCCTTGCCAGGACAGTACACGCTTAATGTTGTCGTCACGGATGACGGCGGACTGGCTTCCGTTTCTCCTGGGGTGCCGGTTTCCGTCGTGATCCGGCCGGCCGGTTCCCCGGTCATGCAAGTATTCCTGGCTCGCACAAACCCCGTGCCCAATTTTTCCACGATTGGTTATGGGGTTACGCTGACCAACAAGCCGGTGCTGGCCACGTTGACGATTTCAAACAGCGGCAGCTCGGCCCTGGTGCTTTCCAATGCCTTCTTCTGTCTGCCCGATCTCACGCCAGGGGGCGGCTTTAACTTGAGCAACGGCCCGGCGTTCCCGGTATCAATTCCAGTCAATGGCTACACCAACCTGGTGGTGCGTTATCTGGCTTCGGCTGCGGTGCCGACCAATGCCCTGCTGATGATCACCAACAATGATCTGGCGCAAAGTCCGTTTGTCATCACCAACCTTGGCCGCGCCAACATCCGGACCAATAATTTGCCAAGGGTGGCGATAACCGCTCCGCTGAGTTATACGAATTTTGCTTATGCCGATGTCTTCAACTGGCCGGGAATCAGCATCACCGTCACCTCCGCCCCGTCATCCGGCGCCAATCTGCAGGAAATTGACTTTTACGCCTCTGTTTCGGGGGGCAACAACATGCTGATTGACCAGTATTGGAGTCCGGCTTCAACCGGCGCCACTTTCCAGTGGACGACGGTTCCACCTGGCAATTACATCCTCACGGCGGTGGCGATTGATGATGCAGGCTTCTCCACCGTGTCCGCGCCGGTGCCGGTCACGGTTTTGTTGCGCGCCACGAACGGGCCCAGCATGAAGGTGTTTTACGGCACCAACGAACTTTCCAACGGCACCACCATAAACATGGGCGTGGTTCCCATCAACACCGAGGACCTGGTGCTGCTCACCCTGACAAACTTGGGGCCGGGGATTTATACAAATAACAATTTATATCCAACGGACGGACGGTTTTACCTGACCAACAACCTGCAGGCCGGGTTTATCCTCGCCCCGCACACTGCGACAAACCTGTATCTGGCCTTCAAGGATACAACGCCGGAGGCCGGGACGGCAGATTACATCTTTGATGGAAATGACAACGGCCTGTACATCGATAACACGTGGGGCCGCCTTAAGTTGAGCCTGACGGCCGTGGCGACCGCCTTGGGCAATCCGCCCAGCATCGCCATCACGAATCCGCCCAACGGCTCCGTCTATTCGTTGCCGGCCAGCATCCAGATAATCGGCTCGGCCATGGCCAACCATCCGGGCGGTACGATCAACCACGTTGACTTCTACGCCACGTCCGGCAACAACAATATTTACCTGGGCACAGACTATTACAATACCAGCCCGAGTTACACATGGAACAATCCGCCGGTGGGGCGGTATTCATTAACGGCGGTCGCGGTGGATGACTTGGGACGCGCCGGGATCTCCACGAATACCGTGATAATCACCGTGATCAACCACCCGACAAATTCACCCATCATGCAGGTCTTGCTGCTCCAGACCAATGTGGTGCCCAATTTCTCGGTTCTTGATTTTGGGCTGACGAATGTCGGTGCCTCGCTGCCCATGTCATTTACCATCACCAATCTTGGAGACTTGGGATTGGATATCACCAAGATATTTTTGACGGACACGAATGAATTCCAGATCGTCGCCGGCCCGGACGTGCCTTGCACCATTCCGGTCAATGGTTCCACCAACTTCTCTGTGGTCTATCAGGCGAATTATTTGGGCGGGGCGGACAGCGTCCTGACCATCTATAATAACGATGCCAGCAGTCAGCCATTCTATATCACCAATATTGCCTATGCCAACCCGGTGAACAACGGGAACCCGCCGGTGGTCTGGATCACGGCCCCCACGGAAGGCTCCGAGTTTGCCGCCCGGTCCGATATCACGTTGCTTGCCACTGCGTTGAGCGCAACGAATTCAACACTGGCCGACGTACGGTTCTATGCCACCACATCTTCCGGCAGCACCTTGGTCAGCGATGTACCAGCCGCGCCCGGACAGACCAATCTGATCGCCTCCGCCACCTGGTCCAGACCGGCTCCCGGAAATTACACCATCCAGGCGATTGCCTTCGACCGGTCGGGATTGATGGGCCAGTCAACCAACGTTGTGCATGTGGTGATCAATAATATCCCGGTCAATCCCACAAACCTGCCGCCGGTGGCTAATGATGATCACCTGTGGATTGTTGGCGGAGTGACGAACCTGCCGACGTATCCCATTGATGTTCTGGCCAACGACACAGATCCGAACGGCTATCCGCTGACGCTGACCGGGTTTGATTATGGCACGGGCAGGCTGGGCCGGATGACCCAGAACGGCAATCGCCTGCTGTTCACGCCGTACCCAAGCATTGAGGGCACGAACTGGGTGTCCTACACGGTCAGCGACGGGCGGGGCGGGGCGGCAACCGGCTGGTTGCAGATTGTGGTGAAAATGGCCCCGCTGCCACAGGTCATACTGATCACACCGCAGGATGGTGACTACTTTGACCTGCCTACGGTCTTAAGCAACCGATATTTGAAATTGTGGGCCTATGCCTATTCCCCGAACACCAATCTTTCCATCGCCAGCGTGATTTTTTATGACGCGGACAAGTTGTTGGGCTATGGTACGCCAACCAATATCACGGGAACGAATCTCTTTGTCTACAAGTGGAATACACCCGCCGCCGGCTGGCACCGCATCACCGCCATGGTGACGGATAGCGTTGGCCAACAGAACCTCTCCAGCGCCTACGTTGATGGGCAGCAGATCACCTCGCCAGGTGCCACCATTTACATAAATGGCAAAACCAACAACACCCCGCCGATTGCGGCCATCACCAATTTGGCGGCGACCATCAGCAATGTGAACGGCTTTGACACCTGGGTCTATCCCATCGTGTCGGATGGCATCTTGAATGTTCTGGGCACGGCCAATGATGTTGATGCGGGTGACGTGGTCAGTTACCAGATCCTCCTGCAAAAATCTGACGGCACCCAGGTGGCCGACCTCACACCCAGCCCGGATGCGACCGGGTTCCATCCCGGCACCGATATGAACGGCGTGCTGGCCACCAACGTGAACCTTTCGATGTATGAAAATGGAACCTACGACATCGTGCTGAACGTGTTTGACGGCTGGGAAATCTCCAGCGACACCGCACGCATCCTGCTGAACACCCAGCTTAAGATCGGCAATTTCAGTTTCAGCGTGCAGGACGCCGTCATTCCGGTCAGCGGCATTCCGTTGACGGTCACGCGCACCTACAACTCGTTCAATCTGGACCAGGGTGCCTTCGGCTACTCGTGGACCTACGCCATTAATGATGTGAATTTGCAACTGGACGAAGACCGTCAGATGACGGCGGAACTGGACACCGGCGACCAGTTTAGTCTGCGCACCGGCGGTGGACGGGATGTGACCCTGACGTTGCCGAACGGACGGCGGGTCACGTTCCAATTCTCCTTTGGTCCCGTCACTGATTGCGGCGACTTCGGCGGCTATGGCCAGTATTGCTATCCCGCGCTGTGGCAGTCACCGCCGGGAGTTGATTACGCCCTGGCCACCGCCGATAAGTACGGCAATGTATACACCAACATGTACAACGGGCTGACCGGTTATTGGAACAACCAGGCCGGGACGGGATTTGAGAATTTTGACTTCCCCGGCTTTGCCCTGATAGCGCCGGACGGCACGAAATACATCATTACCCGCGAGGATGATGACGAGCATTTCTTTGACAGCGGCTCCAACGACGGTTACTACGCCCACACCTACGGGGTGGCCACGCTGACCAAGATCATTGAACCTGATGGCGACAGCATCTCCATCCAGCCGGACAGCATCCAGCACTATGACCCGCTGGGGGTGCCCACGAAATCGATCCGTTTCACGCGTGATTTGGAGAAACGCATCATTGCGATCAGCGATCCCAACAGTGGCAGCAACGGCCTGCCCTCCATGCAATATGTATATGGCACAAACGGCAACCTTGTCCACACAATGAAGTTGACTGACTGGACGGCCAATGCGGGACGGGGCGCGTATGACGTGACGACCTATCAATACACGAACACTCACTTCCTGCATTTCATCACCGGTATTCTAGGCCCGAATGGCGTGCAGATGGCCAAGACGCTCTATGATGATTCCGGCCGGATCATTGAAGTGGATGATGCGGATGGCAAAAAAACGCAGTTTATCCACGACCTCACCAACCATGTTGAGGTGAACATTGACCGCCTTGGTCGCAGTACTTCCTATGTCTATGATTTGCGGGGCAACGTGATGGCCGAAACCAATGCCTTGGGCTATAAGACTGTTAACACGTACGACGCCAGTAATCATCTCACCTCAACGGCTGACCCGCTGGGCTATGCCACCCGTTTTGTTTACGATAATGCCGGGAATCAAGTCCAGGTTATTGATGCCGGCACCCACACAAACTTCTTCACCTACGATGGTAACGGACGATTGCTGACACAAACCTATCCGTTGGGAAATGTCACAGAAAATCTGTATGACGAGTTTGGGAACCTGACCAATACCATCCAGTATGATGCTAATAATGTTCTCATTAACGAGTCTTTCTCGACTTACAGCGATGGCAATTTGCTGCAAAAGTTGGATGCCTTTGGGCGAACCAATGCCACCCTGGGGTACGATGGTGACAACCTCCAAGTTGTTACTGATGCCAGGGGGTTCAGCCGCATTTTCGGCTACGACGCCAACGGTAATCGAACCAACAGTTCCTATGTTTGGACGAATGCCGCCGGCGTCCCGGTGACCGTGACAGCGGGCACCATCTACGATGCCCAAGGCCGGGTGACGATGACCATTGACGCCGATGGCAATACCAGCCAGACGTTCTACAATTCCTTGGGCAAGGTGGACCACACGGTGGACAAGTTTGGCAACATCAGCAGCTTTATCTATGACGCCCGGGATAACTTGATTCAGAGCACCTACCCTGATGGTACATTGACGCGAATCGTTTATGATGATGATGGCGAGCCGTTTTTCACTGTGGATAAGAATCAGACCACGGCCACGCTGACCCACTATGATGCGATTGGCCGGGCGACGAACACCATCCGTTATATGGGCGTAGTGGTGAACTTGATGGCGGATACTGTCAACCCGGACCAGATGACGACAGTCATTGTCTCCTATGGGACGCCGTATTCCACTAATTCGACGGTGTACCTGGCGAATGGGTGGGTGCAGTCCCGCACCGGACCAGACGGCCGGACGGCAACTTATGAATACTATCCGGATGGTCAGCGCAAGCAGGTGGTTGATCCGCTAAACAACACCAATTCCTACGCATACGACGATGCGGGGCACCGGACGAACACAGTGGATGCACTAGGGCACACCATCAAGTCGTGTTATGATGCGCTAGGGCGACAGGTTGCAACCATCTTTCCCGACAACAGCTACACTACGAATATCTTCAATGCCGTCGGCCAGCGCATCGGCGAGCAGGATCAGGCCCTGCTGCTCACGCAGTTTGGTTATGACATTTCCGGCCAGATGACGGGCGTGATCAAGCCGACGGTCACGGACCCGGAGAATGGGAACGCCCCGATGCCGCCGCAGTGGAATTATCAATATGACCAGTATGGCCGGCAGATGGCCAGCATCGATCCGAAGGGGCGGACGAATACTTTCACTTATGATGCGCCTGGGCGGCAGTTGACGCACGGGTTGCCGCTGGGCCAGGTGGAGACGAATATCTATGCCACCGACACGACGACCAACCATATCAAGGGCCAGCTCTGGAGGCACTATGACTTCTTGGGCCAACGGACGGAGTATCTGTATGACCAGTTTGGGAGGATGCGGGCGAAATATCTGTTTGCCGTGAATGGTGCCGTACCGACGAACTCGGTGAGCTACACTTACAATGCGCTGGGGCAACTGGCGCAGATCAAGGAGAATTACGGGACGAACGCGAGCCAGGGTTACGCGTATCTGGGCGGCGGCCATTCCGGGCCGGGGGCGCGGATGCTGGCGTTTGTGGGCCAGAACCCGGAAGCGTCCGGCGGAGTAACGGCGCTGGCTTTAATGGCGCTGGCGGCAGCGGCCATCCCGCGCAGGAAGCGGCGGGAACTCATGGCGTTCGCACTGGAAATCTACGACGAGCACCGCGAGTTGTTTGCGGCGCTCATCAAAGCAGCGCAGGCGACCCGCCGACGTGGTTCACGCCGTCTGCGGCTGCCTTCCTATGGCTGGCGGTTCGCCACGCTCATCACCTTGGCGGCGATCATCGGGAATGAGCCGGGCATGGACAGCCTCTGGACGGCACGGGCGGATTATACTTATCCTTCCAATGCGAGTACGCCGACGACACGATATACTTTCTTTGCTTACGATATTGACGGCCATCTGGTGCAAATAAATACGTCCGAGGGCGTAGTCAACTACGGCTATGAGCTAGCAACAGGCCGGCTGATTGAGACGAACACCAAAAATTCGGACGTGCAGTACACCTATGATGGGCTGGGCAGGCTCAAGACGGTACACGCCATCAAGCGCAACGGCACAACCATCAACGAAACAACTACCTACAATTATGACGCGGTGGGTAACCGGTCGGAAGTAGATTTGCCGAACGGCATAGTGACCAAATACGCCTATGACAGCTTGAACCGGATGACAAACCTAACGCACCAGGTGGGCAGCGGGACAATCACCAACTTGGCCAGCTACAATTACAGGTTGAACTCGAGCGGGCGGCGGACCAACGCGGTGGAGGTTTTGCGGCAGGAGGACGGAACTTACCTGACGAACACGCTGGCGTGGGCGTATGACGGGTTGTACCGGTTGACGAACGAGGTGAGCGTGAGCAAGTCGGCGGGTGGGACGTATGCCTATACCAACAGCTTCGTCTATGACCTGGCTGGAAACCGGTTGCAGCAGGTGAAGACCGGCACAAGCGTGACGACCATCACGAATTCTTACGACGCGAATGACGAGTTGCTACGGGAAGTGACAAAAGTGAACAGCGCGTTGACGGATACGAACAGCTACGCATATGACACGAACGGTTCTATGACCGGCCGCACTAATGCCAGCGGCACGATGACCTATACCTACAATGTGGCGAACAAGTTGACGGGAGCGCTGTCCACCGGGACGCTGGTGGCAAGCTATCTGTATGACGACCAAGGCATCCGGGTAAGCCAGACGGCGAATGGCGGGATCACGACGAAATACCTGATAGATGCGAATAACCACACTGGCTTCGCACAGGTGCTGGAGGAATTCACGACGGCAACCACGCCGAGCATGAGTTATGTGCTGGGCGATGAAACGCTGGCGCAATGCGGCATCACGGCCACGGCGCCAAGCTACTTCCTGCCGGATGGCCACGGCAGCAACCGGCAACTGGCACAGATGGATGGAACGATATTCAAGCATTATACCTATGACGCGTATGGCACGGTACAGACAGGCAACGGCCAGGTGACGGCCTCTTCATCGACGGCGGAAGTGGCGGCGGCGGACGACACCTCCCGCATCACAAGCAAGCTGTATGGTGGCGAGCAGTATGACAGCAACCTTCAGATGTATAACCAACGGGCGCGTTACTACAATCCAGGCAACGGCCGGTTTAATCAACGGGATACGTTTGCGGGAGTGAATTCCGATCCACAGACGCTACATAAATATCTTTACTGCTCGAGCGACCCGGTGAACATGTGCGATCCAAGCGGCCTACTTGATATGATAGATATCATCGGCGTATCAGCTATAATAGGGACGATTGCGGCGTTTTATGGTGCAGGTATTGCGCATATGGCCGGGAAATCTGCCTGGAGAGGGGCGATCGCCGGCGCGGCATTAGGAACGGGCATCGGAATAGCGCTTGCAACGGAAAATTTAATTCCTGCGTTGATCGCCGGCCTTATGTCAGGATTGGTGGCTGTGCTGATTGACAGCGCGTATAATGTATTTGTGAAGCATGGGGACATGCTTGATGAGGAAACAAATTTCGACTTTTTTGAGACTTTTTGCTGGGGTGTGCTGGATTCTTCTATAGACCCTGAAAAGCTTGGGTTGGACGATGGCAGCGCCACAGTTAACACATTGAAAACATTCAGTATAAATGCAGTGCAGATATTTGTAAACTTTCTCACATCAAATGAAAGTAAAGCTGAAAAATGGAACAATTTTGCCACGGAAGCAATGGCCGCGTGTGCCCTGGGTTTGGTTAATCTTGGGCTGGAGCTGTTGCATAGCAAATATACACTTTCATGGCCTTCATGGGTTGCCAGTGGATTTGAAAGCAAGATAGGCCAATTATTGAAGTTAAATTCGTTGAATGAAGGTGCAGACGAAAAAATATCGTTCACTGCCGAGCAGCTAAGAGATTTGATGATTGGAACCGGCAAGAAGTATCTCGACAGTACAAATGAAAAAAATGAACCGTGAATGGAACTAACGTCTTGCAATGTAAAATAATGATTGGCAAAATATATGACAATGCGATTTGGCTTTATAGGCATATTGTTGTCCGGTGTGGCGCTTTTGATCTGTGGGGCGTTTCTAACGCTGAGGGCAGTCCTTTCCGATGATAATTTAAATGTGACGGGCATCATAATTATGACCGGCGGCGGCATTATTTCATTAGTGGCATTTTTCCTTCGTTCCAGAATCAAGGATGGAGTCGGGCTTTTTGAAATTACAGGAAAAGACAAAAAAGAAATCCAAGATTTGAAGAGGGAACTCAATCCCTGGCGAATAATTAACGGGTTGCTATTAAGGATCGGTGGTCTTCTGGTGCTGGCCGGTGCCGCCTCCATAGTGCGTGGCTTAATTGCAGGTCCGACTATGCGAACACACTGGTTTATAAGTCTGTTGATAATTGGACTAGGGGTAATGTGCCTTCTGCCGACAGTACTGTCGCAACGGAGAAAATGAACCGTTACTAGACGCGTTGCAAAATGGGCAAACATGCCGGCCAAGATTACCCAACTTTCAAAGAATTAAAAAGCTGGAACCGGCCCGTTTTCCAAAATGCCATCCGGCTCACGAGAGGAAATAGTCTAATGATGAAAGCGTCAAAACAGCTCAGACTGGCATTGATTGCCGCCATCATTCTAGCGGCGCAGAATTCACAGACGCAGGCCACCAATGGCACGCTTGCGCCTGAGCCGGCGACAAAGTTGCCCGAGGTGATTGTCACGGATTCGGCGCCTGCGGGGACGCGGCCGGGGTGGTTGCAGGAGGAGCAGTTTGTCGGGCCTTATCAGCAGCCGGATTGGACGATGGCGCGGCGGTTTCCCGGGACGCGCGTGTATTTGCAGCAGATGCCGTGGGAGACGGGGTTTGAGCAGTGGGTCCGCTTTCGCAATTTCCGTGATGGTACGGATCAAACCCGGTTTCAGGAGGAGTTTGAGATCGGCCTGCCGCATCGTTTTCAACTCGACCTGTATGAGACGTGGGCGGTGGATCAGGACCGCTTCACGCAGCAGGATGAATATTCGGCGGAGATCCGCTATGCCCTGGCCGACTGGGGCAAAATTCCTTTGAACCCCACGTTATATCTGGAATACGCGCAGCATGACCATGACCCGAACACGATCGAGGGGAAGATATTGTTGGGGACGGATTTTTCGCCGCACTGGCATTGGGGGCTGAACGTGGCCTGTGAGCAGGAGTTAAGCGGCGGTCGGAACACAGAGCTCGCGGCCACGCAGGGCATCAGTTACACGCTTCTGGATGAAAAATTGGGCGTGGGGCTGGAATGGGAGTATATGCACGAAGAGGCAAAAGGCAGTCCGGTGGATAATATATTCATGATCGGGCCGAGCATGCAATGGCGTCCGGCTTCCTGGTGTCACATCGATATCGCGCCGCTGGTCGGCTTCACGCACGATTCGCTGCGGGTCGAGGCGTTCCTGGTGTTTGACATTGATTTCGACACAGGGCCGACGCGGCGGCAGGAACATTACGCACCGACGTCGTTGAAGACGGATTGAGCTGATGGAAAAGATCGCGTTCAAACTGGCACTGGTCCTGTCCCTGCTGATCCATGCGGGGGGGATATCGGCCTATTATCTGGTGCGGCACGAGGCGGCGGCCGCGAGAATCGAGGTCGGGGAGGAGCCGATGACAGTTATAGAAGTTATCAGCGAACCAGGACCGGATCCGGCCAACGCCGCACTCGCGATGGAGGCGGCAAAGCCATTGCCGGTGGCAGTTTCGCCAGTGACGTCCGTCCCCGAGACTGCGCCCGTGGCGGACGCAGAACCGCCGTTGCCGTCGAAGGCCGTGGTGGCGGAGAATCCGCCGCCCGTCGAATCACCGGTCCTGAGGCCAGCAACGGTTGAGGTTCTGAGTCCGGCGGCCGGGGTGGCGCTGGAAGAGGCGCGGGTGGCATGCCAGCCGGACTATCTTCAAAGCCCGAAGCCGGTTTATCCGCCGGAAGCGCGGCGGCACAGGCAGGCGGGATTGGTGGTGCTGGTGGCCAGCGTCAGCCGGGAAGGTTTGCCGCAGCGCATTGAAGTAGAACAAAGTTCCGGCCATCCGTTGCTTGACGCGGCGGCGGTCAAGGCGGTAAACCAATGGCAGTTCATCCCCGCCCGGGAGGGTGGCAAGGTGGTCGAATCACAAGTTGAAATACCGGTGCGCTTCAGGCTGTTGGATTGATGGAAACACTTTTGCACTATGAAAAAAACACAAATGGTTCTGCTTCGTTTGGGCTTTGCCCTGTCGGTCGCGGTCATGGGTTTTTGCGCGCCTTGCCGGGCGGACGGGCCGTTTCGTTTTTATGAAAACGTTCCCGCGAACTGGGAAGGCGGCTGCAAATCGCTGGTGCTGGATGAATTCTCCCATCGCCTGTATGCCATTCAGGATGACAAGGTGCAGGTG
>Ga0066797_1000219_pt1 | contig 17402 bp, 22 predicted proteins | sample PersoiDNA2013193_FD_76335 | JGI IMG/M metagenome (GOLD analysis project Ga0066797, IMG submission 76335) | Permafrost soil microbial communities from the Arctic, to analyse light accelerated degradation of dissolved organic matter (DOM) -... | ecosystem: Environmental > Terrestrial > Soil >... | reverse complement strand
GGTCAGCCGAATGGTTCCGTCGTAAGTCCCATTCTCGCTGGTCACAGGGGCATTCGTGCGTCACGACCCGCCCCGACCAGCGACCTCGTCGGCGGATCCAGGTTCAGCAACACCGATCCCAGCAGGTCCACGAGCCCCTACATCAGCACCACATCAAGGTGAAAGTTGAAGAACAATTACGGCTGTATCAGTATGGTTGACAACCACTCTGAAGGCTGCCATGATTCCAGTGTACGACCGTTGAGGATCGGCCGCTTGGGCCGATAGGATTCCACCAGCACGGTTGTTCGGAGTGTTTCTGTGCACGCGTGAGCCATCCTGGACGCTCATCAAGACCTTGAGTTGCCCGCCGCTCACTGGTGCCATGCGGTGGAGACCACCCCCGATGACTCAGATTGTTCGAGCGATGCTCGCGCATCGCGTTACGGGGGCACCTTTCCGAAATCACTGACATTTGTCACCGAGACGGGCTGCGCCATGCCCGGACATCCGCTCGGTGCCGAGACCGAGGAGATGCCCGTCGCACCTGTTCAGACGGACATCGAGCCAGAAAGACAGCCATGCACAGCGGCCCACCCAGCACACCACGATCGTCGGCGCACCGAGACTCGAGGCAATGCCGGGTCCGGCTCTCATCGTGGTGCACGACGGGCCGCACGCGTGCGTGACGCCACGCGGATCACCGAGGCGGACTGTCCGGGCGAGCTGACACCGGAGCTCGCGCAGCTCGACCGGCTGGTTTCGACCGACGTCGGGCTCGTCAGCCGAGTCACCAGGATCTCCGCCGAGACCGACGGCTTCAGCATCTTCTCGGCGTCGATGGGCCTGCTCGAGCACACGCAGCCGAACATCGGGTCCTCGACCGGTCGACCGAGCGGCGTCGAGCTGGGCGGCGGCGGCGGCGGGACGAACGCGCGCCTGGCCCGCGCCGTGTCGATCGCCGAGGCGCTCGAGCGCTACTCGAGCTGCGTCATCCCCACGGACCTCACCTGGGCCAGCGCGAACGAACTCGGCGACCGTGCGATCGACGTCGCCTCGCTCCCGCAGTGCAGCGCCGCCGAACTCGCGCACCCGGCCTGCCCCGCGAGGCCCTTCGACCCCGACGAGCGCATCCGCTGGACGACGGCGTGGTCCCTCAACCGTCGCAGCCCCGTCATGGTCCCGGCGGTATCCGTGTGGCTGCACATCCCCGCGCTCACATCGAGCGAGCTCTTCACGATGCCGATCTCCACCGGGTGCGCGACGCACACCGACATCTACCAGGCCCTGTGCAACGCGATCTGCGAAGTCATCGAGCGGGACTCGATCGCGCTGACGTGGCTGCAACGCCTCGCGCTCCCCCGGATCGTGTTCGACGCGCCGGGGGCCGAGCTCGCGAACGCTCTCGACGCGGTCGCGCGCAACCGGGTGCGGGTGACCTTCTTCGACGCGACGTCGGAGCTCGGGATCCCGACGCTCTACAGCGTCGACGAAGCACCCGACGACGACGCCGTGCGCTATCTCGTCATGTGCGCGACCGATCTCGATCCCGAGCGTGCCGCCATCAAGATGCTCCGCGAGAGCGCGTCCTCACGCATCGCGCTCGCAACGGCTGACGCGCCGCCCGACACGATCGACGCGTTCACGAGCGTGTTCCACGGTGCGACCTACATGAGCTCGCCCGAACGGTCCGACGCGTACGACTTCCTCCTGAGGTCATCGGGCGGGACCCGGCGCATGAGCGAGCTGGGCGTGGTCGGGACCGGCGACTCGAAGGCCGACCTCGCGCTGCTCCTCGACCGGCTCGACGAGCACGGCATGGAGGCGTTCGCGGTCGAGATGACGACGCGTGAGGCGCGAAGCGTCGGCTTCCGGGTCGTGCGCGTGATCATCCCGCAGCTCATGCCGCTCGCGTTCACCCACCGTGCGCGGTACCTGGGCCACCCCCGCCTGTACAGCGGGCCCGTGGCGCAGGGCTTCCCCGCGGGCGACGAGTCCACGATCAACCCGCTCCCCCAACCCTTCGCCTAGGAGACACGTGCTCGACGTCCATGTGGTCGCGATCGGCGCCTTCGGAGAAGAGCTCGCCGCGCAGCTCGCGAACGACTACCAGCTGCAGGTCAGCACGACACGGTACGAGGCCTTCGACTCTGCCCGGTGGCCGCGGTCACGCGTGCAGGTCGTGGCGTGCGCACGCGAGGAACCGCGCGCGTTCGAGCTCGCGGACTCGATGGCCTACGCGCTGCGCAGGCCGTGGCTCGCAGCGGCCCTCGACGCGACCTCGCTGCGGGTCGGGCCGCTCGTCGATGGAGCCGAGAGCGCGTGCTACTCGTGCTTCGTCGCGCGGCAGTACCAGCACCAGCGCTTCCTGAGCACCGACAAGGAGCTCTTCGCGGCGTATCGCCAGGACCCCAGTCTGGGTGTTCGCGGGCACCTCTCGGCGCACGTCGCGCTCGCCGCGTCAGCCGCGCGGACGTGCATCGACGCAGTCCTGGCGGGTCGCTCGGACGAGTCCGGACGCGTCCGGCGGTTCGGCCTGCTGACGCCGCACGTGAGCGTCGAGACCGTCGTCCCGGTGCACGGCTGCCGCCGTTGCGACGCGCAGCGGCCCGACGCGAGCTGGGCGGACCTCGCCCGGGACGTCGCGCTGCTCCCAGGACGAGGAGCAGAAGTTGTCTGAGCTGCCGCGCGCCCACCGATCGAGGAGACGACCATGAGCATGCAGCTGTCGGCCGTGCAGCTCGCGACGGCCACCGCGAACGACCCCCAGTTCCGGCTCCCCGAGCGACCGTGCCTTGTGGAGGGCCTGGTGCTCGCCTGGACCGCGACGGGGCTGCTCGTCGAGGGCACCGGAACCCGTCGTGCGCTCTCCGGGAAGTCCGCGCAACAGATCCTGCCCGGACTCCTGCCGCTCCTCGACGGCACCCGCGCGCTTCCCGAGCTCGCCGAGCTCACGCAACTCGACGAGGCACGGATCCACGCGGTCCTGCTGCTGCTCTACTCGTGCGGGATGCTCCAGGAAGGTCCACATCCGGAGCCTGCCCGACGCGACGCCGCATACGCGCTCCTGTCGCGCCTGCTCGACACGACACGCGTCAACGCGTCCGTCGCCGAGGCGCAGACCCGGCTCGAGACGACGACGGCGATCGTCGTCGCACCCGAGCCGTTCGCCGGCACGCTCACGGCCCACCTGCGCGCGTCCGGGATGACGACGACGGCCGGCTCGTCCGTGAGCGCGGTCGACCCGGCGACCGGCCTGGCCGTCGTCTGGATCGACCGCGACTGCGAGGCCGCCGCGACGGCGGCGTGCGTTGCGCACTACCGCGCGGGGATCCCGGTGCTGCTCGTCGGGTTCGACGTGGCCGGCTTCTCGCTCGGCCCGTACAGCGCGGTCGACCACGGAGCGTGCCCGGCGTGCTGCCTCTCGTCCTGGCAGCTCGGGCTGCCCGACCTGGGCCGGGAGTCCCGCGAGATCGCGGCGGCGCTGACGGCGATCGAGGTGGTCGCACTCGTGTCCCGCGTCGGCAAACCGCTGTCGATCCACGGTCGCCTGATCACCGACCTGGCCACCGGGCGCTCGGACACCGCACTGTCGGCGCGTCGGCCGGGATGTCCCGAGTGCGGCGACCCGGCGGTCCTGCTCAGCGAACCGCCGCTCGCGTTCCGGTTCGAGCACTCGGTCGCGTTCCCGGCCCGGCGGCTCGCCAACCCGCGCGACCACCAGCACCACTTCGAGGCCCCGAACGTCGCGCTCCAGTACGACACCAAAGACGCCGGCGGCCGTCCCACGCTCGAGCTGCCGGCACCACGTCGCACGCGCGAGCCCATCAGCCCTGGCGCCGCTGACCGGCCACGCCGCGTCTCACGCAGCGATGTCGCGACGGTCCTCTCGCTCGCGTTCGGGCTCAAGATCCAGCCGCTCGAGCACCAGCCGATACAGCGGTGGGCGCCCACCGGCGGCAACCTCGGATCACCCCAGGCCTACCTGGTCGCGCACGACGTCGACGGCATCGAGCCGGGCGTCTATGCGTACCTGCCGGTCGGGCACCAGCTCGCGGTGCTGTCCGACGAACCGCCGTGGACCCAGCTCGAGGGCACGCCGGCGACGGTGATCATGACAGGAGCGCTCATGCGGGTCGCCAAGAAGTACCGGACGTTCGCCTACCGCGTCGTGCACCTCGACGCCGGGGCCGCGCTGAGCCACGCCGCGTTCGCCGCGGGCGTCGTCGACGTCACGCTCGTCAACCATCCGGCGTGGGACGACGAGCTGCTCGCACGCGCGACCCGGATCAACCCGGACATCGAGATCGTGACCGGCATGTTCGACCTGAGGACGGCGCGATGAGCGCGATCTTCGACCTCGTCATCGAGCTTCGGGACGCGGCACGGTCCAGCTCGCTCGAGCGGCTGCGGGAGAACGGGCCGACCCCGCGCGTCGCGAGCACGGACCGAGCGGGCCGAGCCGGCGTCGAGCTCGTCACCGCGATGGCCCGACGCCACTCGGCGAGGTTCTTCTCCGAGGAGCCGCTGCCGCTGTCGCTCGTCGACGACATGCTCGCGGCCGCGCGCTACGTCGACGCGGCGTTGTGGCCCGACCTGGCCGACGTCGACCCGCTCGGGTTCTACATCGCTGCCGGTAACGTCACCGGGCTGCCCACGGCTCTCTACGTCGCCGACGGCGCGCTGCGGCACGCGGCCGAGCTGCCCGACCTGCACGCGCTCGAGGAGATGGTCCTCCAGCCGGAGTTCGCGCGAGCTCCACTGCTGCTGCTCGTCACGGGATCGCTCGAGACCGCGCGCGACGCCCACGGGCACCGCCTCATGCTCGAGCGCAGCGGGGCCGCGTGCGAGGCCGCGTGTCTGACCGCGGTCGCCCAGGGCTACGTCGGGAGCATCTTCGCGGGCTTCCTCCCGACCGCGCTCCGACGCCTCCTAGGTTTCGACGGTTTCCGACGCACGCAGCTGCTCGGGCTCGCCATCGGCGGCCCCGACAGCACGTTCTCGGTACACGCGGTGACCAGCGCGTCGTACTGACGGCGCGCCACCAACGCAGGCGTCGGGGCACCAGGCCCCGACGCTGCGAACCCACCACAGAAGGGCATTGACATGAACCAGCACAGCGGGCTCGACCTCACCGCATCGGGCGATGAACTGACCGGCATCTTCGTCGAAGACCTCGCCGAGTCGGCCGCCCCCTTCTCGACCATCGCGAGCTTGACCACGCTCGGCACCGCGACGGGATGCGCCAGCAGCTTCTCGTCCGCCAGCTCGTTCGGCTGATCGGCATCCGAACGGTGTCCACCACTACCGGAAGAAGGTGAATCACATGGCACATTCCACTTCGTGGGACCTTGACCTCATCGCGCACGAGATCGCTTCCGTCGAGGATCTTCCCGAGACGACTGCGGGCGGTTGGAGCTCGGCGGGAACGTTGTCGAGCGCAAGCAGCGCGGGCAGCACTCTCAGCTCGGGCGCGACGCTCTCGACCTACAACTCCTGAGCCTCAGCCCGCGATCACGTTCAATCGGAAAGGACCAGAAGATGCAGGACAACGGAATGCACGACCTGAGTATGTTCGCCACCGATGAGTTCGTCGTTGAAGACCTGCCCGAAACCGGCGCACTCGGCTCGTTCGGCTCCGTGGGGTGCTTCGGCAGCTCCGTCGGAAGCTGCGCATCAAGCGTCTCGACGGGCAGCACCTTCAGCTGATCAGGCACGACAACCCCTAGGACAGGAGAAAACCAATGGACAGCACGAAACCGGTCTCGGATCTCGAGCTCGACGCGTTCGCGGAGCAGCTCGATGACGCTTCCGCCACCGCGCTCTCGACTGCGGGCTGCTTCTCGACCATCGGCACCTTCGCCGGAAGCTGCGCGAGCAGCGGGAGCAGCTTCTCGACCGCTTCATCCTGAGTCACCCAGTTGAACGTCGTGCGGGGGCCGGCTTTGTCTCGGCCCCCGCACGACCAGACGCCTCAAGAACGGACACCACGACGGGTATGACCACTGACGAGGCCGACGCGCCGACGGTCGACTGGCTCGGCACGCAACCGCTCGCGCTGCGCGAGGGAGTCGAGCTGATCACGGGTGCAGGCGGGCGGACGATGCTCGTCTCGCCTGCCGGGAAGTACGTGAACGTGTCCGCGAGCGGGATGGCGGTCGTGCGCCTGCTCGACGGCGAGGCCACGGGCGCGCAGGTCATCGACGGCCTCTGCCTCGCACACCCCGACAACGCGGCCCAGCTGCACGTCACGCTGCGCCGGTTCCTGGTCGACCTCCGGCAGGGCGACGTGCTCACCGTCGAGCCGCTGGCACGCTCGACCAAGGAGAAGTTCACCCGCCTCGGCGCAGTCGACCCCGTCAAGCGGTTCTCGCTCGTCGCCGACCCTGCCCGTCTGGTCGCACCCGTCGTCAGGCTCCTCATGCGCGTGCGCGTGCGCGTACTGGTCGCGACGCTGCTGGCGGTCCCCGTCGTCGCCGTCCCGCTCGTCGGCGTCGCACTCGTCGGGCACCCCATGACGCACCGACCCTCGGGGTGGGCCATGGTCCTCATGGTCGTGGTGATGGCCACGCAGGTCGTGGTGCACGAGACGTGCCATGCGGTCGCGATGGCCTACAACGGCGTCCGCGCGAAGTCCGCGGGGGTCGGGCTGCTGTTCTGGTTCATGCCCGTCGCGTACGTCGACAGGACCAACAGCTACCGCCACCAGGGCCGTGCGGGACGCGCGCTCATCTCGCTCGTGGGGCCGCTGTGCGACACCTTTTTCGCGGGCGTCTGGAGCATCGCGGCGATGACCACGCACGGTCCGGCGTCGGCGTTCTTCGGCACGCTGCTCCTGCTGCAGGTCTTCGCGGTCCTGGCGAACGTGAACATGCTCTTCCCGAGCGACGGATACCACGCGCTCGAGGCGGCGCTCGGGTCGATCAACATGCGCGGGCGTGCGCTCACGTATGTGCTGCGGGCGATCACCCGGTCACCCCAGCCGAGCTACCTGACCGTCATCTCGGGGAGAGCTAAGGTCGGCTACGTCACGTACGTGGTCCTCAGCTCGCTCTACACCGCGCTGATCCTGGCGTTCATGGTCATCAACATCGTGCTCGTGCTGTCTCGAGCCGTCGCATGAGAGCCACGACGCAGGTTGTCACGGCGCCGGACCACGCCAGCTCACCGACCATCGCGGTCGCGCCGATGCGCCTGGACCGCGTCGCCGGGGTCAGCGTCGAACGCCTCGACTTCAGCCTCGAGGTCAGAGGTCTGCTCGAGCAGGTCGAGCGCTGCGCGACTGCCTGCGCCGAGGCGTCCGTCCCGCTCGACGCCGAGATCTTCGCGCTCGTGCCCGCGTGCCCGTCGGGCGTGCGCCGCGTGCTCCTGCGCGTCAAGCGTCAGGTGCACAACGGCGCCGCAGTCGACGACGAGCTCGACGCGGTGCGTGCCGCGGGTGTGCCTGACGCTGTCGTCGCGCGCTGGTCGCACGAGCGCCGGCTGCTGGACGCGGCCGAGACGCGCCTCGCCGAGGCGATCGTCGAGGCGAACCTGCGCACCGCGGACCAGCTGCGGCAGATCGCTGCCGAACCCAACGTCGCACGCGCACTGCCGTTGATGGCGAACGAGTTCGCGCTGCGGATCGGCTCGGACGCGTGCACACCGGGGAGCCGCACGGGCCGCACCGCGGTCCTCTACGCCGCGCGTGCGTCGGTCAAGCCGAGCCCGTTGTCCTCGCTCACGGCGGTCAACCTGTACCCGCACGCGCCCAGCGAGCGACGGCGCACGGCCGTTCCCGTCGGGCTCGCGTCCCGGCTCCTCGCGGCGCTGTCGTCCGACCGCCGGTTCCTCGACGCGTTCGACTACGCGCCGGCGCAGCGGCTCGGCGACGCGAGCTCGAGCACACACGTCGTCACCTCGACCCTGTGGGAGAACGACGGGTTCCTCTGGCGCAACGAGCGGGTCGTCGACGCGCGCGCGCACGGCGACGAGGTCCGCCAGACCGCTGAGCTCGCCGGGCGCGGTGCGGTGATCGCGGGCACGCTCGACGCCGCCGACGGACGTGCGCGCGTCATCCGGCTCGTCCGGACGGGTCTTCTCGTCGCCACTCCACCCTGGGCAGTCGGCGCCGACACGCCCTTGCGCGACCTCGCCCGAGCGCTGAGTCGTAGCGCGCACCCCGATGCCGCGAACGTGGTCGAGTCGCTGGTCGCGCTCCAGGACACGGCCGACCGCATGTGCGACGCCGATGCGGCCACCCGACGCCGCCTTGCCGACGAAGTCCGCGAGCGCGCGGACCGCGCGACTGTGGCGTGCGGCGCACGGCGTTGGGCCACGGCGGTCGTGCACGAGGACGTCCAGTCGGCGGTCCCGGTCGGCACGCTGCCGGCGACCCTCGAGCAGGACCTTCGCGAGTTCGCGGCCCACCTGAGGCCCTCCTACTTCAGGTCGCATGTGTACGACGTCGTCGTCGAGCAGTTCCGCGCGCAGACCGGCGGTCGCGGGTCCCGGCTGAACGCCGCCGAGTTCTTCCTGGCGCTCGCGACGAATCGGGCGTTCCTCGTCGGGGCCCGCCGGGCGACGATGGAGGACCTGCGGTGCGAGCCCGTCGGTTCGACACGCTCGTACCTCCAGGTGGGGCGCACGTCGGCTCCGCCCGCGGCAGCCGTCCTCTACCAGCTCGCGGCCCGGAGCGCGCACGAGCTCGCCGAGGGCGACTACCAGGTCGTCGTCAACCAGCTCGGGAGCCCCTGGGGCGGCATGGTGGCGCGCTTCGGTCCGCTGCTCGGCCGCGAGACTGTGAACAGTTCCCTGATGACGTGGCTGGGCAGCCAGTTCCCCGGGTGCGACGTGAGGTCGATGACGCTCGGCGCGGACGTCAACGGCCTGCAGCACGCGGGTGCGGGCCACCTGCCGAGCGTGGACTGGCCGAGTGAACGTCCTGGTCAGGTGGGTGGGCTCACGTGGAGCGACCTGTGGCTCACGCACGCCGACGACACCGGCACGCTCGAGTTCCGCGACCACGACGGCGGCCTCGTCGCGCCGGTCTACACAGGCATCGTCCCGGCCCACCTGTGCAACGGCCCGGCGCGCTATGCGCTGACCGTGATGGACCCGTGGGTCGACGGTTCGGTGATCACGCGTGGGAACCACCCGCTGCTGCGCAGCCAACAGGTGTGCGACCAGCTGACGGTCAGCGAGCGCGAGTCGGCCGGGCGCGTCGTGACGTCGCGACGGCGCTGGACGCTGCCCGTCGCGGAGTTCCCGGACCGGGCCGTGGGCGAGGACGACCGGACCTACCTGACGCGACTCGACCGGTGGCGTCGAGGCGCGGGTCTCCCGCACGAGGTCTTCCTGCTGGCGGTCGGCAACGACCCGCTCGACTCGCAGCGGCGGAAGCCCATGTGGCTCGACCTCGCGTCGCTGCACTCCGTCGCCGCGTGCCTGCCGCTGGTCCACGGCGCGAACCACGTCCGACTCGAGGAGGTCTTGCCGTCGCGCGACCAGACGTGGCTGCACGCCGCCGACGGGCGTCGCGCGTGTGAGCACGTGAGCTTCCTGGCGTGGGAGCGACCCGACGGAGGTGATCGCCCGTGAGCGTCTCGACCGCGCAATCCGCCAGCCGCACGTGGCTGTACCTCAAATTGTACCCGGGGCGGCTCGACCTGCTCGACGCCGTCGCCACCGACGTCGTCGGTCCGTTCGTCACTCAGCACCGCGTCGAGTGGTCGCGCTGGTTCTTCCTCCGGTACCACGACGCGAGCGGCCCGCACGTCCGCCTCCGGATGTCCCTCGAGCCCGACGCCGCGGATGCGATCGCTCTCGAGGCGTCGGACCTCGCGGCGCGCTTCGGTGACCTGCGCGCGCTGCGGGCGGCTGACCTCAACGTCCCGGGGATGCTGGCGCCGCCCGGCGGTGTTGCGGCCACGTTCGACAGCGACGTCGTCGTCGACCTCTACGAACCCGAGTGGACCAAGTGGGGCGGCCCGGCCTACCTGCCGGTCGCCGAGCACATGTTCGAGCACTCGAGCGTCGCGGCGCTCGATCTCATCGACGTCACCCGGCGCGGCTGGCAGGACCGGCTTGCGGTCGCGGTTGCGATCATCGACGACAGCCTCGACCGGGTCGGTCTGCTCGGCGACGATCGCGCGCGCTTCCTCGACGAGCACTTCCGGTGGTGGTCGGGCGGCGCGAGCCTCACCGACCCGCGCCGGCGGGCCCTCGACGGTGTCGTCGAGGCGATCGCGGGTCAGGTGCGCACGCGCAGGGGCGAGCACGCGAAGCGCGGCGACTGCACGGACCCGGTCGGCGACTTCACGCGCGCACTGGCCACGACGCTGACGATCAGCAACCCCGAGCAGAAGCCCGCCTACCTGCTGTTCCACCACCTGCACCTGATGCTGAATCGCGTGGGCGTCAGCCCGCACGAGGAGGCGCTCGTGTCGCTGCTCGTCGCTCGCGACCCTCAGTTCGCATCAACATGACGGCAACTACTTGCCGTATGGACACTATGTGCCATAGCGTGGTGAACGACGGGTCATCAGCGGCTCGTCCGGGGCACCGTCGGGCGTCACGGGTCGCACACGGCACAGCGGGGAGCGCGACATGACGGATGCGGAGAGCGGACCTCGCCAGGCCGACAGCGACCTGTGCGCCGTCGACGCGGGCCGACGCGAGGCCGTCAGGATCGCCGCCGCGGCCGCCACTGCCGACCGGGCGTACTTCGCGCAGCTCGGTGCGCTGATCGGCGCACTCGGGCTCGTCGTCGGGCTGACGTCGCACGCGCACCCCTGGGTCATGATCGCGGGCATCTTCGCCTATGGGGCGCTCATGCAGGTCGTGGTCTACCGGCACCAGCGTTCGACGCACGCGACCGCGCGCAGGTGGACGTCGCGGTTCGCGTGGGCGCTGGGAACGGCCGGCGTGCTGTACGCGCTCGGAGTCGTGGGCGCCACGACCGGAGCCGTTCCGCCACGGCTCGCGATCTGGCTGCCGTACGCGGTGCTCACCGCGGCTCCCCTGCTCGCCGCCGCGCTCGTGCGCGCGAGAACCCGATGACCGACCTCCCCCACCTCGGCGGTGCACGGCGTGAGCTCGACAGCAACCTCACGGCGCCGACCAAGCTGACGCTCATGGCCGTGCTCGTCCACCTCGACGACATCGAGTTCGGGGCGCTGCGCGACGCGACCGACCTCAGCGACTCCGCCCTGAGCAAGCAGCTGTCCTCGCTCGAGGCGATCGGATACGTCGCGCTGCGCAAGGGATACGTCGGCAAGCGGCCACGGACCTGGGTCCGGGCCGAGCCGCTCGGCCGCACGGCGTTCGCCGCACACGTCGCAGCACTCCAGGCAGTCATCAGACCTAACTGACGCCACGGCCGGACGCGGTCACGCACGAGCCGTCCGGAACGCCGACGCAGAACCCACGAAGGGAACGCACGCATGCTCCAGCTCGACGGCATCACCAAGTCGTTCGGCGACCGCATCGCCCTGCACGACCTGACCATGGCGATCGAGCCCGGCTCGCTGACGGGGTTCGTCGGCGGGAACGGTGCGGGAAAGACCACGACGATGCGCATCCTCATGGGCCTGCTCGAGCCGAATGAGGGCACCGTCACGTGGGACGGACGAGAGATCACGAGCGCGGACCGACGCACGTTCGGGTACCTACCCGAGGAACGCGGGCTCTACCCCAAGCAGGGTGTCCTTGAACAGCTGACGTATTTCGGCAGGGTGCACGGCATGACGCGCAGCGCGGCGCGCGCGGAGGCTGACCGGCTCCTGGAGTCGTTCGGCCTGGCCGACCGGCGCCGCGACAACGTCGAGGACCTGTCGCTCGGCAACCAGCAACGCGTCCAGCTCGCGGTCGCGCTCATCCACGACCCGCGCGCACTCATCCTCGATGAGCCGTTCTCCGGCCTGGACCCCGACGCCGTCGATGCGATGGCCGACACGCTGCGCACTCGCGCGCGCCACGGGGTCCCCGTGCTGTTCTCCAGCCACCACCTCGACCTCGTCGAGCGGATCTGCGACAGCCTCGTCATCATCGCGGACGGCCGCGTCGTCGCCGCCGGGACCGCCGACGAGCTGCGCGCGGGTCATCAACGGGTCGTCGGGATCCACACACCGAGAGTGCGCGACTGGATCCACGACTTCGGCGGCATCCGCGTCAAGGACGCCGACGACGATCTGGCGACGTTCACGCCGGTCTCGCCGGGCGCCGAACAGCGCGTGCTCAAGCACGCGCTGTCGATCGGCCCGGTGACGCACTACGGCGACGTGATGATGCCGCTGTCCGAGCTCTACCAGGAGGCGACCCGATGACCACGACGCACAGCGCATGGCGGCTGGTGGCGGGACGCGAGCTGACTGTCCGCATCCGGTCCAAGGTCTTCTGGGTGTCCTCGGCGATCATGCTCGTCTTCGTGCTCGCCGGCGCGCTCGCGCTCAACCTGCTCTCGGGGCGCGACACGACTTATCACGTGGCGGTGACGTCCGCGCTCGGCGCCGAAATGATCACGTCCGCCGGCGCCGCACTGGCCCATCCTCCGGACGCGTCGTCGAGCACGGGCACGGGCACGGTCACACCGGTCCTCGTGGCCGACCAGGCCGCTGCCGAGAAGCTCGTGCGCGACGGCGGAGCCGACGCAGCCCTCGTCGCAGCCGAGACGGGCGCCGGCGGTTGGACGTTCATCTCGAGCGGCCAACCCGATGCGACCCTGAGCAGCGTCGTGGCGAGCGCCGCCCAGATGCGCGGCCTGGCCTCAAACGCCCAGAAGCTCGGCGTCCCTCTGGCCGAGGTCCTCGACGGCACGTCTGTCGAGCTGCACATCCTCAGCGACGACACCCAGAAGCGGCCCGTGCAGTTCGGGCTCACGTTCGCGTTCGGGGTCCTGTTCTTCATGTCGTGCCAGCTGTTCGGCACCACGACCGCCAGCAGCGTCGTCGAGGAGAAGGAGTCCCGCGTCATCGAGGTCCTGCTGTCCGCGCTGCCCACACGTTCTGTGCTGCTCGGCAAGGTGCTCGCCAACGCCGCGCTGGGCGTCGCGCAGATGGTCGTGTTCGCGGCGGTCGCGCTGGGCACCGTGTCCGCGGTGGGCGACCTCCCCTACCTCGGCGAGATCGCCCGGTCGAGCGGCTGGTTCCTGCTCTACTACGTCATCGGGTTCCTCACGATGTGCTTCCTCTTCGGGGGTCTGGGTGCACTCGCCTCACGCACGCAGGACCTCCAGTCTGCGACCGCCCCGCTGCAGCTGATTATCACGGCGACGTACATGATCTCGATCGTCGCGAACGGTGCGGTGATCACCGTCGCGTCGTTCGTGCCGATCGCGTCGACCGTGACGATGCCGTCTCGGATCTTCGCGGGCGACGTCAGATGGTGGGAGGTCGCCATCTCGCTGACCACGTCCGTGGCGTTCGCGATCGCGTCAGTCTGGATCGCTGATCGCGCGTATCGCAGCTCGGTCCTCAAGACTGGTGCCCGGCTGTCGTTGCTCACGTCGCTGCGCGCCCCGGTCGCGGGCATGGCCTCGCGATGACACCGCCCAACCCCGCCCGATCCCACGACCAGGAGGCACTCGCCATGTCCGATCCCCAGTTCGTCGTCATCGTGGAGGCCGGGCTGCGCAAGAACAGCTACGGCGCCGACATCCGCTACTCGCCCCCCCTGGCACGCGCCGAGATCGACGCGTACTTCGCGGAGGTCACTGCGGGGAGGCACACCGAGCTGTTCAATCCGCAGCCCGGGACATCCCTGCTCAAGGTCACCGACACCCAGTTCGTTGCGATCCACCCACACCGGCTGCAGCCCGACGAGCTCACCCGGGTCACGCTCGCGGAGCTCGTCCGCACGTTCTGACGGCTCATACCCAGGATCAGCGGTTGCCGGAGGCGCGCATCGTGCAGACCGACCCGTCGATGAAGTCGGTCGGCACGCCCGCGCCAACCACCCGGTCGCGTCCTGGCACCGATGGCTCGCGCACGCACACGAGCGCGGACCGGACGATGCGCGCGATGGCGAGCACGATCGCGCTGCGTGTCACCCAGCCGGGTCCGCACGCCGACGCGTGCCTCGCGCGCGCCGAGGAGGTCTTCCACGACGTCGAGCGCGCGTGCTCACGGTTCGATCCGGCCAGCGCGCTCGCCCGAGCCAACGTCGAGCCGGACCGATGGCACGACGTGCCGGCGACGATGGCCGCCGCCGTACAGGAGTCCGCGCGCGCGCACGTCGCGACCGAGGGTCTCTTCGACCCGCGCATCATCGACGCGCTCCTCGCCTGGGGCTACGACCGGTCGCTGCCGTTCGTGCAGGGCGACGTCCTGCGGTGCGTCTCCACACCGCTCGGGACCACGTCGCTGTCCGGCCCGGACGCCGACGCGCCGTGGCGGCCACAGGTTGTGGGACAGGGCGGCACGTGGCGGGTCCACCTCGGCGGACACCCGATCGACCTCGGCGGGATCGGCAAGGGCCTCGCCGTGCGCCGGGCCGCGGCCGAGCTCGCCGGCGCCGGGCGCGGCTACCTCGTCAACGCCGGGGGTGACTGTGCATGCGGCGGGATCGGGCCGGACGGCGGCGGCTGGCGCGTGGGCGTCGAGGCGCCGATCGGCGTCCAGGGCCTCGTCCTCGTGCTCGCGGTCACCGACACCGGCTGCGCGACGTCGTCCGTCCGAGTGCGCCGATGGCTCGCGGGCGGCGAGCCCGTGCACCACATCGTCGATCCCCGGACGCGTCGCCCGGGCGGCGACGGGCTGCTGGCCGTGACCGTCGTCGCGCCGGACCCTGCGTGGTCGGAGGTGTGGAGCAAGTCGCTGTTCCTCACCGGCCGGGCCGGGATCCGTGCGCGCGCCGACGAGCTGGGCCTCGCTGCGGCGTGGGTCGACGATGCCGGAGACGTCGGCACGTCGACCGCGATGGACCCGATGGTGATCTGGCGGGCCCCGCGCGTCTGACGCCCGCCGAGCGGATGCCCGTCAAAGGCTCAGCACCCCGACCTGGTACCCAGCGTGCCCGGCTCAGCGAGGACATGGACCTCATCGCGTTGGTTCCCCGCACCCAGCTCGCGGCACGGATCGAGGCGGCCGTTCGGCGCGGCCGGGCCCGCAGCCACGGACGACCGGTCTGGCGCCCCGCGCTGACCGCGACCTCGGGCAGCCAGCTGGCCCCGCTCGCCGTCGAGAGGACCGCGAGCATCCAGGTCCAGCTTGTCAGTGGCGAGGGATACATCTGACCCCCCGAGGTCCGCGACATCGACCAGCGCTGCGCCGACGCGCCGCCTGCGCACCCTGACTGCCGCGGGCTTCACCGCCGCCGAACTCACCGCTTGGATCGACCGTCGCGCGCAGCGCGACCTGTACAACCCCTGGGCGATCGGTGAACGCCAGTTCATCGACTCGCGAGCCCTGACGCGTTCGTCAGCCAGGGAGCGTCCGGCAAGCCACCCGGAGAATGCGTCCTCCGCTCGGGCACGGATGAGACCGCCTGGCGTCGCGCCGTGGGGCACTGGACCGTGCTGCGGGTACCCGCTGCCGTCGCCTCACCGCTGTCCGCGACGCGTGGGCAACCGCCCGTGACCTTCACTGAACCGGGCGATCCTCAGAGCAGCTGGCTGCCGCCGTCGATTTGCGGGCGGCACCGAAAGAGCGGTGAGCGACTTCGACGTCGGGCCGAGCGCTGTCAGGTCCGATGACGCGACGACCGGCGGCCCGCCATCGGAGCCGTGTCCCGTGGCGACCGGTGGCGATGCCTCGGGCAGGGGGAACTGATCCGCCCTGAGGTTCTCGGACAGTGGGCCATATTGGTTCATCGAGATGAGGAGATCGGGAAATGGCCCGAAACACGCGGACTTTCTCGCCGGAGTTCCGGGAGGACGCGGCGAAGCTTGTGATCGACTCATCCCGGCCTATCGCGCAAGTCGCGCGTGAGCTGGGTATCGGCGAAGCCACGTTGGACGGGAGCGACCGGGCCCGCCTACGCGAGGTCGAGCGTCAGCTCCGTGAAGTGAAGATGGAGAACGAATTTCTGAAAAAAGCCGCCTCGTACTTCGCCCAGGATCACCGGTGAGCGAGAAGCACGAATTCGTCGGGACGATGCTCACCGAAGTCGGAAAGTATATCTACCCAGTGGTGCTGATGTGCGGGTGGTTGTCCATCTCACGTTCGGGGTTCTACGACTGGAGGTCCCGCCCGACCTCGGCCGCCGCCACCCGCCGAGGGAACCTCAAGGTCCTGGTCACGGCCGTCGTCGAGAGCTCGGAGCAGACGTACGGCTACCGGCGCATCCACGCCTACCTGCGCCGCTCCCAGGTGGCCGGCGATCCCGGAACTGGTCTGCCGTGATTTCACCGCCACCGCCCCGAAGACGACGATGGTCGGGGACATCACCTACATCCCGACGTGGGAAGGGTGGGGTCTACCTGGCCACCGTGATCGACTTCTACTCCAACAAGGTCATCGCCTTCGCGATCGCCGAATCATTCTTCGCCGCCCTGAAGAACGAACTCGTCAACCGCACCGCCTACCCGAACTGGCGCGCCGCGATGAACGACATTGCCAGGCACATCGAGACCCGATAGAATCCGAGGAGGCTCCACTCTGCGATCGGCTACCGCCCGCCCAACGAAGTGTACGACGCCTACCAATCGCAACAACAAACCGCACAACAACGACAGAACCACTGTTCAAGAAACGCAGAGCGGATCAGCACGCGCCGGCGGTTCAAGGGGGCGTGGCGCCAAGCCTCGGCCCGATGCGCGCGTCAGAGCTCAGGCGTGCTGAGCGCCCTCGTGCTCGGCGACCTTGGCGCGGACCTCGTCCATGTCCAGGTCCTTGACCGCCGTCACGACCTGCTCGAGCGCAGCCGCGGGCAGCGCGCCGGGCTGGGCGAAGACGAGGATGCCGTCCCGGAACGCCATCAGGGTCGGGATCGAGGTGATGCCCATCCCACCGGCGAGCTCCTGCTCGGCGTCGGTGTCGACCTTCGCGTGCACGATGTCGGCGTGCTTCGCGGACGACGTCTCGAAGATGGGCCCGAACATGCGGCACGGGCCGCACCACGAGGCCCAGAAGTCGACGAGCACGATGCCGTTGCCTTCGATGGTCTGCTCGAAGGTCTCGGCAGACAGTTCCACGGTGGCCATGGAGTTCCCTTCAGGTGCGAATTCGGTGTCCCCATCAGAACCGCGGGTACCCCCGCAGGTATTCCGCGCCCCCGTCGGGACCGCGCGTCGGCGCGCGGCGCGCAGTCCCGTTGCGTCACAATCCCAGCATGACCGAGACCGCGGACTTCCTGCCCGTCCCGGAGGAACCCTCCGGCTGGCTGTCGACGGCGGACCTCGGGCGGGTCCGGCGTCAAGTTCCCATCCTGTACGTCGACGCGGTGCCGGTCCGGGTCGACCCGAACGGCCGGGTCACCGAGATCGGCCTGCTGCTGCGCGCCAACCC